>Ga0209056_10001689_pt1 | contig 24246 bp, 19 predicted proteins | sample GraSoiAngelo_114_FD_185876 | JGI IMG/M metagenome (GOLD analysis project Ga0209056, IMG submission 185876) | Grasslands soil microbial communities from the Angelo Coastal Reserve, California, USA - 14_0903_13_40cm (SPAdes) (version 2) | ecosystem: Environmental > Terrestrial > Soil > Grasslands... | reverse complement strand
CGGCGCAAGCGAGCGCGGCCATGGCAAAGCGGTGAGCGAAGGGAGCGAGGTGCTGCTTGAGCTTGTGTGGCGGCCGGCTGGCGGGGATGATGCCGAACGGCAGTGCGCTGGGCCTGGGCTGTCGTCAATGCGCCTCCCAAAGCTCCTGTTACGACGGAAATTTCGCCGCTTGAGGCTCCGTGACCCGCGCCGGGCCGGGCCCTTTGCCGTCCGCCTCAGATACCGGCGGCGCTTCACGCGGAATTTGATCCAGCGTATCGGCCATGACGCGGACAAGCTCGCGAACGCCTTCCCCGGTGGCCGCGGAAATGGAGCGGAACCCGAGTTCGCGCGAGCGGCAAAAATCGCGCAGCGCCTCCAGTCGAGAGCGATCCGTGGTGGCGTCGAGCTTCGTCGCGACGACGATCATGGGCTTTGCGGCAAGCGATTCGCTGAAGGCGCGCAACTCGCCGCAGATAATTTCGTGATCGCGGATCGGATCGCGGTCGCTCGCCTCGCTTGTGTCGATCAGATGGACGAGCAGGCGGGTGCGCTCGATGTGACGCAGAAAACGGATGCCGAGGCCCGCGCCTTCGTGCGCGCCTTCGATGAGGCCGGGGAGATCCGCCACGACGAACGTGCGGCCGAACTCTCTGCCCGCGTTCCCGGAACCTCCGTCGGCGTTGACGACGCCGAGGTGCGGTTCGAGCGTCGTGAAGGGATAATTGGCGACCTTGGGGCGCGCTGCGGAAATGACGGAGATGAGCGTGGATTTTCCGGCGTTGGGGAAACCCACGAGCCCGGCGTCCGCAAGTAGCTTCAATTCCAGACGCAAATGCCGCTCTTCGCCCGGCTGGCCGTCTTCGTGCTCCCTCGGCGCCTGGTGCCACGGCTTGGCGAAATGCTGGTTGCCGCGGCCGCCCCGTCCGCCCCGCGCGACGAGGACACGCTGGCCCGGCGTGGCGAGGTCGGCGAGGGTTTCCCCGGTGTCGTCGTCGAAGACCAGCGTGCCCACGGGCGCCTCGAGAATCATGTCCGCGCCGGCATGGCCTGTGCAATTCGAGCCTTCGCCGTGGCGTCCGCGTTCGGCGCGAAATTCGCGGTTGAAGCGGTAGCGCAGGAGCGTATTGTCGTGCGGATTGGCTTCGAGATACACGCTCGCGCCGTTGCCGCCGTCGCCGCCCGAAGGGCCGCCGCGGGGCACCCATTTTTCCCGGCGGAAGGCCATGCAGCCATTGCCGCCGTCGCCGGCCTTCACGAGGATTTTGGCTTCGTCAACGAACACAAAGAACCTTCTCCTTCGAAAGGATACGACAGCAGTAAGAGCAACGCCACTGCGTGCAGAAATGCGGGCAGAAAGAAAAGAAGACAGGCTGAAGCCTGCCCCCGCGCATGGCCTCGATCAGTTGGCTGTGGCGGACGATGTGGTTTGTTCGGCTGGCAGCACGCTGATGAAGCGCCCGTCGCGGCCCTTATCCTCGAATTTGACGTGGCCCGTGACGAGTGCGAAGAGCGTGTCGTCCTTGCCCCGAGCGACGTTCAAACCGGGCTTGTGCTTCGTGCCGCGCTGGCGGATGAGTATGGTGCCCGCATTGACGAACTGGCCGCCGAAGCGCTTGACGCCGAGCCTTTGTCCGTGAGAATCGCGGCCGTTCGTGGATGAACCGCCGCCCTTTTTGTGTGCCATGATGCAAACCCCTTACAGCTTGATCTCGTTCACCTGCACGGCCGTCAGGTGCTGGCGATGGCCGCGGGAAATCTTGTACTGATTCGTCCTCTTGTACTTCATCACCGTGAGCTTCGGACCCTTCACCTGGCCGACAATCTTGCCCGTAACCGTGGCCTTTTCGGCAGCCGGCCCCGCGACGATCTTCTTGTCGTCGGTATGCACTGCGACAACCTTCTCAAAGGTCACTTTGCTGCCCACCTTGCCGGCGAGCTTTTCCACGCGCACGGTGTCCCCCGGCGCAACCCGGTACTGCTTTCCTCCACTCTGAATCACGGCGTACATCTACCCTCCAAAGGTTGAAGACAAACGCTTATTATACGTGCCACATCTAGACAGATCAATGGAACAGATGCGCTCCCCCAGCGCCCTTCTTCATGCGGCTCCCAGCCCGAATTGTTTGCGAAGACTCTTGTCGAAGAGCTTGGAAGGAATCAATTTCCGGAAGCGGCTGAGAAGTTTGGCCTCCCGGCCCACCGGGTACCGTGCACGCGGAGAGCGGGCCGTGAGCGCCTCCAGGACAGCCGAGGCTGCAGTGAAAGAGTTCTCGCCGCTTGCGGTGTTTTCACGGACGGCATCAAGAACGCGGTTGCGCTCGCTCTCATAAGCCTCCAGGAGCCGCCCCGCCACTTGGCTGTTCTGGCTGATTTTCGTTCGCGTGAATCCAGGCTCGATCACCGAGACGCGGATCCCGAACTGTCTCACTTCGTGGTCCAGGGATTCGGAATAACCCTCCAGAGCATGTTTGCTCGCGCCATAAATTCCCTGGTACGGCGCGGGCAGGAACCCCACCACCGAGCTGACGTTGGCAATGCGCCCATACCGCTGCCCCCGCATGATGGGCAGCACCGCTTGGCTCATGCGCAGAACGCCAAAGAAATTTGTCTCGAAAAGCTGCTTGGCTTCTTCCATGCTGGTCTCTTCTAAGGATCCGATCAGCGTGTAACCGGCATTGTTGACCAACGCATCGATTCGCCCGGCTCGGGACAGAATCGCGCGGACCGCCTCTTTGACGGACTCGTCGTCCCGCACATCCAATTGCAAGAACTCGACGTTTGGGATGGGCTTGACACCGGCGATATTCCGGGCGGCGCCAAAAACGCGATAATCGCTTCCCGCCAGAAGAGCCGCAGTGGCCCGCCCGATCCCGGAAGATGCTCCCGTGACGAAAGCTACTTTCTCCATCTCAGCCTCCTCTGAGTCACACGTCCTCTGACTCGTTTCTGTTTGTCTCCCTCAATTGGATGATTCCGGCACCCCGCAAGATATACGCGCCCGCACACTTCGGTGCAGTGGGCGCTTCCTAACTTCTTTCTATTCGAGTGCTTCCGCACTCTTTCCACCGCCACGAGGGTATATACCCCTTCGAGGAGCAAGTTGACCGCTTCGCGGTCACACATGAAGATGAAACAAGAAACGATCAAACCAGGTCGCCTCAATAACTCGCGCTGTCGGCATTTCACTTCGTCTCCACAGGGCAGCCCAGCCCGCACAGCGAAGAAGCCGCCTTCCCCGAATGCAACGCTGCCACAAGCGAACTTCTCCGGCGCGTCAAAAGTTGAAGCGGTACCCGAGAATCAGCTTGCCGATGAGATGGTCGGTCGAGCGCGTGACGCCGACGCCAAGGCCGAAATTGATTTCCCACTTCGGCGAGACGTTGAGGTCGATGGTCGGAAAAATCTGGTGCTGCTGCTGGCTCACTGCGTCGAAGCCGGTGACCGGCCCCAGCGCGCCGTAGTATTCGAGGCCGCTGGAGACTTTCTTCGTGAAGTCGTAGCTGAATTTGAAATTCGGAGAAAACTCGAAGCCGCGGTTGACATTCGGGCCGTGGAGAGCGCGGTCCACCGTGGGATTGAATGAAAGATACCAGCGTCCGAGCTGCTTGTCCACGATGGGCCGAATTTCCCAAGTCCACGTGTCTTCCGAAAAAACGCGGCGCTGGTAGCCGATTTCGTTGGAAAGACTCACGCCGACCGGCCAGCGCCATTTTGCAGGGACACGCACGCGCGGGCGGATATGATCGCCCACCCAGTCCCAGCCCTCGCCGTTGCGGAGGGAAGTGAAAATATAAAGGCCCACCTCAAACCAGTCGTTGAAACCGTGGGTGATCTCAATCGTTTCGTGGAACGCATGATTCGTGGGCAATACGCCGTTCTGCGCAGTCTTCGAGCCGCTGAATGTGAAGTTGCTGTGCAGCTCGACCATCGTGTGGCCGGGCGCGACGGTTTCGTAGGAATAGACCTGGATTTCGTAGTTGTCCTGGGCGGCGGCGCGAACGGAGAAAATGGCACCGATTGCGATCAAAAACCAGAAAAAGCCGAGGCATCGAAGTATCACGGCGAATGACCGGAGACGGCGGTCAAGGATAGCGCAGCAGAGTTGGCGGACAAAGCGGAGCTGCGGGCTTCAGGCGTGGGGATGAGACTTATCGTAGACGTCCATCAACTGGCGGATAGAAGCGTGCGTGTATTTCTGCGTGGTGGACAGCGATTGGTGTCCGAGCAGCTCCTGAATGGCGCGCAAATCGGCTCCATCGGCGAGGAGATGCGTGGCGAAGGCGTGGCGCAGGGAGTGCGGATGGAGATCCCAATTGATGTTCACCAGGCGAACGTACTTCTTGACGATGCGGCGAACGGAACGCTGGCTCAGGCGGCGCCCGGCGTAATTGAGAAAGACGGCCTCCGCGTCCAGCAGCACGGCGCGACGCATCCGCTGCGATTGCCGCAGGAGCTCCGTGCGCACCGCCCAGTAGGCATTGAGAGCGATCTGCGCCTTGGTGCCGTAGGGCACAATGCGCTCCTTGTCGCCTTTGCCGCGCACGCGCAGGACTCGCTCGTTCTGATCCATGTCGGCCAGGTTGAGGCCAGTCAACTCGCTGACGCGAAGCCCCGCGGCGTAGAGCATCTCGAGTAGCGCGCGGTCGCGGCGGAGGAGAAGGCTCGAGTCCTCTCTCCGGGCCGTGCGCGGTGATGATGCCGACGGGCTCCGCATCTTGCGTTTCGCTTGCGATTTCACGGCATCTGGCCTGTCCATGGCAGAGAGCTGATTCAGGAAGTCGTTCATCTCTTCGGCAGAGAGAACGGACGGAATGCGCTTTGGCAGCTTCGGCGTGGCTACGAGCCGCGCGGGGTTTTCCTTGAGCAGGCCGTCACGAACGCAATATTTGAAGAACGAACGAAGCGCGGCGAGCTTGCGCGCGATGCTGCTTTTCTGGAGGCCCTGGTCGTGGAGATGCGCTACGTACTCGCGAATCAAATGGTGAGTCACTTCGGGCAACGCGGGCGGCTCTGCGCCCGGAGGCGAGAGATACCTCAGAAACTGCTCGAGGTCCTTGCCGTAATTGAGGATCGTGTGCGGCGAAGAATTGCGCACCGAGCGGAGATACTCGAGATATCTTTCCGACGCCCTTTTGATCCCCGGTTCCATGGGTCCTGCCGCCTGACATTATAGGCGCACCCGCAGCGCCGCGGGGCGAGAAGAACGCGCGTGTCGCCCGCGGTCACCACGCCGGAAAACGCACGAGAAAAAAGAACACGAACCGCGGGAGCGCCGCATCGCGGGGTCAGAATTTCACGGGGACGGCTTCCGCGGCTTCCACGGGCTGCGCTTCGTGGACTTCCATTTCCCAGTCGCAGCCTTCTTTGAGGCAAGCTCGAACCGTGCCGGTCTTGGTCTTCTTTTCGACGATGAAAGCCGCGCCGCACTTCGGGCAGGGTTCGGCGATGGGTTGGTGCGGCGTCGTGAAATCGCATTCGGGATAGCGCGAGCAGCCATAGAAGATCCGCGTGCGGCCGCGGCCCTTGGCGCTGCCGCGGCGGACGAATTCGCCCGTGCCGCATTTCGGGCACTTGATACCCAGCGTGATCGGGCGCGTGTACTTGCATTTCGGATAGCCCGAGCAACCGATGAACTCGCCGTAGCGACCGTGCTTTTTGACCAGACCGGAGCCGCATTCAGGGCATTTTTCATCCAGCGGCTCATCGGGCTTGCGGGCCTTGCGCGTGCCGGTTACGAGCCGCCGCGTGGTCTTGCATTCGGGATAGCCCGTGCAGGCGAGGAAGGGTCCCCATTTGCCCCGCTTGATCGCCATTTCTTTGCCGCAGTTCTCGCAGTACTCGACGGTGCTTTCGCTTTCTACTTCTTCGCCGCCCACCTCCGGCGAAAGATCTTTCGTGAAGTCGCACTCGGGATAGCGCGAACAGCCGAGGAAGAAGCCGTGGCGGCTGATGCGTTCGAGCAGCTCGCCTTCCCCGCACTTCTCGCATTTCAGGCCGGTCGGGATGCCGGCCTTGTAGGACTCCATTTCCCCTTCGGCCTTGTCGAGGTCGAGCTCGAATTTTTCCCAGAACTCGCTGACGGAGCGGCGCCAGGGCAGTTTGCCCTCTTCGATTTCATCGAGTTCTTCCTCCAGACGCGCGGTGAAGGTCACGTCGAAAATATCTTCGAAGCTCTTCACCAGCAGATCGCTGACTTTTTCGCCGAGCATGGTGGGCGTGAATCGGCCCTGATCTTTGTTCACGTATTCGCGCTCGACGATGGTGGAAATAATCGTCGCGTAAGTGGAAGGCCGGCCAATGCCCTTTTCTTCGAGTTCCTTCACCAGCGTGGCTTCCGTATAGCGCGGCCGCGGCTCGGTGAAATGTTGCTCGGGACGAAGCTGCTCGAGCCGCAACGCCTGGCCCTCCGCCACCGGAGGCAAGGTACGCCCTTCGCCCTCTTCGCCCTTTTCTTCTTCTTCGCGGTCGGCGGCCGCTTCCGGCAACTGATAGACGCGGAGGAAGCCGTCGAATTTCTGAACCGAACCCGTAGCGCGGAAGGTGTAGTCGCCGGCGGAAATGTCGATGCTGGTCTGGTCGAAGACTGCCGGAAGTATCTGCGAGGCGACGAAGCGCTGCCAGATGAGCTGATAGAGCTTGAAGACATCATCGTCGAGAAATTTACGGACGTCTTCCGGCGCGCGGCTCACATCGGTCGGGCGGATCGCTTCGTGCGCTTCCTGCGCGTCTTTTTTCGACTTGTAAAAGTTGGGCTTCTCGGGAAGATAGTTCGCCCCGAAGCGCTCCGGAATCAGCTCGCGGACTTGCGCGAGCGCGTCGCTCGAGACGCGCACGGAATCCGTGCGCATGTAAGTGATCAGCGCGACGGAGCCTTCGTCGCCGAGCTCAACGCCTTCATACAAGCGCTGCGCCAGAGCCATGGTGCGCTTGGCCGTGAAGCGCAAGCGGTTGTACGCGGCCTGTTGGAGTTTTGAAGTCGTGAAGGGCGGTGGCGCGTAGCGCTTTTTTTCCTTTTGCGCAACCGACTCCACTTGCCAATTCGCCTTGCCCACTTCCGCGACAATCTTGTCCGCGGCTTCCTGGTTGGGGACCTCAACGTCTTCACCCTTGTATTTTGCGAGCTTGGCCTCGAAAAACGGCGGCTGACCGGCATCGAGAAGGGCGTGGATGGTCCAGTATTCCTGGGGGACGAAGGCGCGAATTTCCCGCTCCCGCTCGACGATCAGTCGCAGAGCCACGGTCTGCACGCGCCCGGCGGAGAGACCCCGGCGGACCTTGTTCCAAAGAAGCGGCGAAATCTTGTAGCCGACCAGGCGGTCGAGAACGCGCCGCGCTTGTTGGGCGTCGACCAGGTTGGTGTCCAACTGACGAGGATGCTCAAAAGCGGCGCGGATGGCCCTCGGCGTAATCTCATTGAACGAGACGCGGAAGATGTTCTTTGGATCCACCGGCCGGACATTTGCCGCCTTGGACGGCTTCTTCCCGGCAGATTCTTTCTTCTCCTGATTGTTGGTGTCGCCGGCTTTGGTGCTCTCCTCTCCGTCGTCTGGTTTGATAAAGCGGCCGGGCTTGGAGAGCACCTGCGCCAAATGGGCGCAAATGGCTTCACCCTCGCGATCCGGGTCACCGGCAAGGAATACGGAGGGCGCCGAGCTCGCCGCTACTCTCAATTCCTGAATAATTTTCTTCTTGCCGGGGATGATCTCGAGCTTCGGCTCGAAGGTTTTGTCGGCAACGGAGCGCTTCCCGGCTTTCCTGCTGGTTTTCGCCTTGCCTTTGGCCGTGCGCCGTTTCCGTCCGTTTTCATCACCGGGCAGTAGAACCCCCAGCGTCTTCTTCGGCAAATCCATGACGTGGCCGTAGGACGCTTTGACGGAGTAGTCGCGTCCCAAATATTTGTTGATGGTCTTCGCCTTGGCCGGCGATTCGACGATGACAAGCGAACGTGCCATTCTGCCTTTGTAACTCCGGAATCTTGCGCTGGAAGGGTCAACGGGAGAGCGTGTGTCCTTCTCGCTACCTTTTGGTGATGCCTCGAGCGCCCACGCAGATGCTTTGCCCCGGATTCGCCCGCCAGACTCTGCGCTGTGATCCTTCCGTTTATACGGGCTGAGCGGGATGAAAGGCTGCCCCTACAGAAGCACTTTGCTGAACTGTTTCCCCGGCAGTTGGCGGATGATGCCTTTCATCTCCATGTCGAAGAGCGTAGCCAGAACCTCGGAAGAGTTCAAGCCGGAGCCGTCCACAATTTCATCCACGTGTTTCGTCTCATCCGCGCTCAACAACTCGTAAATCTTCTTCTCCCCCGGGCTCAAGGAAGCCGCAAGCAATAGATTCCGCTGTCCGGTATCCGGTTGCATGGCCTGAACCAGGGCGGCGCGCACCGGCGTTGGAAGCTCTTCGATGACGTCGTCCGCGCTGGTCACCAGCTTGGCTCCTTGCTTGATGAGCTGGTTCGGCGCAAAACTCACAGCTTGCGTGACGTTGCCCGGCACGCCGAATACTTCCCGGCCGAACTCCATCGCCAGCCGCGCCGTAATCAGCGAGCCGGAATACTGCGCCCCCTCGACAATCACGACCCCAAGCGGCATGCCGGCGACGATACGGTTGCGCACCGGAAAATTCTCCGGCGCGGGATGCGTCCCGATGGGAAATTCGGTGACCAGGGCGCCGCACGCCAAAACCTTTTCGTACAGCTTCCTGTTCTCCTTCGGGTAGACGCCGTCAATGCCTGTGCCGAGAATGCCGATGGCGCGGCCGCCCGGCGCGCTGCAGGCGCCTTGATGGCTCATGGCGTCAATCCCCCGCGCCATCCCGCTGATGATCGCGATTCCGCGCACCGCTAGATCGCGGCCCAATCGTTCTGCCATCTGTGTCCCGTACACCGTGGGACGCCGCGTGCCCACGATGCTCAGCGAAACGCAATTCAGCACTTGCGCGTCGCCGCGCACGTAGAGCAGCACTGGCGGATCGTAGATCTCGAGCAGCGTGCGCGGGTATTCGGGGTCGCTCCAATTCAGCAGCCGGCACTCCAGCCGGCGAACGCCGGCCAGCTCCTTTTCCGCGCGCTTGAACGCCTCCTTCTTTACGATGGACTGCCCGACCGCCGCGGGCAAGTTGCAGGTTTCTAGAGCGGAGAGCGGCGCGCGAAAAATTTCCTCGGGCGAGCCGAATCGCCGCAGCAATCGCCCGCACAATCGCGCGGCCAGGCCCGGCGTGAGCGTCAGCGCGAGCCACGCTAGAGAAGCATCTAGCTCCAAGGAGAGGACCCCATCGCGCCGCGAGCCTATGTGCAGCCTAACAAACCTGTCAAGTCCCTCCCCCGGTGGTCCCCTCCTCGTTTCCGGAACACCCGCGACATATTGGCGCGACTCACTTCTTCCCAAAACACCATTTGCGGATAGCTGCCCAGTTGCCGACAACACGTCCAGATCTCATGTTAGTTTCCCAGAACCCGGTTTCTGGACTGCGGCGAGCATATCTCCGACTAGCGGACAATGTGGGAAGTCGTAGCGCCTCCCGGAGCGCAACATTCTTGACACCGAAGAGATGTGGATATTATGCTGCCGAGCCGCGCTGCAGATGTCCCCACTGGCGCGCAATACGCTCCAAACGCGACCGTCCGAAAACCGATGCGCTTGCGAGGTGAACATGTATCCACTCAAGCCTTTCTTCCGTCATTCCATTCATCTCCCGAATCTCTGGGAAGTGCCCATGATCCGCCTCTTACTTTCGCTTGCCATCGCGGTCGTCCTCGCCACCAGCTACCGAGCCTCGCCTCGCGCCGCCTCCCCGGGGCCAGGAGTAGGCAACATCCCCCAGGGAACGCAAACTGAAGACTCTTTCGGGAATAGCTTCGCGGTGAACCATGTCACGAACGTGATTGCCACCACGCAGCAGGTCAGTTGCTACACGCCGGAAGTTCCCTTCACCGTGAGCGACGGTCCCGTCGACTGGTACACAGGTGAGACGCCGTGCAACGGCGCGGCCACCACGGGTGAGGATCTGGGGCCGTATGCCACTCAGCAGGGGAGCAACGGCGGGTTCCCGGCAACGGCCCCGGTGCTGGTCAACAACCACTCGGAGTCCGACATCCAGGTCGACCCGACTAACCCTAGGCACTTGCTTGGGTCGACCAAGTGGTTCGCCAGCGCGGAGGGCTATAATCACGTCCTGGGCTTCTACGAGTCCTGGGACGGGGGAAAAACGTGGCCGGTCCAGGGTCACATACCGGGTTACGAGGGCTGGACCGACGACACTGACCCGGTCGGGGCCTTCGACGGATTCGGCAACTATTATGAGCTGATTCTACCGTACCAGTTCGCTTACAAGGCGGACGGAAGCATGCAGTTCAACACCGGGCAGGAGCCCAATTCCAGCCTCAGCAACGAGGCTGTCAGCGTCGCGGTCCGGCCGCGCGGCGCGACGAGCGCACGGCAATGGATCACCACCCATAACGGACAGCCAGACATCGTGTTCGCGACGAACGCGAGCTTCGGGCAGGAGCCGGACAAGCAATGGATCGCCATCGACAGCAACCCAGCGAGTCCGTTCTACAACACCATCTACGCCATGTGGGTAAACTTCAACGGCCTTGGCAGCAAACCCTTCTATTCGACTGCCAAGGCGCTGCCGGACGGCACCCACACCGACTGGACCACGCCTCTGCTGCTTCCCGTCTTGGACTCCAAACAGAACAACACCGACCTGCTGCCACACGTCGCCCCTTCCGGTGTGGTGTGGACGACCGTGGACCAGTTCCCGGGGAAGAAGGGCCAGTGTTGCGTGACGCACACAGTGGACTTCTCGATGGATGGCGGGAAGAGTTGGCATGGGCCGCTGGTCATCTCGAGCATGATCCAGCTCCCACCCTTCCCTGGACCCGGCTACTCCAACACCACCTTCAGGGACGGCATCGCGGTCACCTTCGGGGTTGGGAAGCAGCTCGTAGCGGGCCATTACCCGCTCTACGCCGCCTGGGAGGACTTCAGCACCGGCTTCGACAACATCATCTTGAGCGCCTCCTTTGACGACGGCCAGAGTTGGACCTCCCCGATTCAGGTCAACGACAACGCCAATCCGAACACCGATGAGTTTCAGCCGAATCTGGCGACTGCAGCGGATGGGACGATCAGCGTCAACTTCTACGACCGTCGGCTGAGTTGCCCCGCTAGCGGGACCGCCGAGGCGGTGGCCGCCGGCCTGAGCCGCGACACCGTGAATCCCAACTTCTCGGGGATCCTGCCACCCTATAGCGCGGCCAATTACTGCTTGAACGCCGCCATCCAGTTCTACCGGGCAGATTTGACCCCGATCGGTCACAATATCCGGCTAACCGCCCACACCTGGGATCCGCAGCTGAATAGCCCACACCCGGGTACCGCGTCGAACAACGACTACACCTTTATCGGCGACTACTTCGGCAACGTCACCGCCGGACCGACGAATCACTCGACGTTCGTCAGCACCTTCGACGACGGCTCGAACCCCCACCACTATCAACAACAGGTGGTGGCCAGCGTGCCAATTCCGAAACCGTAGTGGAGGGTTGCTGCGGAACCTGAGAGGACAAAATTTGGCAAGTTTTCCGGGCCAAGGCCCCGATAACGATTACAAGGAAGGAGTTCTCATGAGCAGCCGCAAATCTGTGTGGACCATTTTTCACGCCATCTGTTTGACCGTGACGGGAATGCTGCCAGTTTCAGCCTTCGCAGACAATCCCATGGTCATCCACGAAGTGAAGCACGATATTTCTCCTCCGCTGCGAAATCTGGCTCCATCGGTCCCAGCGAATGCCGCTGCGGACCGGCAGGCACTGGTGGCGCGGCCGACCCGGCCAGCACTGGCCCATTCTCAGCCGGACTCGGTCGCTCAGCAGCTCATGGCTCCGCTTTCGGGCGTAAGCACGATCCTGAATTTTGACGGCCAGAGCGCGAACGACAATCGCAATCTGCTCGGCTTTGCCTTTGTGCCGCCCGACACGAACGGCGGCGTCGGAGCAAGGCAATTCGTCCAGATCGTCAACGTCACCTACGCGGTGTACGACAAGAAGACCGGCGCGCTGGAACTCGGGCCGGCGCTCATTCACACCGTCTGGACGGGCTTCGGCGGGCCGTGCGAAGACGCGGGCGACGGCGGCGACCCGGTCGTGCTCTACGATCATTTGGCCAACCGGTGGCTCGTCAGCCAGTTACAGTTCAACAGCACTTTCACCAGCAACCAGCAATGCGTTGCAATCTCCACCAGTTCGGATGCTACCGGCAGTTACAACCGGTACGAATTCGATTTTGGAGCTAATTTCCCCGACTACCCCAAATTCGGAGTGTGGCCGGACGCCTACTACTACACGGCGAACACGTTCGGCCCGAGGAGCTTCCTGGGAGCGCAAGCGTGCGCCTTTGATCGCGCTGCAATGCTGGCCGGCAGTTCCGCCAGCATGATCTGCTTCCAGAACCCGCCGAGCATCGCCAGCTTGTTGCCCTCCGATCTCGACGGGAGCACGCTGCCTCCGACAGGCCAGCCTAACTTCTTTGTCGATATCGCCGACTCCAGTGATCTCAACATTTTCCAATTCCACGTGGATTTCGCGCATCCGGCCAATTCCACATTCACCGGGCCTGTCCTGATCCCGGTGGCGCCCTTCACGGAAATCTGCGCTCGGGCCATCACCCTGGCGTGCATCCCGGAGCCATCTCCGGGAGAAAAAGTCGACGGGCTTGGTGATCGCTTGATGTTTCGTCTGGCGTACCGCAATTTTGGCGATCACGAATCCCTGGTAGTCAATCACACCATCAAGGGCGGCGCCCTGGCGGGTGTCCGGTGGTATGAAATTCGCAGTCCCGGGTCGTCGCCGTCTGTCTTCCAGCAAGGCACGGTGGTGGATCCTGACACCGACTTCTGGTTGGGAAGTATCGCCATGGATAATGCGGGCAACATCGCACTCGGCTTTAGCGCCTCCAGCCATCAATTGGATCCGAGCGTATTCCTGGTGGGACGTGCGCCTAGCGATGCCGCGGGAACGATGGCGGGCCCAAGCGTCCTGGTGAACGGCGGTGGGGTTCAACAGATGTCATTCAAACGGTGGGGCGATTACAGTAGTATGTCGATTGATCCTAACGATGACTGCACTTTCTGGTACACGCAGGAGTACTACAAGACTAGCGGTAGCTTCAACTGGAGCACCCGAATCGCTTCGTTTAAGTTCAACTCTTGCAAGTAAAAGTGGAGTACGGCCGTTCTGGGAAGTTGGAAGCTCGGTTGGCGCTTGCCGCCGATGGGCGAGTGACGGCCTACTCGGAGGTAATTCACTTGGCCGTAGAGCGGCCTTCCCGGCAACGGTCTACCGCTTTCGATCATCCATTGACAGATTTATACTAGTATGGTATAATTGTCCTAATAAATGGGTCGAAACTTGCTGTCACCCCGCTCTTGGCGTGCCTGGAGCCTCCGCTCTTTGACAACCTTAGCTGCTAACTCCTTTAGAAGCCATACTTACAGGCCGTCTCCCCCACAACCCCTTTGTAATCAACATATTGGAAAATCGCCCCGTAAGAATATGCCAACAAACGACTTATAAGTCCTTTCTGAGCACATTCTTACGCGCACTCGCAGCCCTAAGTCCTTTCCTGGCACATTCTTACGAAAAACACGGGGGTGGGGGGTAGAACCTGTGGAAAACCTCAGAAGCCGCCCGTTCCCTCCTTACTTCCTTGCTTCTTTGCCGGGCTTCATTACAATCCCCGCGCCATCTTCCGGAGGCAGGTTGACCCCGCCCCGCGGGGTCACAACTCACATGACTTTCGTCCAGCGGCTCCACGAGATCCGCAAAGGCTTCGAGCGGCCCTTCTGGGTCGCCAACATCAGCGAGATCTTCGAGCGCCTTTCCTACTACGGCGCGTTCGCTTCCCTGGCCAACTATCTCCACGAGACGCTGAACTTCCCCACCGAGCAGGTAGGGAACCTTACCGGCCTGTTCGGCGGCATGGTGTGGTTTCTCGCGATATTTGGCGGCGCGCTCGCCGACCGGCTCGGTTTTCGTCGCTCGCTCGGGCTCGCTTATCTCATCCTGACTTTCGCGTATTTCTCGCTCGGCTCCATCGGCGCGCCCTGGCTCGCTCCCGTGCGCAATGCCGTTCCGCTCGGCGCCCTCGTCGGCTTCGTACTTCTGCTACCGGCGCTCGGTATCTCTCTCGTCAAGCCCTGCGTCGTGGGCACCACCGCGCACGCCTCAAAAGAGAATGTCCGCTCCATCGGCTATTCCATTTACTACACCATGGTGAACATCGGTGGGGCCGCCGGGCCGTACGTCGCTTCGTGGGCGCACCGCCATCTCGGCGTCGAAAACGTCTTCCGCGTCGCCGCGCTCAGCGTCTTCGCCATGTTTTTCGCCGTGCTGTTCTTTTTCAAGGAGCCGCGGCGCTCCGGCGACGCGCCCTCGCCGAGCATTGCGCAGGCGGTTCGCAACTTTCTCACGGTGCTATCGAATCCGAAGTTTATGCTCTTCCTGCTGATTTTCACAGGCTACTGGATTGTCTTCTGGCAGCAGTACATCTCCCTGCCCGGCTATCTCCACGGCTACATCGATCCCCATGCGGATGTGGAACTCATCCTCGTTACCGACGGCCTCGCTGTGATCTGCCTGACCCTGCTCGTCAACTATCTGACACGCAAGATTCCTGCATTCCACGCGGTGATCCTCGGCACGGTTGTGACTTCTCTTTCGTGGCTGATACTCGCCGCGCGGCCCACGATTTCGGCCGCCGTGGTTTCCATTCTTGTTCTGGCCCTCGGCGAAATCATTCAATCGCCGCGCTACTATGAATACATCTCGCGGCTCGCTCCGCCCGGACAGCAGGGCACCTACATGGGCTTCGCGTTTCTGCCGATTGGCATTGGCTCGCTCCTCGGCGGATGGTTTGGGGGTCATCTCATGCATCACTTTGGCGAAGTCGCGCACCACCCCGAACTCGCATGGAGGATTATCTGCGGCGTTGGCCTTGCAACCGCGCTCTTGCTCTGGATCTACGACCGCATCCTCAAACCGGGGCGCCACACGTAAGGGTGCGAAACATCGTGCCCCGCCGCTTCAAGGAAGGAAGAATGGGGAGCCGGAAGAAATTCAGTTCACTTGACGGCGGAGAGTGTCGAGAGCTTCGCGAGCCAGCACGTATCGCGGCTCGATGCGCAGCGCCTTTTGGAAGCACGCTTCAGCGCGGGCGTACATCTCTTTCGCGAGATACGCGCGGCCCAGGTTGTAGTGCGGAAAGTGGCGCGGCTCATAGCGCTGCGCTTCCGTGGCGCGCTCGAGCCACGGAATGGCATTGTCAGGCTGGCCCAGTTCGATCAAATAGGCGCCGATATCGTTGTATGGATTTCCAAACTCGGGATCGATCTCGATGGCCCGTTTGCATTCCGCGATGGCCCGGTCGAGCTTGCCCTGATAGTGGTAGGTCCAGCCGAGAAACGTATGCGCCTCGGCAGTCGGATGCATCGCAATCGACGACTCATAGAGCTCGACTGCGCGCTCGTAGTCGCCTTCCATCTGCGCCTGGTAGGCGTCCTGGAGTATTTCCCAGGCCCGCGCGAGTGTCTCCTGGCTCATCACCCCTCCTTAGTAGCACAGCGGTTCGGAGGCGGGAAGAGTACAAACGTTTCCAGGTGCCCCATCGGCACCTGCCCTCTCAGCCGGCGCTCGGGACTGGAAAAAGCGCACCGGAAACAGGACAATAGGCATCGAATCTAGAAAGTGTCTAAGTCGGGAGGCTCTGTGAAACGCGGACTGATTTGGCTGGGAGCCATCGCGGTCGCCTTCGCGATGGCCGCTATGCCACAAACACCCTCCGGGCAGAACGGGACGAAAAAGCCCGTCGCAAAAGCAAAAAAAGCCGCGGACGAATCCGTTGAGCGCGGAAAAACCCTTTTCGAGAAGAAATGCGCCGTGTGCCACTACGCAAATAGCGATGCAAAAAAAATCGGGCCGGGCCTGCAAGGGCTCAACAAGCGCGGCACTTTCTCCGTGAACGGCAACAAGGTGACTGACGATTCCCTCAAGACCTGGATCGAAAACGGCAGTTCGATCATGCCGCCTTTCAAAGATGTGCTCACCGCCGAGGAGATCCACGATCTCGTTCGGTATGTTCGTACGCTCTAGTGCCCGGCGGAATGCCGCTACAGGCTATCCCTTGTAATGGCCGGTGCGCCGAAAAATATATCCCCGGGTGAAACCTTTTGAGTATCACCCGGGGAATAAAATCGGTATCCGGAAATTTGAATCTGAAGCGACAGAGGAAGCGGGAGCGGCGCCGCGCAGGTTCACGCGACGTCGCCACTTTCCCTTTCGGCTCGCCGGGGCTCCGCTCTGCGGGATACGGCTTAACTGAGAACGGAATCCTTGAACGCCTTCGCCGGACGCAGGCGGACGACGGTCTTGGCCTTGATCTTGATTTGCTCGCCCGTCTGCGGGTTGCGGCCGATACGCGCTTTCCGGTGCGCTTTTACCGCGCGGCCCAGGTTCGGAATGACGAACTTGCCCGAGCCGCCCTTAAGTTCCCGGACGGCGAGCTTGAAGAGTTCCTCGAAGAACGCCGCTGCGGTCTTCTTGGGAACGCTGGTCTTCTCAGCCATGTGTGCCACGATCTTGGATTTGCTCAAAGGCTTAGATGCCATCTAGTCTGCCTATCCTCCTGAATGATCTTTTGTGTGCCGCGCCGTCTTTCCCCGCACTGGAAGCGGAGAACGCGGGCCGCAGGGCACTATAGCCAAGGAAATACCGGAACGCAAGCAAAAATCCTCAAAAATGGCCGAAAAAACGCAAATTTTGTGAGTAGGCTGCGCAAACTTCCTATCCATGCCTCTGCTATGGTATTTCTCGCGCTTTGTTGACATTTGCCTTCTGCCCTACAACGTGGCGAGGTCTGCGTAGAAGTGTGCGACGGCTTTGATCCCGCCAAAGTAGTTTTCGAGCGCAATGTGCTCATCGGGAGCATGCGCGTTCTCATCCGGCAGACCGAAGCCGATCAGCACGCAGGGAACTTTAAACGTGTCGTACATCTGCGTGACGAACGGGATGGACCCGCCTTCGCGAATGAACACGGCCTTCTTGCCGAAACCTTTCTCCAAAGCGGCGATTGCCTTCTTGAAGATCGGCGCATGAAACGGGGCGGCCCAGGGCTTGCCCATGCTCAGCACTTCGAACTTGCAGCTTACGGTCTTGGGCAACAGCGTGCGCACGCGCTTTTCGACGAGCTTCGCAATTTTTTCGGGGCCCTGGTCCGGAACCAGACGCGTTGAAAACTTCGCGTAAGCCTTTGACGGTATCACTGTCTTTGCGCCTTCGCCCTGGTAACCGCCCCAGATGCCGTTCAGCTCGAGTGTTGGCCGCGTCCAGAGCCGTTCGACTACCGAAAAACCCTTTTCTCCGCAATAACCAGGCGCGCCAACCGTCTGCTTGAAATCCTTCGCTTTCCACGGCAATGCGTTCAGCGCCTTGCGCTCGGCCGCCGAAAGCTTCCGGACATCGTCATAAAATCCCGGCACGGTAACGCGGAAATTCTTGTCATGCATCTTGGCAAAAAGCTCGCAGAGAACGGTGAGTGGATTCGGAACCGCGCCGCCGTAGACTCCAGAGTGCAAATCCTTTGACGGGCCCGTGATTTCGATCTGGTAGTAGTTCAGCCCGCGCAAACCATACGTGATGGACGGCACGCCGCGGCCGAGCATGGACGTGTCCGAAACGACGAGTGCGTCCGCCTTCAGCTTTGCTTTGTTATTCTTGACGTAGTCCCACAAACTGACGCTGCCGACTTCCTCTTCGCCCTCGATCAGCACCTTTACGTTGACCGGCAGCTTGCCGTTCACCGCCCGCAATGATTCCAATGCCTTCAGATGAATGTGCACCTGTCCCTTGTCGTCGGCGGTGCCGCGGCCGAAGAGATTTCCGTTTCGCACCGCTGGTTCGAAAGCGGGCGAAGTCCAGAGCTCGAGCGGCTCGGGGGGCTGCACATCATAGTGACCGTAGAAGAGGATCGTTGGCTTGCCCGGTGCTTCGAGCGATTCGGCGTAAACGAGGGGGTGGAGATTCGTCGGCGCAATTTCGACGGTTTTCATGCCGCTCGCGCGGAGTTTGTCCGCCACCCACTTCGCGGCCCGCTCGATATCCGGCTTGTGCTCGCGTTTGGCGCTGACGCTTGGAATGCGCAGCAACTCCTTGAGTTCTTCGAGATGTGCTTCTTTGCGACCTTCGATGTATTCAGCAAGATTCACGAACGCTCCCCACCCTTATGAGATCCCTTCGACGAGGATTCCCCGATCAATGCGGGAGGTTTGTGGCGCAAGGGACATGCCGATGAAGACTGGGTTAATCCCAGCGCCGCCGGATTCATTCTAAGGCTGTACGCAGGCCCAGACAAGCAACTGTACTCAAATCCAGTTTGCCGTTGAGGCACACCGGGCCGTCGCTGAAATTGACGAATTCGAGGAAACTTCTGAAACTAGCTTCATGAGCCAAGCAACCTTTGAGATCCCGCGCCGCAGCGCACGCGTCTTTCAACGGGTGCGCGTCCAAGCGCAAGGCCGCGCCCACGACGGCCGCAAGTTCCGGGAAACCTGCGAAACCGTGGTTGTAAACGTGCATGGCGGTCTCCTCCGTCTGGCGCATGAGGTGGACGACGGCAGCGTTCTGGTTCTCGTAAATCCTTTGACGCAGGAAGAGCTGGAGTGCCGTGTGGTATTCCTCGGGGAGCCGTCAGAAAAAGGTCAGCGCGTTGGCGTGGAATTCTTGACGCCTGCGCCTCGCTTCTGGGGTCTGGATTTCGAACCGCAACGCCCAGTTTCAGAAAGCATTCAGTAGATCCCTCTTCATGTCCAGCGTCCTGGCTCTGGGCCGCGAATGGTCAACCGGCAGCGCCAGAAACCGGCCTCACGCGATACAATGACAGCGGAGGAGTGGGTGAGCGGTTGAAACCGGCGGTCTTGAAAACCGTTAGGCTCGCAAGGGCCTCGGGGGTTCGAATCCCTCCTCCTCCGCCAGTTGTTGCTGTTCGCGATTTCCGGTTCTTGCTCGGAGTCCACCTGGGTCCTTCGACTTCGCTCAGGATTTCGGCAGCAGGCTCCCGCTCTGCTCACGCCTGCTAATCGCCTCAAGTTCGAATCCCTCCTCCTCCGCCAGAGTTCCCGCCTGGCCTGCGTATCGAGCCATTGGGTCATTTACCTTCGTTTATAGATAAGCTAAGAGAATACATCTCAGGCAAGCGTGTCCTGCCCGCATGCGGTTAAAATCTGTTTTTTAGGGTGCGCATGTCCTTTCCCCGAACATTTGGCTGGGTGGCAGCAGCTTGGGCAGTGGTTTTGGGTGGCTATGCCCTAGCTATCGTGGTTTTGCGGCCCGGCCAAGCGCTGACCTCCTTCGGCGACGTCGTGCAGTGCTTCGTTCCACTTCTTGCCAATACGGGCCTGCTCTTGAACGCAGGGGCGCCCCACTGGCGCAGAAACGTCTTCTGGATGCTCCTCGCGCTCGGCTGCATGTTCTGGATGTTCGGCCAGTTCCAGTGGACGTATTACGAGGTGTACCTGCGAAAACCATTGCCGCAGGTGTATCTCGGCGACATGGTCTTCTTTCTGCGCGGCATCCCGGTGATGGCCGCGCTGGCGCTGCGGCCGCATCACCGGCGCGGGGACCTGCGGTTGCGATTTGGATATCTGGACTTCGTTTTGCTCTTGATGTGGTGGATCTTTCTGTACGTCTTCTTCGTATTCCCCTGGATGTACGCGACGCCGTCGGCAAGTCAATACAACTACAACTACCTTCTGCTGGCTAACATCCAGAATCTGATCATTATTTTGGCCATTGCCTGGTTCTGGCTGCGCACACGCGGCGCCTGGCGGAAAGTGTACACGCATCTTTTCGGAGCCGCCGCGACGTACATGTTGTCCTCCATGGCGATCAACGCGGCCATTGCCGTGGACCACTACCGGACGGGCAGTCTCTACGATCTTCCGCTTCTGGCATCATTCCTCTGGTACGGCACCACGGGCGTCGTCGCCTATCTCAATCGCAACGCACTCGATGCGCCGGGCGAGCTCGGTCCGATGCACGACGAATCTGAAGTTGCCCGGCGCGAAGGCATCGTGGCGTCGCGGCTGGCGACGACGGCAGTGTTGTCGCTGCCCTTTTTCGCGCTCTGGACGATCGAGTTCAGCAAGGATTCTTCCGAGGTGCGTGAATTCCGTTTGCTGGTGACGGTGGTTGCGATGGTCCCACTCGCGTTCTTGGTCTTTCTGCGGCAGCATTTGGCGGATTCGGACCGCCTTCGCCTGCTGGAGCGTACCGAGCAATCGATGGACAATCTGCAGCGCCTTCAGGCGCAGCTCGTTCAGTCAGAGAAGCTTGTGTCGCTAGGCCAGCTCGCCGCTGGAGCCGCGCACGAAATCAATAACCCGCTGACTGCCATTCTCGGCTTTTCTGATCTGCTGGTCGACGACGCGTCCATCCCAGAGAAGGCGCGCACGACCGCCGCTAAGATCCGCGATCAGGCGCGGCGCACAAAAACGCTCGTCGCTAACCTGCTCAGTTTTGCGCGGCAGGCGCCTTCCGAGCGGACGCTGTTGGACATCAACACGGTTGTAACCAACGCCGCCCAGCTGCGCGGTCTTGACTTGAAGGGCTCAACCAGCATTGAGCTCAGGCTCGAATCCGTTCTGCCAGGGGTGCGCGGGGACGGCAATCAGTTGATGCAAGTCTTTTTCAATATCATCAGCAACGCCATCGACGCTATGGAACCCGCCGGCGGTGTTCTTACCATCAAGACCCAGCGCGATCGCTCCCATGTGGTCGTCTTGTTCTCAGACACCGGCTCCGGGCTGAAGGATCCGCTGCGTGTGTTCGATCCGTTCTACACGACCAAACCCGTCGGGAAAGGAACGGGGCTTGGATTGAGCATTTGTTACGGCCTCATTCAAGAGCACGGCGGCCGCATTATTTGCTACAACCGGCCCGAGGGCGGCGCAGTCTTCCGCGTCGATTTGCCCTCGGTGACGGCTGCCTTGCCATCACGAGAACCACAACTTCCCGTAACCGCCGGCGCCGGCCCCAGCAAGGACGCTTGAGCTCTTCCGCCTTCTTCGGTACTCGATCCGTTGGTGTCTCCGCTTAGCGTTCTCATTGGAGCATGATAGATTCTTCTGCCGGCGCAACTTGCGGCGGATAGACGATGGCAGAACCCGCGATCCTCACGGACAAGCTGACGCGCCGCTTCGGCAATTTAACCGCCGTGGACGCAATCGATTTGCGCGTCGAGCCGGGGCAGTTCTTCGGGTTTCTTGGCCCGAACGGCGCCGGCAAATCCACGACGATCAAGATGCTGACCGGTTTGCTCGCGCCGACCTCCGGCCGGATGCAGATCCTTGGCCTGGATTTTGCCACGCGCCCCTTGGAAGTGAAGCGGCAAGTCGGCGTTGTTCCCGAAGGCATGGGGCTGTTCGAGCGGCTTACCGGCGCCGAATATCTGAATTTTGTGGGCCGCATGTATGGCCTTGATCGCGCGACCGCGGCGCAGCGGGCGGCCGAGCTGCTCGACTTCATGCAGCTCGCCGACCGCCCCCGAACGCTGATCGCCGACTACTCCCACGGCATGCAGAAGAAGCTCGCGCTCGCCGCGGCCGTCATCCACCGGCCAAGAGTTCTCTATCTGGACGAACCCTTCGAAGGCGTGGACGCAATCGCCGCCGGCGCGTTGAAGGAACTCCTCGCGCGCATGACGGAGAACGGCGTGACCATCTTTCTTACCTCGCACGTGCTCGAGATCGTGGAGCGGCTTTGCAGTCACGTTGCGGTGATTCACCGCGGGCGGCTAGTGGCGCAGGGTTCGCTCGAAGAGCTTCGCGCCGGCATCGCCGCGCCCGAAGGCTCGGCCACGACGCTCGAACAGATCTTTCTATCTCTGGTCGGCGGCGACCCCGCCGCGCGGCCCTCCCTTGAGGAGCTCTCGTGGTTAACGGAATCTCCTCGCTGACCGTTTGGCAGGAGGTGGCTCTCCTCATACGCCTGCGCTGGCGCATCCAGCGCAATCAGCTCCGGCAGAAAAACGCCAGGCTCGAGCTCGTTGGCCTCATTGTCACCGGCCTGTTCTTCTTTTTCTTCGTCGGCATCATCGCTTTCGCTTTCTATGAAGGCGCAGCCACGATGACGCGGGACAACCGCATGAGCTGGCTCGCCCTGCTCTTTTGGGGCGTCCTGCTGTTCTGGCAATTCTTCAGCGTCTTCTTCGCCAGTCTGACCACGGTCTTTGACTTCCGCACGCTGCTGCGCTTCCCGCTGCATCTGGGCGCATATTTCGTGATGAATGTCGCCTATGGACTAGCCGACCCGATTGCGATGGCTGCGGTCACGTTTCTGCTTGCGATCGTTGCCGGCGTAGCCAGTGTCCGGCCGGAGCTCCTTCCCGCCGCATTCGCTGTGCTCCTTCTTTTCGCGTTCGTGAATATCCTCATCGAGCGCTGCATCGGCTTTTGGATCGAGAAGCTGCTCTCGAAGCGCCGCACGCGCGAAATTACGTTTGTGCTGATGATTCTCGGCATGATCAGCCTGCAATTTGTGGTTCCGCTGTTCGCCGATAAATCGAAGCAGATTCTTCCCTGGCTGCCGCGCGTTCTGCCTTTCCTGAATGGGCTGCCGCCCGGTCTCGCGGGACGGGCGCTGGCATATGCCGGAAGCGCTGACTTCGCTGCCTGTGCCGGCAACTTCGTAGCATTGCTTGCTTGGGCCGCGCCCTTTGCCGGGCTGCTCTGGCTGCGGCTAGGGGCGCAATATCGCGGCGAATTGCTGCTGGAATCGGAGGCCCGGGCGCCAGCTCAACGCACCGCAACGAAAACGCCCGCCAAGCCCGAATCATCCTTAGCGGGCGTATCGGCGCTTGTGCCCGGAGAAATCGCCGCCATCATCCAGAAAGAGCTGTGCTACCTGAAGCGCAACGGCATCGCGTGGATGAATCTTCTGCTGCCTCTCCTGCTGGTTCTGCTGTTTACGATGCAATCGTTTACCCAGCGCCACCATGGACAGATCGAGGCGCTGAGCAGATCCAGCGGCTGGTTCTTCTTTGGGGCCGTCGGCTACGTCCTGCTGCTCGTGCTGGCTCCTTCGTACAACGCGTTCGCCTTCGAAGGCCGCGGCCTGCAGGTGTTTTTCACGGCTCCGGTGCGGTTTCGAAGTGTGATCCTGGCGAAGAATCTGTTGCTGCTTCTGCTCATCGGAGTGGAAGTAGCGGCTGTGCTGGTATTGCTCCGTGTGCGCGGCCTCTGGCCCGGGCCGCAGCAGTTCGTCACAACGCTTGCCGCGATGTGCTACATCATCCCCGCGCAGCTCACGATTGCCAACTGGGCCTCCATCGCCTATCCACGCAAACTCGAATTCGGCAGCATGCGCAACCAGCGCGCTTCCGGCATGACCGTGCTCATCCTCTTGGGAACGTACATCACTCTCGGCCTGTCCTCGTTCGTCGTCATCCTTGCGGGCAAATGGTCCGGTAACCCGTGGGTTTCCGCCGGCGTCTTTCTTCTGCTGGCGGCCGCGGCGACCAGCGGCTATGTCGCTTCGCTCGATCCGCTCTCCTCGTTCGCCGAAAAGAAACGGGAGGTCCTCCTCGATGCCCTCTGCAAGTAGACAAGGTCGAGATGCGCTCACGGTTCGCTTCTGCCGAAGGGCCGTGTTGTCCTCGCTGGCGCTCGCCGTTTGGGCTTTCCCGAGTGGCGCGCAGTCGCCGGAAAGCGATTTGGATTGGCTTCTCACGACGCCCGGCGTTTCGGGTTATGAACAGGAGCTCGGAGCGAAGATTCGCGAGCGGCTGAAAGAGTTTTCATCGAAGACGGACAACCTCGGCAACGTGATTGTGACGCTGGGCAGCGGCGCGCCGCTCCGCCTGATTGTCACTCCGATGGACGAGCCGGGCTACGTTGTCAGCGCCATCACCGCCGACGGCTACCTCCGGGTGCAGCGGCTCCCCCAGCAGCCGCCCAACGCCGTCTTCGACACTCTTCACTTCGCGCAGCCCGCCTGGGTGATGACTCGCAGCGGCAGGAAAGTCTCCGGCGTCTTCGCGGGCCTATCCGTGCATCTTCAGCCGCTTCGCCAGAACGCGCCAAAGATGAATCATCCCGACGAAATATATGTGGACGTCGGCGCGTCCAGCGCGGCTGAAGTCCGCCACGCCGGCGTGAATGTGCTCGATCCCATCGCGCTGCAGCGCGAGCGCCGCAACGTCGGCTCCGAATCCT
>Ga0209056_10001688_pt1 | contig 24249 bp, 22 predicted proteins | sample GraSoiAngelo_114_FD_185876 | JGI IMG/M metagenome (GOLD analysis project Ga0209056, IMG submission 185876) | Grasslands soil microbial communities from the Angelo Coastal Reserve, California, USA - 14_0903_13_40cm (SPAdes) (version 2) | ecosystem: Environmental > Terrestrial > Soil > Grasslands... | reverse complement strand
GAGGCCCGGTTACTGGCGACACTCTTTACAGCGTCACAGCACTCACCTTCGCTGTCACCAACACCAATCCCGTCTTGACGGACGGAGACGCTACGCGGACCTTCGACTACGTCCTCGGCACGACTGCGCTGCCTAGTAACTGTCCGCTCGGAAAGACGTGCATGGTCACTGGAGGAGGCTACATCTTTGTGGACGCGCAGCAAGACAAGGGAAGCTTCAGCATAGAAGTGAAAGTCGACACCACGGGTCGAATACACGGAAAAGCAATCTACCAGGACCCGGCTGGAGGCGTAGACTTCACGACCAGCCTCATAACCTCAGCCACCTTCAACGGCAAAACAGTCACCTTCAAGGGAACAGGAACCAACAACAACATTCCGACCAGCTTCACAATAACGGTCCAAGACAAGGCAGAACCAGGCGCTGGAAAAGACACCTTCGCCATAACACTCGGAACCGGCTACTCAAAAGCCGGCACCCTACAAGCCGGCAACATCCAAGTCCACTAGAACTCTCCCCCCATTTTTTCCAGGAATCCTCCATAGACAACAACTCAGCCAGATCTCCTCTCGCGCCTAATCATTCTCGTTGACGGCCCAAGCGTATGGCTGTCGGACGACTCTGAACCATTAGCTTACGTTTCACGGGTCCAGAGGAACCATTCATGAGACACGAGGGTCGATCGCTAAGACCCCCTATTTTCTAGAACAGCTGGTGGTTAGAGGCGAGAATGGGCGAGACAGGCGATTCAGGGCACTATCCAGGCTTGGGCGTTAGGCGAAAAAAGTGATTAGCCCAGTAAGTCTAGCTTGGATCTAGAACTGACCCCCCGGAATCGAGATCAGGGCTGAAAATGGGCGATTTTTTTCTCGTCCCCTGCGAATATGGCTTGGGTTCTGTGTATCCAAAGCCCTGGCAGATACTCGGTCTCAACTGTTCTTAGAGAGAAGATGATAGAATCCGTTCCTACAGCTGGCCCGCCACGCCATCGAACAATCAGGAAGATCAAAGTCTCCAGTATCGGAATTCTTCGCACGCGGTGATCCCGATAAACTAAATTGCCGCCCAGAGACTATATTCTAGATCACTGTTCTAGACAACTGTTCCTGCTCCGCTAATCATAGAAGGCATGAATGGACTAATCTTGGTTGTCCTCCGCCGACCTGATTGTCAGCAGCAGTGCTGAACGACGATTTGCTGTGACTGTGAAGCAGTCAGGCCTGCATTGTCGGTGACAGTTAAGGTCACGGTGTCTCCTCCTGCATACTTGTAAACGTGGCTTACCGTTTGTCCGGATCCCGTGGTACCGTCGCCGAAGTCCCAGTGATAGCTGGTTAAGTATCCATCAGGGTCGTAGCTGTTGCTGGCGTCGAAAGTGACCGTGTTGTTCGGGTATGGCTGGTAAGTGCTTGCGGTGAATGACGCGACTGGCGAAACGTCTGTGACAGTCCAGACCGTCAGATCATAACTCGTTGAAATAGGGAACGCCGAGGTGAAACATCCGTTGGTGCTGCAGTAGTCCTGGCCAATGTCGGCTTTTCCTTGGACGTTGATGTCATATACTCCGCCTGCACTTGCTACTCCCCCGAGGTAGACTGTTGAATACGCTGTGCCGCCTGCCAGAGGATTTGAGCGAAATGGTGGAGGTGGGCATCCGAATGCGTTGCATGGTCCTGAAGGGAATGCCCAATTCTGCGTCTGACTCGGGCTAGGGCCGTTCGTTCCCGCTGTATGTTGCGAGTTGTAAACGACATCAGCTCCCGTAAGCGTCGTGCCCGCCAGGAAGGTAGGAATAGCGAGTGCAGGAATGACGAGAGATAGCGCATCGAAGGGAAGAAGGAGGACTCCTAGAGCAATTATGGTTGCTTCGACTTGGTCGAATCCGGCGACTGGGTTAAGGTTGAATCCCCATGTCTCTACGTAAGTGACAGAGAAGTGGTTGTCCCCGCTCACCAGGGTGACCGTTACCGTCAATGATGCGTCTCTGATGAAGTATGGTCCCCATGTGTTTCCCGAGTTGTCGCTTGAGGTTCCGCCGGAAGCCCATGCATTGATCGATGTTGCCATTTGGATATCGTCTGGAATGGGTGAGTTGCTTGCTTCCGAAAAGTTTCTCAAATCTACGCCGACTTGGATGCCAGCGTTACCATTCACGACCGATGTTGTAGAGGTGCTAGAGAATGATCCAGAGATGATTTTTGTATCACTCGTACCTCTGTAGACACTGGGGTCAAGTTTTACCCAGGATGCAAACGGACTGTTTTCCGTTATGGTCATTCCTAGCGGAGCTATTCTGATGCCGTCAAACCAGGCCCACGTATTCCGACCACTGGCGTCGTTGTGGACGTTTATGATAAGCCAGAGCAGGTGTCCTTTGAGGCTGTCTATTCTAAAGGTGTTCGTTGTCCATCCGACTCCGTCAGGGAGGCAGCTCGTGCATGTGATGTAGGTGCCTACTGTTTTTAGTACAATGACATCTTGCAAAGTCGTTCTGTCTCGCAGAGTCACGCTTGCCCAATCGTTTGTCGTGCAGGCACAGGTTTGGAGTGTGGCGACCGCTGAATAGAAGCTTAGACTAGGGCCCAAGAATTTCGGATCGTTCGGAACACGGAATGTCTGTACGAGGTAGCTGTCTCCGGCTGCAGAGCCAGTATACTTTGGGTCTGGTCCCATGAGCACGGATTGGGATCCTTCGGCGGAGGTGCACACGCGACTATCCGCAGTGTTGCCGTTGCAGGGTCCGGATGAGAGTCGAGGCGCTTCACCGCTGGTTCCGGCTGCTCCCCAGCCGTAGAGGCTGCCCTCGAAACCGCCGTTAATCGTGTTCGCGGGTAAGTTTGGCATGATGAAGCGGATGTCGTCGAAGTAGACTTGGAAGATCGAGCCGGATTGTCCAGTTCCTCCTGTCTGCCCATTGTCGTATGCTACCATTAGATAGTCGATTGTCTTGTAACGGATTTCGGTTAGATCGGCGACCACTCGAATCCATCCCCCAGGGTAGATAACGCAACAACCTGGTCTCTCGTACGGAAAAGAGACGAGTTGTTCAAGAGCAGGATGAATTCGGTGGCCGAAGTTGTCTGTTACGTAATGGTTCCCATCGATCACATTGTCTCGGAGGTTGGATCCGTCTGTGAAGTGGGCGTCAACTGAGACGTGGCCATTGTTGTATGGCGTCGTGTATGAGTAGATGTTGAAAGCTAGATACATTGGACTCGATAGTGGAATATTGACATTCTTGAGATAGAAGTATGTGTAAGCGTATCCGTTACCGTAAGGAGAGTCGTCAGATCCATACATTCGGATCATTTTCGAGTCGCCGCTCGGTGTGGACGTCGGGGCACCCGTCTCTCCGCTGCTTGTGGTAACGATCGAGATTGAGTTCGAAGATGTGCTGCGAGAGTAGATTACAGATGGGCTCATGGACCCGTAATCGTTTCTAAGGTTATACCATCCAGGGTTAGCGCTTGATACAGGACCGCAAACATAACCATGTGGTTCAAACGCCGCTGTGTCCCATATACTCAACGGAAAGTCATAGTTCTGGGTGACTCCGTTCGCGATCGTCAGAGACGCTGTGGATTGGCAGTATCCAAACGCTGTGGCAATTGCGTTGTAGGTGCCACCGGCCGGAACGGTGATGACGTAATACCCGGTGTTGTCGGTGACGTAGGTTAATCCGCCGATGTTGACGGTGGCACCGTAGATACCCGTTGTTGTTCCTGCAATGTATACGTGTCCATAAAAGTAGGTTGTGGATCCGCCCCCGCCCCCTCCCCCGTCAGGGCAGGGACACGCGGGGAGATGAAACGTCTGACCCGTGGATAGGGTGAAGCTTCCGAAGGTCACGTCGGTAGCAGTACCGGTGTTCGAGGGGCTCAGGACTGCGCCCTGGTAGTACCCGAGGGCCGCGTCCCAGTTCAGCCCTATCAGAACTGTCTTTCCGTCTGGAGCTAAGCCCACCATCGAGTTCTCCCCCGAGGGTGATCTGGTCATGTTGTGTCCAGCCGGGAGCAGACCAGTGAGAGGGGTCCCATCGCTAGTTGTGGTTCGCCTGAACTGGAATGAAGAAACGGAAGAAATGGATAGGGTGTTCAGATGCCATACAAGCCTATAGGAATTGAGACCACTTAGTTCTTGGATATCAACTGGCATCCTGAGTGGAACGTAAGGAGCGTCCGTTGGTTTTGCCTCGAAGTATATTGAAACCGAGAGCTGACCACTTCCTACTGTATCCTTCAACGTCACTCGATGAACTGCTCCAACGTCTTCGATTGCCATTGAACGAGGGCTGTCCCATGGGAGTGCCTGCCAATTACCCGAAATATCCGTTTGTATTTCCCAATCCAGGTGACCGATGACATTGCGGCCCAAAGAATCTAGCACGGTTACCGTGGAGGGTTGAATCTCGATCACAATGTGGCCGTTGCTGAATGTGTTTTCAACAAAGGTAGACCGCTGTGTGACGTTTTGCGCATATGCCACCGTGAGGGAGGAAGTAACCATCAATAAGACGACAATTGTGGAGGTCGCAAGCCTGCGGCCGCAAGCCATCCTGGGCAGATCTATCATTGTTCTAGTGGAACTGGCCTGCGCAAGTATAAGCTCCCAAGAAACTCTGCTCTAGACCAGAGTTCTAGAACAATGTTCCTCCCTTGCTAATGTGGATGGAACTGTTTACTTATGTCATAGTCTCATGGACGGCATTGAGAGGTTTCTACGAGTCCTCGAGAAGGGAGAGTGGCGCCAGATAGGTGATATCGCGTCTAGGCTGGGATGGACGCGGTCTAAGACGATAAGGCTCGCTGAATTTCTATCGGAACACGGCCTCGTTCACTACCGAAGGTCCGAGGACTCCGTGATGCTCGACCCGGAGCTTTCAGCTCTGATGAGAGAGACATAGCGTAGAGGTCATCAAGTTCTTTCTCGACCTCTCGCAGTAATTCCAGTAGATGTTCTCCCTCTTCCGACAATAAATACCTGGTACCCGCCAGACCGGACTCCCTCTTCAAGAGACCTTTCTTGACCAGGAATGTGACGTATTTTTTGGCGAGGGCATGGCTGAGGTTAACCCTGAATATTATCTGTGTCCCCGAAGCGCCCGTTTTTCCCAGTGAGAGTATCTCGTAGATGACCCTGGTAGAATCTCTGCGCCATCTCAAAGGGATTTCACCCCGAAAAACCTACAGTGCCTTTCGGTAACAGCGGATGCCCACGGATATAAGAGCTGTGCAGTGGAGCCTCCCGGAGATTGCGAAAGATGACTAATCTGGTTGTTTGATACAGAAGTTCGAGGCCGGTGAGGGCTTCAGGGTGAGACTTGCCCGAGCCTGAATGCTCACGGTGGGATTGGGAGGGTCCGGAGGAGGGAGTTGACATAGAATGTTACGAAGAGGAAGATTCCGAGGGATAGGGCTAGTAGTACGGTGAGGTAGGCTATGTCATGGTTTCGTTTTTTCTTCTTCTCAAAGGATCTGATGGGGTTGGACATTGCTGACACAATTCAGGATAGTAGATTGTGGCTTGCCTCGTAAAGGGTATGGCGTAACCGAAGCCCCGGCCCGGGGGGCGGCCAGCCTGACCGGGCGGCTCATGTTGATAGTCGCTGGGCAGGGTTCCCTGTAGCCGGACCAGGGAACCTTCCCTAATCATACAAGCGTCTGTCAGCATCAGCATCGCAGGTGAACCCCAGGGAAAGCTTCCCAGATTCGAGATCAGGGCTGAAAATGGGCGATTACTCGGTCTAAACTGACCAGATAACCGACTTCTCTCGGTGTTTGAAACAATCCGAGTGGACTTTACAGGATAAGACAACTTGTCGGTTATCATAGTTCCACATTAGTATAACAAACAGTCCTAGCTATGAACAGGATGGATTCGAGCCTGGCGTAACAGGTAACGGTTTCGGACTACCGAATATGCCGGACGACCCAACGTCTTGTCAGGCCGGGGAGTTTGCTCCCAACCATTCTCATGTATAACAGGAAGATTCCGAAGACTCCGACCAAGAAGACCGGAGTGATTAGAGGGGCAAGACTCGGGTAAGTGAAGTAGACCCCGTTCAGTTCGATGGTCAGACAGACGATTAGCGGTATCACGACCAGCAAGATCAACGAGAAGTCACGGCACATCATCTGGATGTTCTTGCCTAAAGGAAGCCGAGACCCCAACATGAATACAAGAGACCCCGCCCAGCAAATAGACATCACAGCGAAGAATAGGTGCAAGACGATATCGGCATTGAGCAGGAACAGGGGATACGTGGCGTTTGCAGGTAGTCCAAAGTAACCGGCCACACTAGCTGGAAAGAGGATGCCGAGGATTGCGATTATGCCGTTCTGTTCGCTGTTAGTCCACTTCGTCCGGTTTGTTGACAAAACTACTCCAATCCGGTGACATCTGGATAATAATTTTACCCGACCTCTAAATTCTCCTGTGAGAACACTTGATAGCGGCATGGCAGTTGAAATGGTACGTTCGAGACGCATTCGCTCAATTCATAATTGGATTGAAGCAAGTTCCAAGACACGCCAAGAGGGGTTTCTTGGCCGTTTTTACAGGCCTTGTTGGTCTGGTGGCCTCGGACAATCTCCTGGGCTTCTCGAATAGTCCGTACAAGAATGAAGTCTCCATCGCAGTGGCCGCTGTCGTAACTATGAGCGGCATTCTCTTCCGGAACAAGAGATGGGGATTCGGCTTCCGGAAGGTCGTTATGAGCACGATTTACTGGACGTTCGGTGCCATGGCTCTGGTCGAGCTTAAGATTGGCGGAGAGAATCAACTTGGCGTGTTCAGTCTATCGGGGTCTTTGCTCTACAACTACCTGACAGCCGTGTTCCTCTTTTTTGGCATTCTGATCAGCGTTCCCTTCTTTATGGCCGCAGATTGGACTAAGGATGGTCAGGAATTTGTCGAGTCTCAGTTGAAGAAGAAACAGCGTGTCCCTACAATCTTCAACCCAGAGTTCGTTGTTGATGAAAAATCCTGAGATTAGCGGCTTCGCTGGAATGAAGTCAATTTTCGAATTAGCCTGTCACGTTGATAGTTACGAATAGTTCCCTGGATTTGTAGGGCTTCGAATACGAGAGTAATCGCCAAGAGCACGAATCCTATGAAAACCCAATTGAAGAGTGAGAGTGACGACTTCATGTTCAGCCACTGGGCCACTGCCATCAACAGACCGAGAAGAGAAGCAATTTCTTCCTTCGAGGGCATGATCCAAGATGTCATGACTCGACTTTGGTGTGAGGCTTTGCTTTCAAGTTTTTGATGTGGACATACAACTAATACGAAGCGTGTGCGGTTTAAGGAGCCACTGAGCAGAGAAAATTTGTTAGATTGTTACAGGTCTTCAAGATTAATAGGGAACAGAACAAGATCGCTCGGAAGAGTTGTCTAGAAGGCGGCGAGCCGAAGAAGAAGACGAGGATGACGAGGCAGGTGGTGGTCAGGACAGGCTTGGCGAGGCCATTGGAGAAGGCATACTGTTCGTCATCGGCTTGTACATGATCTACGTCAGCAATTGGAACTGGCTTCTGATAGGAATAGGTGCCGTCTTCGCTGGTTCCCCAGTGCTCCAGATTCCAGCGATCCGGATTGCGATAAACAACAAGACGGGTCATCAAATCTTCAAAATCCAACAGAGCCATATCTCTGGCTCTAACGTTGTCGGCTCTGCTCGGGAAGTCCATTTCCACCAAGCTCCACAAACGATCATCCAGCCACCGTGAGTGGTTCCACAGGCTCCACAGGCTCAACCCCAGACAACAGAGCCAAGCTGGGAAGTGGACGAAGAATTCACTCTGAAACCAGAAGAGGATGAGGACTGGCGCGACTTCGAGTTCGATCTTGAAGATGGTGAGGAATTGATCGGGTCTATTGAAACAGATGGCGGTGATGTCAACTGCTACGTTCTCGGGCGGGCGAGTTTCAGGTCTTTCCGGGATGATGAGGACTTTAACCCCTACTGGGCCAAGCAAGCCGTAACGAAGACTATGGTCTCGTTCCTTGCCCCGGGTTCGAGAAAATATTTCTTCGTGGTCGTCAGTGATGAGGAAGACGAGGATGTCTCGGTAACCGTAAGGCTCAGCGTGAAAAGTTAGACAGGGTTGTTGTAGCTGGAAAAGCAGTATGAGATACCCCCGAGTGCCAAGTTACGTGAACTCTGGAGTAGATTCCGTGAAGCGCATGAGAAAGACACCAAAGCCCGGCCCGGAACCATTGACAATTTTGAATCTGTGGTGATAGGCATTTTCTCTGAATGCTTTGATTGGGTGAAGAAGAAGCAACCAGGGAGGTTACCCGCTCTCCGAGTGGAATTTCTCAGCCAGAATCAGTTTGACACCTTCTGTTCAAGTCTGAAAATTAGTTCAGGTAGTTCCTATGCCTTCATTGAACATGTGCGTGGCATAATAGCAGTCAACGTTCAAACACTTATGGCAAAGGGCTTCGATAGCTTTGTCCCAAACCTCGTCATAACCTTCTTTGAAGAACTCTTCCATGCGGCCAATCCAGACTTAGGAGAAGTAGCCGTCAAGAAGCTGGCATACGAAGCGACCGAGAACTACTTGGGCATCCCCATTCCACAGCAATACAAAGAGGCAAGCTACGAAAGGGCCGCAGACCGTTCCTATGGCAAATAGCTCCCTGTCGGCAAAATGTAGGTTCTGTGGTCAGCGAGCCGCTATAGAGATACGCGGAAAAGGGCCTCACAAAGGAGAATACTGTTCAAATTGTGGGCATTGGCTGAGATGGATACCCAAGAGAGTAGCTCGGAGACGAGTGGGTAATTAGTCCCTCGGATTGCCTGATGGCGAGAACCCATGGAAGTGGCCATCGTCAGGGAAGAAGAGGAAGACTGGGCCGAATCTGATGACGTCTACCAGTTGATACGAAGAGATAGAAAACTAACAGTGTGTGGCCTGCTAATCTCCGAGATTGGGGATGCTGAGGACTACCCAGGCTACCGCAAATGTAAGCGGTGCGAGAGAAGCAAGAAACCGAAGGAACTCTGAGATATTCTGCCGGAGTTAGGTCAGAGAGATGCTGTTTCTTGGTGCAGGGGCGTCAAAGGCGTTTGGAATACCGACAATGGCAGAGTTCACGGAAGCCGTCTTAACGGGAATCGAATCGCTTCCACCGGATGATCCAACGGGCAAGATTCTCAAAGATTATGCCTCGAAAATCCGAGAGATTCAAGACAAAGCCAAGAATTGGGGATTCAATCCTGACATAGAGGCCATCCTGTCGATTCTTCAGGGCAGAGCCGATCCGAAGAAGGCTTTGAATGACCTCGGGCCCTCGCTTACAGTTTTTGCTCAAGAATACCGAAACATGGCCCCTGACTCATTGGCATCCGTTGCTGTGGCGGAAATCGAACAGATAATCTACAAGAGGTGTAGCCAACTCGACATCAACAGGGCAGTTCAGCTATACGGAGAATTATGGGATTACATGAGCGGCAATCTTATTCTACCAATTCCGGGCGGCTCGGAGCACGTAGGGCAATCGGCACTCCAGCGGATTTTCACGACAAATTATGACCGCTCCGTGGAAACCTTTCTTGTAAGACGTGGGATTAGCTTCAATGACGGGTTTCAAATGGATGGAGTCGGAGATAACATCTTCACGGGAAACTGGATTGGTGGAACCAATCTCTTCAAGCTACACGGCTCCATCAATTACTGGCAGAGAGACGATGGCAAGACCGTTCGGTCAGATGTCCCCTGGGAACAGTGGATGCCTATGGCCGAGAAATCAAAGGCAGAATGATGATTTATCCCACTGGGGAGAAATACGCCTCTCGTTCACCTTTCTATGAGTATCTGGGTCAACTTAGACAAGCCCTCTTTGCAGAACGAGTCTGCATAGTGATAGGCTATTCGTTTCGAGATGTGCCAATTAACAACGCTTTCGTGGATGGCATTCAGAAGAATCGTAGGATCAGGATAGTCGTTTTGGGGCCTTCTGCCGACAAAGTAGTAGGTAGGTTGGACAACGCTATCAGGGGTAATATAATGGCGGTGAACTCATCATTTGGAACGAGAGGGAGCCTGGCACCTCAGAACATAGTTGATTCACTCAAATCTTGGCGGCCTGCCCTGATGGCCTGATGCTTGAGTCTGCTCGGGCGGGGAAAACTACTCCTTTGTAGCGCAGACTTGTGTCTGCTCCCGGCATTCTGATGAAGTCAGAAAGCGGTCAAAGAATGACTCCTGAAGAGAAAGCTTGGTTAACGAAGATAGGTGACCTGAACGCAAATGCCACGGCAATGGACGATCTCGGAAAGCTCGTCAATGAATCCAACGCTATCATACAGAAGGCTATTGCTCGGAAGGATTGGAGTGCAGAAACGAGTCTTAGGAAGGTCACCCCAGGTCAGAATGGCGGTGAGCCGGGACAGGCGAAGGCTGAAGCCATCAAGTTACTCAAAGAAGGATTTCCAAGCAAGGTCTCTGAGGAAAAACGGGTCATTTTTCCGGGTTCGTAACGGAGCCGTCCAATTTCTATCCCACAGTTGCAGGCATTAGTTGTAGAGTTGCAGGGGATGAGTTTTCAGGCGGACATACGGGAATCGCGATCGTATCGGTGGTACCGGTAGCCCAAATGGCGCGGCAAGATAGGTGAGGTTGGCGCGACTATTCAGAACTAGTCATTCTGACTGTGTTCCATGAGGTGCGCTCGGACTTCAGTTCGCATTCCGCGCGCGGAAATGCCGCGGAAACATGAAATGACGTTCGTGACCCCCTCCCCCTCCCCTCCTATCCTAGGTCAATTTGCAAACGAAGACGTCTGGCTTCCTCCCACGGTAAGTAGTCCCCGGATACAGGAATCCGTCGCCTGACGAGGAACCTCGGGACTAATTCTTCTGGGATCAGTAGTGAAAGCTGCTTGCCAAAATAGTCTATCATTCCTACATCAATCCCGTCAAACAGTGCGCTAAACTCGGGAATCTGCCAAAGAAGGGCTAGAAAGTTAGGGTTAGACGAAAGTTCCAACACGACCGATAAAGCCCGTGCCAGCAGCTCCCTGTAGCCGGGCAAACAAACCAAGAATTTTTCCGCAAATGAAAGAAAGTCCCGGTCAATCCCCTCCATTTTCTCGCGGATAGTGTCCGGGCTTTTCTCCACAGTGTTTGGGGCTATTCTCGACAGAGGGTTAAGACGATAGTGGTACGGGGTTCGACCATAATCGTCAGGGCGTGGGCGTGTGCCCCGTTCGCCCCAATAGCCTTTTGTCCTCGACAGAACCGCTCCTGACTTCTGAAGCTGCACAAGATATCGTTCTAGAGTACGAGTTGATTTCTCAGAAAACTCGGCTTCAGAATGCAGTGTTTGAACTGTAAATTCCTTTTCACTCCGATCCAACGCAACGGCCCAGTCCTGGAAGGAATTAGCGAACAGTAGCTTAGGAATGGGGTCCGCGGCCATCCTGAAGAATAAGAGCATTGGGCCGGGAATATGCGCTTCTCCACTTGCGATCTTGTGGGCAAAATCGTATAGCCAAGGTTTGCTTGACTCAAGCATGTCGACTGCTGTTTCAGTAGCGGCGTAAAGTTCGTTGATCCTCTCGATGTCAAATTGAGATAACGACAGATCTTGAATCTCCGATTTTGTCGTTAATCCTATCCTTCCGGAACCCCAAGGGGGGTCGGAAAAACATGGCCAAAGGAATGCGAAAAATAACCTCGGGCTGGCAAAGCTGGCGATGGCTCAGTGGCATCGATGCAAAACAAAAGGCTTGGCTCCTCGGATCAATAGCTGGCAGAGGCGGATACGAAGCCTGGTCCGGCTACTTGGTAAAGGGCCTTCAAGACACTAGCTTCCTCCTCGAATTCGAACAAGCGACCGACCCGTGGCAAAAATCGAGGCTCGTGGGCGAAAGAATCAGGGCTCTTAGCAAGACCTTCGTCAAACTCTCAGAAGAAGAAAAGGCCGCTTTTGCTAGGGACGCCGAAGTCGAACTGAGAACAGCGCTCACAACAATCGGCAGAGACAAACGCCTCATCGCTGAACTCATCGAAATCGTCGACCCGCCACCAGCCCAATAGCGGGACGGTACAACATTGATCCCCCCCATTTCGACAAACCCCCCTTTCTTTCTCTCATTGTTCTATATTTGGTTCATAGCTCTTGCCGCATTCGTTGATTATCCTAATCAGAAGTATGTTCTCTTCAAGAAGCTCCCGGACGGTCGGATAAGAAAGGTAGAGACCTTCACTGAGCCGATTACTAAGGAAGAAGCTGTCTCTAGGTATGGCGACGACCGTTATATGCTTCAATCGATGAAGCCTCGAACGAATACGATTTGGAATGATCTGTCGTCCTCCAAACAAGGGAGCGAGAAGAACAACGTTCACCTCATCGAGCTTCGACCTTTAGAACGGAAAACGAAGTATCTCACTGCCGGGCTCGTCGGCTTAGGCGTCGGGACCGCCTTTGGTTTCGGAGCAACCACCATTAGCATTCTCAACAGCAACCAAGTATTGAACCGAGCCGCCATCGCGATAGATTCTCTGATGGCAAGTTATCCCATTCCCGGGTTCCAATGCGCTATATGTAACGCACAACTCGTGAGCATGTTCGACAGGTTTTGCGGTCAATGCGGTTACCCGATCACATCACCAGATAGGCGGAACTGGCCTCACCCTCGGGGCAGAGATGCCCTCACTGCCGCTTCCAGGTACGCCTTGGACAGCTCTACTGTCGAGAATGCGGCCAGCCACTAAACGAATCTTCTCGAAGAAGTTGGAGTCTGCCCTAGATGACCAAGGACAAGAAAGGAAGCCATAGACGATCACGGAACAAGAGCGGCATACCATACAGCATAGGCCAGTTGAATATGCTGATCGACGATATTTTTGAACCATTGAAAGAGACGCATTGGATCTTCATACTCGTGGACGAGGCAGCTCACATGATCAATGAAGGAGATCTAGAACAGTCCTTCTACAAGTTCATGCAATACTCCTTTCCTGATTTATTGAGGAAACTCTTCAAGAAGAAAGACTAGCGACAACAACACTCTCGACCTATCCCGCTCCTTGACCTGCGTTCCCATCTTTTGGGATCGGAACTCGGCCATTGAGTTTTACCGGAATGCGGCGATCCTCGTCGTGTTCGTCCTGCTCTATGTTTCTAATTCGAACTTTTCAAGCCTAGAGCTGGGTCTTCGCAAGTTTCAGTAGTGCTGAGTGGCCCCATCCGTGATGGGCGAACTCGGATGCGGGTGGAAGTTTGTCCATTTCGAACCATTGGGCGTCCAGCAGGCTTGGTGCCTTGGTGATTTTCATGGATAGTGGGAATGCTAGGAAGTCAAAGACCAGGTGCCAGGTCTTGTTGTTGCCTACGAAGGATTCTATCTGAGCGAGCTTCAGGGTCGAAGGTTCAATCCCCACCTGTTCTCTCAATATTCTCTTAGCTCCTTCTTCAGGATGCTCAACATGTTTCAGGTCGTCGTTTGGAAGGAACCAGCCCTTCTGGCCATCGGGCATTTGTCGATATTTTACGAGGAGAGCAGAGTTGTGATGCAAGACGGCGACGTGCGAGACGAGCGTGTGCTTAGGGCAACTGTCAGAAGTCACTCAGAATCCCGAGTCCGAGTGATCGGACTGCGTATTTCAGGATTGTTGAAAAGAGGTCCTGTCAATTCTTCGGTTATTAGGAATCGTTGTCGAACCACGGTCGATACCCTTTGATTCCGGGGGTCGGGTGAGTATTTCCTGCTTTCGTTCGTCCCAAGAAGAGAATGATGACCGAGAGTGTCATCAATATAGATCCTAGAAGGAAATATTCGATAAAATTCTGCAACACATACCCTCGCCAAATCCCATCGCACAGGTCTTGAGTTAAGCTGCAGTCATAAGACTGAGGAGAGGGGCTGACAGACAGAATGAGAGAGATGGTTCCCATGAATATCGTAATCAATCCAGCCATCAAATTTGGAGTTTTCACGTTTTGCCTACCAAAATTTGGCGTTACATTGTAGGTAGGAATATTGCCGGGTTTGTTTGGGGTGCTGTAACTTCAGAACCTCGCGCCAAGTTCTCATCAACCGAGTCTTGACAGCCCCGAGCAAACGACAACTTCACAGTATCGCTGAAACAGTTCGAAAGTAACATAAGCAATAACGGCTAATATTTCTCGTAAGGGTCTAGTGGACGGTGTCTTTGGAAGCCGAGGAGTATGTTGGCGGTGTTACAAGCGGTCGTATGCTGAGAGCCGGCGGCATTGCGGGCTATTCAGTGTATGTGACCACTCGCAGACTGATCGGAGCGAAAAACCGAAAGGCTCTCTGGAAGGGGATCGCCGGCTCAGCCTTTGGGGGCGTTGCGGGGATGTACGTTGGCTCAAAACTTTCTCGGGAGGCCAACGCCCAGATGATCAATGAATTGGAGCAGAAGAAGGATTTCGAGGTACCAAAAGAGAACGTTTCAAGCGTGGAAATGAAGAAGCCAACATTCGTCCATCGCGGGCACTTGGTAATCAGTACAACAACGGGAGAGCCGGTTAAGATACTGCTCGCTGACGGAGGAGACTATAAGCGACTATTGGAATTGATGCAATCCTTCCGTCCCGAGATACTCACCGTCGTCTAGAGCGAAATACAAATCTGTTCGGGTCGTACCAAGACAACTGACTCGAGTGCACATGATCCAGGGATTGTTCGGTCCTGTTTAGCATCGAAACCAGCAAACGAGCTGTGGCTGGGGCAAGAGTAACTCCCAGTCTGCAGTTCCCGGACGCGATGTAGGCATTCTTGTACCCAGGAACGAGTCCAATAAGGGGCATTTGATCCGGAGTGCAAGGTCTGAAGCCAACTCCCTCTTCAACAATTTTGGCCTTGTCCGACTTGACGACGTGCCTGTAGAACTTATCCAGCAGCCATTTCCTCCGAGCTTCGGAAAAATCGGTTCGAAATCCGACCATTTCGAAGAAACCTGTGATTCTGAGTGTTGTCTTGTTGTGCTGGGCCAGCCCAACGCCATAGTCTTCCAGTAGCGCCGGAGTCGTGACAATTTCCTCTCCACCAGTATCGAAAACTATCGCAAGTCCCCTAGCTGGTAAAATCTGAGGGTCATAGCCAAGCGATCTGCATAGCTCGCGAGTCCAGGAACCAGCCGTCACCAGTACAATATCGCAGTGAATCTCTTTTCCGTCCACGTACACGAGAGCACGCTGACTGCCGCCCTTCTCAGCAGCCAGTCTGATATCATCTCCGACCAGAAGATGCGCAGAGCCATGTGTAACCACAGCGTCCCACAGAGACTCGTACAGTTTGGTAGGGTTTACCGACCACTCTTCTCTAAACATCACTCCTCCACGAAAGCCTCGGAACCCCATTCGACTGATCGATGCCTCATCGAGAAGCTCTCCGCCCAGTGAAGCCTGTGCCATTCTTGCGTCTCTTTCGTCTGAGTAAACGGCGGCGACTCCCTCGATCAAATCGGGACGAGAGCCCACTTCCGTGAAGAACTCTTTGTATAATTCGAGACTCTCATGTCCCATCCTCAATATCTTGTCTTCGTAGCCGGTGAGACCTTTTTTCAGAGCCGTCCGGAAAAATCTCGGGTTCCCGAGGATCTGCCTTGGCGAGATGTGGACAGGGTCGTCTCGACCGAGATAGGTCGAGAGAATTCTGCCTAGCCCGATTTTTGGAGTCGGGGCAAGTGATGGGGTAAGAAGCCCGGCATTATAGATGGATGTGACGGATCCGGTACTTCTTCGTTCGATGACTGAAACCTGGTGTCCGTCCCTCATCAAGTAGTGTGCGCAAAAGAGTCCGGTTATTCCTCCGCCGATGATCGCAACATTCATTCTCTTTTCAACAACTTCTTCCCGGTGCCTGGTCGAGGCTTTGTCTCGCGGAGCAATTTCTTAGCTAGTTTCGGTGTGATCTCGAAGATGCCTTCTTCCGTTCTAAGCGTGAGAGTCTGCTTTCCGGCGAGCACAATCCGAGCTTTCACGCGAATGACTCTGTTCATTAGTTCTTCTTCGGAAACTATGTGGAGCGGTCCGGTTGATTGGCGTGGACGATTATGCCGAGACAAAGGAAATTGTTCCCTTTATGGAAGCACCATTACTTGGATGGCTTAATCACAACTACCTTGAGAAGCTATTGAAGCTCCTGCGGTATGGGTAATAAGCCGGATCTGCCTATCCAACCCTCACAGCCAGCCATCTGAATCGTTTCCTCACCTCTAATTTCGGAACTATGCTTGGTCCCGCCGGCTTCTGTCGCGGATTTCTGAAGCTATCTCTTTACTGTCGGACTCTCCGTGCTTGTAGAACCCATGGGCTTGTTGTCCCTTGTTGTAATCATTTGTAATGAGTTGTACACTCGCTGTTTATCGATGGGTTGCTGGGGTATCCTGCAGGGCGAACTTGGTAGCTAAGAGGGTTCTCTCTGTCGTTCTTCTTTTCGCGGCCGCTGTGATCTCGTCTTCTAACTTTGTTCACGCATCACCCTCGTTGGGGTTGGACGGAGTAGGAGTGCGACCAACTCCTTGTTGCGGATCACAACCCAATTCAGAACTACTCTCTACAAACAACGGTAATGATGTCATCATCGTGATCATCGAATGCGGCTACACAAGTTGCAATGCAAACGTGTCCTCCGTCAGCGACAGCAACGGGCTGAGCTACACCCAGCGAGCATCATACTCTCCTAATTCCAGGTTATGGGAATACTACGCCGTCGCACCCACACCTCTACAATCCGACAACATCACGGTGTCTTCAACATCGCCCTCTCTAGGGCCGGGAATAGTTTTTGCCGTCAAAGGAACCAACACAGCAACCATATTCGACCCTGACCCGTCACTACCCGCATCCACAAGCTGCGGCTCATTCGGCCAAAACGACTGCACCATTTCAGCCGGAACATCTAACCTAGACTTTGTCATCGCAAGTACAGCTATCAATGACGCGGGAAACTGCGGCACTTCGGCAGGCTTCAGCGAGATAACTCCGCTCGGAGGCTCTCTTGACGTAGACTACAGGATCGTTGATGCGTCGCAGAGTGGAATCTCTTTCACGTGCAGTGGTACGGACCCCACAGCCATTATACTGGACGCCCTAGTTTCTTCAGACCATCAGCCGCATGCTCCCATACTGATAAACGGAAACGGGGCTTTCACTGTCGATAACGGCGTCACTGGAGGCAGTGGCACCAGTTCGGATCCTTACACGATCCAAGGATGGGACATCGACGGTAGTAACGGGAACGGGATTGAGATTCGCAATACCGACGCCTACTTTGTCATAACCGACCTCTACATTCACTCCGAAACCAGCCCTGCCTCTTACTCCGGCGTGAACCTCTACAACGTGACCAACGGCAGTCTTGAAGAATCCAGGATCGTAGGATTTCTGATAGGAGTCGGAGACCAAGGCGGCAACAGTCTCACCATAACAAGAATCAGTGTCGAATGGAACAGCCAGGCCATTCTCCTCAGAGGTCCAGCCAACATTGAGATAGCAAATAATGACTTATCGAACAACGGTGCGGGAATTAACGCTGGATACCTCAGCAGTGCAGACGTTTCGAGCAACACCTTCCGCAACGATGGAATCCTCGTCTACCGCTCACTCAACTTCGTTATAGCCGCTAACGCGATCCAAGGAGACCACCAGGATGGAATCTCAATTGATCAATCAAACAGTTTCCAAGTAATTGGAAACCGGTTGTCGGGCGACGGGGGTAGAGGTATTGCGATCACAAACTCGCTCTCCTTCTCCGTGACAGACAATAGTGTCAAGGCTAGAACCTGGGGAAACGGGCTTGTTGGAATAGATGTCTCCAGCTATCCGCTAGGCAGCTCTCAGAGTTTCGAGATATCCAACAACTACATTTATGGAAATTCCGTTGGGATATACATGAACCAAGTCTTTGACTCGAACGTCTCAAACAACACTCTCCTTGTTAACAGAAACGGGGCCGTATTGACCGGCTCCTCCAACGTTACTTTTCTGACGAACGCGTTCGATTACAACACTCAGGGATTGATCTTGAACTCTACTCAAAACATGCTCGTCCATCACAACAACTTCTACGGAGATACTCCTCTCGCAGTCGACCTGCAGGGTTCCAACAACTTCTGGGACAACGGTTATCCCGACGGAGGGAACTTCTGGACAGATTTCAAAGGCGTCGACAATTGTAGCGGGCCCAACCAGGATATCTGCACAGGACCCGATGGCATAGGCGACACTCCCTACACTTTCAACTACAATCAGGATAACTATCCACTCATGAACCCTATTCAAGTTCTCAGCAACAATCCGCAAAGCCCTGACTGGACAAACGCGCGGGGAACATGGACTGTCGTGAATGGTTACATGGACGCAACAGGGGTCTCCCCCCAGATACAATCCGGTGCCAGCTTCCCCTCCGATCGCACCGTGTCGGTACGAGCCATGACAATAACCTCGGGCGAAACCGTCTACAAGGTTGCTTATTTGTACGGAAAATATGTTGACTTCTACGACAAATTGTACATGTATATTCAGACGGACGGGACAATTATCCTCGCTATGTGGCAGGGAAACACGAACCATGGCTATGTCTACTACAACAGCGGTTTGAGCCCATACAGTTGGCACACGTTCAAAATGGTCATCTCGGGCAACACGGCTTGGGCATACATCGATGGAACATTGTACATTACAGCTACAGATTCGATAATCGGATCGCTCGGAGCCGCCTCGGTCGGCCTAGCGTCTTGGGGACCTAGCGAGTCCCAGTTCGACAGCGTAACAATCAGCTAGCCCACAGCAGGCAGCCCGTCGTGCAGGAATGGGTGGAATCTCCCGAGCCTAGGGCTCAAAGCTCGCGTTCGCCGGCGAATCATCTAAAGAGCGGCCATCGGGCATCTGCCGATATTTTACGATAAGCGCAGAGTTGTGATGCAAGACGGCCGCATGCGAGACGAGCGTGTGCTTAGGACAACTTTCAGAGTTCACTCAGAAGCCTCGAATCGGATGGATCGGATCGCGTATTTCAGTATTGTTGGAAGACATTTTCTTCAGGGAAGACTTCGAGGCGAAAACGGATGCTCCATGAGCTTCTCCATCCGCAATCCCCGTCAAAAATTATCCTCCTAAGGTCAACATTGGGACACGAAGCGAGCGCCTAATGTTACCCTATCCATTGAGTGACGTGCTGGACAACCATCACGTCAACAACCCGCTAACCGAGCCTTTGCCACCGCCAGCGAGAGAAGGGAATTGAGCTGCCCATCCTTCTCTCTGTAAGAGTCGGTCATAGCCGAGAATAACACTCTGGGTCAGTCTCCCAAACGGCTGAAAAACTTGAGGATCGACGGACTTGGGGGACGCTAGGAATGGGATCCGAACGACCGGTCCGGTTCCCTTCGAAGGCGTCAGATGAGTTCGTGTTGTCCAGTATCCTTCCGGAGTACGGATTTTTAGGGGAGGAAATTTTGCATCATACGTTTTGATACTTTGTGATATATGTGTAATCGGGAAATCAACCCAACAAGACAGGTTCAGTTTCCAAGGTTTGCGCGATCTAAACCCATTTTGTGTAGAAGTACCTGGTAAGCGGGCTCTCCTCTTATGCTCGAAAAGATGGGTTCGCATTTGAGATGGATGATCTCGGCGGTGCGTTCATCAGCAGCCTTCTCCAGCCAATCAACTGCAAGTTGATTATTGCCCAATCCAAGGTGGACAAGTCCAATTTCCATTGCCCTGCTGGGAGGAGGAAACGGCCTTTTCGGACCCGCGGGGACCGGTTGGCTTTCCAGCTCACGAAGAATCTTATTAGCCTCTGCGGTCCTCCCTGAAATCGCGTAGGCATGGCCAAGTCTTCCGATCATTCTTCTCGCCGGTTCTCCAGGGCCAAACTGTTTGTCTGCCTTTTGGAAATCTGCAATAGCCTCATCATACAATCCCTTCTCGACCTCGACAACCGCGCGAAATCTATGTGATATTCCAGATTCGGGAGAAAGTTCAACCATAGTCTCGGCCGCTTCTATCGCCTTGTCATATTGGTGAGCAAACAGATACTGCTCTGATAATGATTGATGCCCCCTCGGCCCTAAAGGGTCCAACTCTATTGCACGTTTGGCCTCACCAATCCCTAGCTCACATCGTCCCACGTGGCCAAGGTACAAAGCATACCAGGCATGAGCCGTCGCGTAGCTAGGGTTCAACTCAATAGCGTGCCTGAACCCCATCTGAGCCTCCTCCCATTTCCACTCGTACTCTTGTCGGGCCGCAGCTAGCACGGTGTGAGGCTCTGCCAGTGTGTCATCAAGGGAAATTGCCTTCCTCGCGAACTCTGTTGCTTTTGGATAGCCAAGCTTTGGTGAGACGTAACCATTTCTGCTCATCATGAAGTAAGTTTCCGCGAGTCCAGAGTATCCGAGGGCAAAGGTAGTGTCCTTCTGAATCGCCAATTCGAACTGATTTAGGGTCTTCTCGTACTCCAGCATTCCCCTGTTCCAGATATGTCTCCCCATGAGATAGTGCGTGTAGGCCTCAGTATTCGTGGTGGGTTTCTTCTGAGATTGTTGATGTCTTGAATGAAGCTGAATCTTGAGACCTTCTGCCACGTTTCGGGCGATGTCACTCTGAATGTCGAAAACGTCGCCCAATTTCCTATCATACTTCTCCGACCAGAGGCTCTCCTCGGTCTGAGAGTCGATGAGTTGCGCTGTGACTCGTAGCTGGTTCCCCACAGTCCTGACAGTCCCTTCGAGGATGGTGCCTATCTGTAGTTCCTTGCCGATTTCAGCGATTCCTTTGCCCGAGCCCTTGTACCTCTCCGAGGAAGTTCTCGCTACGACGTGAAGTTCCGGAATCTTCGAGATTGTGGAAATCAATTCGTCGGTTATTCCTTCTGCAAAATATTCATCTCGCGGGTCCGGGCTGATGTTTGTCATCGGAAGCACTGCAATCCGATGCTTGTCCAAGGGAGCAAGTTTCTCGACTTCAGGCTGACCGATCGGGGTCTTTCGTCTGGGCCCAGTTAGCCAGCCTCTGAGGCCAACTCCTTTTTCATCAGCCATGAATGTTAACTCTTGTCCATGACTGAATGGTTCCCCAAATTTAAGGAAAAACAAGCTTGGTTCGTGATGACTCGTTCCGAGTTCTTGAATCTCCCCAAATCCGTCCCTTTGGCGATGCGCCCGCCTGAGTTCACAAGGTTACCATTGAATGTCAGGCCGATCCTGCTCCAGCAATGATCAATGATCCTCTTCACGCTCGTCATGACGAGGACTTCTAAAATACATGCATTCACTTCGTAGGTTGCGGCGACGGAAATCTGTAGGACGGCATGGCGTCAGTGCTCTAGTCCGATCTTCTTCAAGACTTCGACGACCCTGGGTTCGAACCTGATGCCTGCTGCGAGGGGATCCCACATCAGGTCTGGTAGCCAGTCAGCGTGTCGTTCCCATTCTTTCTCGATTAGTTCAACTGCTTTTTCCTTTTCTCCCAGCCCTAGGTAGGTGTAGATAATCGGCTTTGCTGCGAGGTACATTTCGGGCGGCAGTTTATTCACCTCAATCAATATGGCCCTTGCCTCCTCCTTCCGACCTGCGAACGCATAACCGACGGCCATCCAGGCCTTTGACACCGGGCGGTCATGTGTGAGTCGTAGTATTTCCCTTCCCTCTCTCTCCAGTTCGTCATACTTCCGTTGATGGAGGAGCACCGTGGAGAGGTTGCCGTGGGCAGTGACGAAGTTGGGCTCAACCTCAAGGACCTTCCGTAGTTGCTCCTCCGCGAGGTCATACTTTTTCATTGCATCGTAAACGACGGCGCGAAAGACGGAGATTTGCAAGGCCATAGGGTCGAGTAGTTGAGCCTTTGACGCTTCATGGAGTGCCTTGCCAAGCTTGCCCTGTCGCAGAAGGACTACTCCATACCAGTGATGGGCTGTCGCGTAGTTTGGATTGAGTTCGATCGCCCTGTTAAACTCCCGTTCGGCGCCGTCCCAGTTGTAATCGTTCCCGAGTGCAGCCGCCAGGGAAGTATGGGCCTCCGCCGAATAGTCGTCAATCTGCACGGCCTTCGACGCGTTCTCTTTTTGCTTTTCGAACGCCTCAAGGTAGGGGACTTGGTAATAGTTACCTAGCACTGCATAACTGTCCGCTATCCCGGAATATGCCAAGGCGAAGTTCGGGTCGAGCTTGGTTGCCTGCTTGAACTGGTCGATTGCTTTCAGAAGGCCTTCCCTTGTCCTTTCGTTCCAGAAATATCTCCCTTTGAGGTACAGATTGTAGGCTTCAGAACTCTTCGTCGGTTTCTTCTCTAGCTGTCGAGTTTCTTCAGGGAGGATTCGAATTCTGAGCGCAGCCGCCACTTGATTAGCGATCTCACTCTGAACGGCGAAAATGTCGCCGAACTCTCTGTCATAGGTCTGGGACCAGAGGTGCTTTTCGTTCCTCACGTCGATGAGCTGAACCGTAATCCGCATCCTCTTGCCGGCCTTCCTTACGCTTCCCTCCAGAACAGAGCCAACATCGAGTTCCTTCCCGATTTCTTTGATTTTCTTGTTGGTCCCCCTGTAAGTCATTGCAGAAGTTCGTGAGATAACGCCGAGCTCGCTGATGTTCGAAATGCTTGAGATGAGTTCTTCGGTCAGGCCGTCTGCGAAATATTCGTCCTCGGGGTCTCGACTGATGTTGGCCATGGGCAGCACGGCGATACGATGCTGATCTATGGAGACGAGCGTCTCTGCACGAGCCTCCCCTTTTGCCTCCTTGGGTCTGGGTCCCGACAGCCAGCCCTTGAGTCCGACGCCTCTATCTTTAGACACGATGTTAACTCTGCCAATGGCTAACCAATTTCTTCAATTTAAGCAAAGAGCCAGAGCCGAATTGGACAGGTTTGAAGACACGGTTCCCTTCTAAGACCCCGCAGACCAATATGCTTCCAACTTTTTCCAGCCCACTGACTCAATCAAACCGCCCATCGCCCGATCCTGATAAGTATCGGCGTTACGCTCTGGTAATTCTACTAGTGATTTTCCTTCAAGCGATCTTGTTGATTCCAGGTATCGGAGAGGACAGAAAATATTCTCTGAGTCAGTTTTCGACTCTTTTCCTAGGACCCGTTTGGTACTCTTACGCCATGGCTATCGGAATAAGCGGGTTCACACTCATCTATTATCAAAGGCTAGGGGGATATTTACTAGCCATTGTCTTCGTTATCATTGGGATTGGCACGACTATGCTTGACGTGTTAGGATTCTTGCCTCCGTCCGCTCCAACATTAAGGACAACAATTCTCCTACTTTCCGGGTTTCCGTTCGATATTCTACTAATCTACGTTTGTTGGAGAGCACTTGCCGTTAGTATGGCCAATGGATCTTCTCGGGAAGCAACAGATTCGTCACGTACGACAGCTGCAATCGCGTTCTTTGACGACAAGTGATTTGCATCACTAACTTGAGGAAGGAACCAGCCATTCCAGCCATCTGTGGAATGGCTGCGCCACTTGTCATGATTAATCTGTGGGCACTAGCAAGTATTCTAAGACCTGGTTACAACCAGTTGGCTCAGACAGGTAGCGAACTGGGCACCGGAAGGTATTCCATTGTTATGAACGCAAATTTCGTAGCGACAGGCGTATTGATCTTGATATTCTGGGTCGGCCTGTTGACAAATATGCACGCGGGAAAATGGTCGAAGTTTGGGCTGGTCATCCTTGCAATTGCTGCCGTCGGAGAGGTAGCCACAGGAATATTTCCTTGCGATCCCGGCTGTCCTCTAAACGGTGGGTCTCTTTCACAAATGATTCACACGGAAATTGCAGTAGCCTTCTTCTGTGCCATCGCAGTCTTCCCAGCGTTCATAGGAATTGGTCTGAACCAGGATCAGCACTGGGCATCCTATCGTTCATATTCCATAGTAACCGGAGTATTGAGCATTGGCCTCTTCATTGCGTTTTCTGTCGCTATCCTAACATCATTCCAATACCTGGGGCTGTTGCAGCGATTCTTTCTCGCTGCACCGTTTCAATGGATAGGAATAATGGCGAGTCGACTGCTCTATTTCACAAAGTGAGCGGGAAAGTTGGATGCGAAATAGGGACCCGCTACAAGCTGCTCGGACAATCAGAGCAGACACGGATGGAGCAAGGAGATGACAATCGCAGGGTCTTATGACATAGTGATAGTCGGGGGCGGAGTCGGAGGTCTGGCTCTTGGATATGCTCTCGCAAACAAGTATAGTGTCTTAATTATTGAGGCAAGACCAAGAATTGTCCCGTCTAAGAGAGG
>Ga0209056_10001686_pt1 | contig 24265 bp, 14 predicted proteins | sample GraSoiAngelo_114_FD_185876 | JGI IMG/M metagenome (GOLD analysis project Ga0209056, IMG submission 185876) | Grasslands soil microbial communities from the Angelo Coastal Reserve, California, USA - 14_0903_13_40cm (SPAdes) (version 2) | ecosystem: Environmental > Terrestrial > Soil > Grasslands... | reverse complement strand
GCCGTACATCCCGTTCTCCGCCAAGAACACAGAGAAGCTGCGCCAGCGGTTCCGCGACGTCACCACCGCCACGATCGTCGGGACCGGCCTCACGGCGGCGATCCAGGGAAGCCTCGTCGGGCTCGGGTTCTGGCTGACCGGACTGCCCAACGCGGTGTTCTGGGGAGTGGTCACGATGGTGTTCGCCATCCTACCCGTGGTCGGCAGCGGCCTGGTGTGGGGGCCCGGCGCGATCGCGCTGATGATCGGTAACCACGCGCTGGCCGGGATGCTGCTGGCGCTGGGTGGCGTCGTCATTGTCGGGAACGTGGACTACGTGATCCGGCCGCGCGTGTTCAGCCGCTGGGCCAACATCCACCCCCTCGTCACCCTGATCGGCGCGCTCGCCGGCGTGCCCTACTTCGGCATCCTCGGGCTGTTGATCGGACCGCTCGCCCTGTCCTACTTCTTCGAATTGATCAAGATGTACGGCGAGGAGTACCTCGGCTAAGCGGATGCGCCACCGGAAGCGCCCGCCACACACTGTCGCCCGCCCGCCACGCCCGCGTCGCTCCAGACGCCCGCCGCCAGCGGCACGCAGTTTGAATGGAACCTGGACTCGCGGTGCCCGGGTACAGTTGAACCGAAACAAGGAGCACGCCCATGAACGTGACTCAAGCACTGGGCTGGGCCTTGCTGCATTCGGTGTGGCAGTGCACGCTGGCCGCGGCGGCGCTCGCGTCGCTCCTCGCGATTGTTCCCGTGCGCGCGGCGCGCACACGCTACGCCATGGCCGTCATCACGTTGATCGTCATGCTCACCGTTCCCATAGGCACCGCCGTGCGCCTGCGCGCGGGGCCGTTGGTCGGCGCCGTCGTCGCGCCCGCGACGCGCGTCGTCGCGCCGCCCACCGCGGCGGCCCCGGAGCCCGCGACGCCATCCGCCGAGCGGCCCGGCCCGTCGCTCGCGACCCGCGTCCGCGCCGACTTGGAGCCGGCGCTGCCCTGGATTGTGGTCGCCTGGCTCGCCGGTGTGGTGATCCTATCGATCCGGCTCGTCTCCGGCTGGCTGGTCACGCGGAGGTTGAGCACCGTGGGCACGCGGCCGGTCCCGCACGCCTGCCGGGTCGCCCTCGCCCGCCTCGTGGTGCGCCTCCGCGTCACGCGGCCCGTGCGCCTGCTCGAGTCGGCGGTGATCCAGGTCCCCGCAGTCATCGGGTGGCTCCGGCCGGTGGTGCTGCTTCCGGCCAGCGCCCTGACGGGCCTGACCCCGCTGCAGCTCGACGCCCTGCTGGCGCACGAGCTGGCCCACGTACGGCGCTACGACTACCTCGTGAACCTGCTCCAGTCTGCGATCGAGACGCTGCTGTTCTACCATCCCGCCGTGTGGTGGGTGTCGCGGCGGGTGCGCGACGAGCGCGAGCACTGCTGCGACGATCTGGCGGTCGCCGTGTGCGGCGACGCGCATTGCTATGCGACCGCGCTGCTCGGCATGGAGCGTCTCCGCAATCCCGTGCCCGCCTTCTCCATGGCGGCCGCGGGCGGCTCGCTGGTGGAGCGGGTCCGGCGGCTCATGGCGCCCGTGCCGGCGGAGACCTTCCCGCGCGGGCTCGCCGGCGCTCTGGCGGTGCTGCTCGCACTGGTGCTGGTGATCGGTGGTTCCCTCGTCGCGGGGTCTGTGGACTCCTCAGCGCTCGCCCGGGACGCCGCGGCCGCCCGCGCCATTGCCCCGCCGCGCGCCACTCACGACCTCGTCCGGGCCCTGCGCCGCCGGGGTGACCATCAGGCGGTGACGACCTTGCTCGCCATTGCGCACAACGATCCCGACCCGGACATCCAGGAAGATGCCGTCGACGCCCTGGGGAAACTGCGGAGCGGCGACGCCCTGGCGGCCCTGATCGACATCGCCCGTACCCATCCGGACGAAGACCTCCGTCGGCAGGCGGTCGAGACCGTGGGCCGCACGGCCCCGCATGCCGTGGCGCTGGAGGTGCTGCCGGAGATCGCGCGCACCGATCGCGACCACCACGTCCAGCACGAGGCGGTGGAGGAGCTGGGAGAGCTGCACGACCGCCGCGCGTTCCCGGTGCTGTTGGACGTCGCGCATCACCACCCCTCCCTCGACGTGCGCCGCAAGGCGGTGGCGGCGCTCGGTGAGATGGGCGAGCCCGACAGCGCGGCGGACGTGCTCGAGCGTATGGTGCTGCACGACTCCAGCGCCGACCTGCAGCACGAGGCGGTGGAGGCGCTGGGCCATCTGAAGGACCCCCGGGCGCTCGCGCGGGTGGCGTGGCTGGCGCGCACTCACCCCAGCGTCGACGTGCGGGACGAGGCCGCCGAGCAGTACGCCAAGCACGCGCCTCCCGGCGCGGCGCTGGCGTTGCTCACCGACCGGCTGACGCACGATCCCGACGCCGAGGTACAGGCCGAGGCTGTGGAGCAACTCGCCGAGCTGCCGCGCGGCATGGGCATTCCCGCGGTGATCGGGGCGGCCCAGCGCCACTCGAGCGACGAAGTGCGCACTGAGGCGTGGCGCCAGCTGCGCGAGAGCGAGGATCCGCGCGCCCGCGCCTTCGTCCGCCGCCGCAAACCGCGCCCCTAGAACTGCAGCAGGTAGCTCAGCTTCAGGAACACCTGCCGTCCGGTCGAGGTGGTCGGCTCGTCGGGCGTCGAGACCCACGCGGCGGTCGTTGACGGTGCGGAAGGCGGGCACCTCTGTGTCGAGAAAGCGCGCGCCGGCGAACGTGCCGTAGGGGATGGCCTGCAGGTTGCGGCCCGGCGAGATGTCGGTCAGGCCCTGGAGCGTGGCGAACTGGGGAACGAACCCCGCGATTCGTTTGGTCAGGTAGGGCCAATAGGAGTCTTCGTTGTTGCAGCGGATGTGGCGCGCCAGCGCGATGCCCCAGTGTTGCGTCGGCGTGCGCGGAAAGCGCAGGCTCTTGAACGGAATCGCGAAGCGCACCACGTAGCCATCCGGTGTGAGGCGACCGTCTGACTGCCACACGGCGTCGAAGCTGAAGTCGTCGTCGTGTCCATCGGTGACGAGGCCGTCAAGCTGGACGGGGCCGAGGACGCCCAGCATCGCGACGACGAATCCGACGACCTCGGCGGTTCTGTGCATGGACATTTGCGGGGCGCGGCAATCACCATACCAGCACGGAGCGCTGCGTCCGCGCCACGTCGCGCTCGGGCGGTGCCGCGGCGCAACAGGGGAAGGTGTCCGGTACGCGCCTCGCCTTTTATCTTGCCGAGACCGGCATGCGACTCTCCCTGCGGTTCGTGCTTCCCCTGGTCCTCGCGCTCGGCGCCTTCGCATACGCGGCGGTGCCGCTGGTAGACAGGCTCACCCTCCAATGGTTCGTGCGGGACCTGGACATCCGCGCCAGCCTGATCGCCAGCACTGCGCACGAGCCGCTCCAGGATCTGATCCAGACCGGTAACCGGACGCGGATGCTGCAGTTCTTCAATCGGATCACCCAGGACGAGCGCCTGTTCGCCATGGGCTTCTGCCCCTCCGGCGCCGGACAGGAGGTGATCACGCCCACGCTCCCGGCCCAGATCCGGTGCACCGAGCTGGCGTCGTTCGCGTCCGGCCCGCGTCACCTGCTGCGCAGCGCGAACGGTCCGCTGCTGGTGTCGGTGCGCCCGCTCGAGGCCGCCGGCGTTCCCGTCGGGAACCTGGTGGTCGTCCACGACATGAGCTTCATCGCGCGCCGCAGCGCGGAGACGCGGAAGTACCTGTACCTCTTCTTCGTCGGGCTGGGAGCCACGGTGGCGCTGATCACGGTCGTCATCGCCCAGCTGAGCTGGCGCGGCTGGGTCCAGGGGCTGCGGGCGCTGCTGCGGGGCGAGGGACTGCTGCGGCCGTCCGACGGACGCGTCGTGGGCGACCTGCCGGAGCTGCGCCCCATCGCCAGCGACCTACGCGCCCTGATCCGGGACCTCGAGGCGGATCACCGCTCGCGGGACGAAGACCAGCTCGCCTGGACGCCCGACACGCTCCGCGCCATCCTCCGCAGCGATCTGCCCGGGCACGAGGTGATGGTCGTCTCCAACCGCGAGCCGTACATCCACGTGCGGCGCGGCGAGATCCTCGCGCTGTGGCGGCCCGCGAGCGGGCTGGTGACCGCCATGGAGCCGATCATGCGCGCCTGCTCGGGCACGTGGATCGCCCACGGCAGCGGCTCCGCCGACCGCGAGGTGGTCGACGAGCACGCGCACGTGGCCGTGCCGCCGGAGCAGCCGGCGTATCAGCTGCGCCGCGTCTGGCTGACGCCCGAGCAGGAGGCGGGCTATTACTACGGGTTCGCGAACGAGGGCCTGTGGCCGCTGTGTCATATCGCGCACGTCCGCCCGATCTTCCGCACGTCCGATTGGGAGCAATACGTGACGGTCAACCGGACGTTCGCCCAGGCCGTGGTGGAAGAAGCCAAGTCCCCCGACCCGATTGTCCTGGTGCAGGACTACCACTTCGCGCTCTTGCCGAGAATGATCCAGGAGGCCCTGCCGGCCGCGACCATCGTTTCCTTCTGGCACATTCCCTGGCCGAACCCCGAGGCGTTCGCGATCTGCCCCTGGCGGGAAGAGCTGGTCGACGGCCTGCTGGGCTCGAGCATTCTCGGGTTCCACACGCAATTTCACTGCAACAACTTCGTCGACACGGTCGACCGCCTGCTGGAGGCGAGGGTCGACCGGGAGATGTTCACCGTCTCCTACCGGGGCAAGCTGACGGCGGTCAAGCGCTACCCGATTTCGATCGAGTGGCCGCCCTCGCCCGCCCTGCTCGGCAAGCCGGTCGAGCGCTGCCGGCTCGACGTGCGCCAGCGTCACGGCCTGCCGGCGGAGCAGGCGCTCGGGCTCGGCGTCGACCGCCTCGACTATACGAAGGGCATCGAGGAGCGGCTGCGTGCCGTGGAGCGGCTGCTGGAGATGGAGCCGCAATGGGTCGGCCGGTTCACGTTCGTTCAGATCGCGGCGCCGACGCGCAACCGGATCGAGCAGTACCAGGAATACGAAGCGCGCGTGCGCGCGATGGCGACACGGATCAACGAGCGCTTCGCCGGCGCGCCGTATCCGCCGATCGTGCTGCTCGTGGAGCACCATCAGCCGCAGGACATCTACGAGTATTATCGCGCGGCGGACGTGTGCATGGTCACCAGCCTGCACGACGGCATGAACCTGGTGGCGAAGGAGTTCGTCTCGGCGCGCGACGACGAGCGCGGCGTGCTGATCCTGAGCCAGTTCACCGGCGCCGCGCGGGAGCTGCCGGAGGCGATCATCGTCAACCCTTACGACACGGATCAGTGCGCGGCGGCGCTTCACATGGCGCTGTCGATGCCGGCGGCAGGGCAGCGCGCCCGCAGTCGCCTCATGCGCGGCCTGATCCAAGAGTTCAACGTGTACCGCTGGGCGGGGCGCATGCTGATCGATGCGGCGGGCATGCGGCGCCGCGGGCGCCTGCTGGACCGGGCAGCGAGTCCGGAGCGGCTGTCGCGCCGCGCGGGGGGCCGCGCGCCGAGCCGCGCCACATGAGGCGGCGGCGCGCGCCCTCACTGCCCCCGCCCCGGCCGGAGTGGGCGTACTTCTTCGACATCGACGGCACGTTGGTCGACATCGCGGAAGCCCCCGGGGGGGGCGGTCCCGACGGCCACGTGCAGCAGCTCATCGTGGATCTGTATCAGGCGACGGGCGGCGCGGTCGCGCTGATCAGCGGCCGCTCGCTTGCCCAGATTGACGAACTCGTGCCGGACTTCCGCCTCCCCGCGGCGGGGCAGCACGGCGTCGAGCGGCGCGACGCCGCAGGCCGTGTCCACCACCACGCTGTGTCGTCGCCCGCACTCGAGGCCGTGCGCCGCGGGCTCGCGGCCGCGGTGGACCGCCATCCCGGCCTGGTGATCGAGGACAAGGGACTCTCCCTCGCGCTGCACTACCGCCGGGCCCCGCGCCTCGCCGGATACGCCCACCGCCTGGTCCGCTCGCTCGTGGCCGGGTCCGGCGGAGCGTACGGCGTCCAGGCTGGGAAGCGCGTCGTCGAGATCAAGCCCGCCGGCAAGGACAAGGGGGTGGCGGTGCTCGAGTTCATGCAGGAGGAGCCGTTCCGCGGGCGAACACCGGTATTCGTCGGCGATGACTCGACCGACGAGCATGCCTTCGTGACCGTCAACGGCCTGCGCGGCCACTCGGTGAAGGTGGGGCCGGGGCGGACGGCAGCGCGCGGGCGGCTGCGCGACGTGCGCGCCGTGCGCGCCTGGCTCGAGCAGCGCGCGGCGGAGCTCGCTCGATGAGCTCGCTCGATCTCGCCCTGGTCGGGAACGGGACGATCGGCGCCCTGGTGAATCCGCTGAGCGAGGTGGTCTGGGGCTGCTTTCCGCATTTTGACGGCGACCCGGCGTTCTGCTCCCTGTTGCGGCAGCGGACGCCCGAATCGGACTTCGGATTCTTCGTGGTCGAGCTGAGCGATGTCGCGCGCGCCGAGCAGGAGTATCTCGTCAACACGCCGATGCTCGTGACCCGACTGTACGACCGGGCCGGGGCGGGCGTCGAGATCAGCGACTTCGCGCCCCGCTTCCACCAGTACGGCCGGATGTTCTGTCCCATGATGCTGGTCCGGCAGATCAAGCGGATCGCCGGGAATCCCCGTATCCGCGTGCGCCTGCGTCCCGCCCGGGACTACGGCCGCGGTCCCGCGGAAACCACGTGCGGCTCGAATCACATCCGCTATGCGGGCACGGATCTGGTGCTGCGCCTCACCACGGACGCATCGATTGCGGCCCTGTTGGAGGAGAATCCGTTCTATCTGGAGGACACCGTCACCCTGCTGCTCGGACCGGACGAGACGGTGCAGGGCGCCGTGGCGGACGTCGGCCGCCGCTTCTTCGAAGAGACCGCCGCGTACTGGCGCGACTGGGTGCGCTCGCTCGGCATCCCGTTCGAGTGGCAGGACGCCGTGATCCGCTCGGCGATCACGCTGCAGCTCAATGTGTTCGAAGACACGGGGGCGATCGTCGCGGCGATGACGACCTCCATTCCCGAAGCGCCGGGCAGCGGCAGGAACTGGGACTACCGCCATTGCTGGCTGCGCGACGCGTACTTCGTGGTCAATGCCCTCAACCGACTCGGGGCCACCCGTACCATGGAGCGCTATCTCGGCTACATCGTCAACGTGGTGGCCGGCTCGGCCGACGGCCGGCTGCAGCCCGTCTATGGCCTCACCGGCCGGGCGGTCCCCGACGAGCGGTCGATCGATTCCCTGCCCGGCTATCGCGGCATGGGCCCGGTGCGGGTCGGGAATCAGGCGTACCGGCAGGTGCAGCACGACGTCTATGGCGCGGCCATCCTCGCCGCCACCCACGTGTTCTTCGACCGCCGCCTGGTGCAACGCGGCGACGACGTCCTGTTCCGTCGGCTCGAAACGCTCGGGGACCACGCCGCGCGTCTGTTCGACCAGCCGGACGCTGGGCTCTGGGAGCTGCGCGGCAAACCGCGCGTGCACACCTTCTCCAGCGTGATGTGCTGGGCCGGGTGCGACCGCCTGGCGAAAATCGCCGCGCATCTGGGGCTGGCCGAGCGTGCGGCGTACTGGACCGACCAGGCCGCGCGCATCCACCAGGTGATCGACGAGCGGTGCTGGAGCGGCGGGCGAGGCAGCTTCGTCGCCACGATGGATGGCGATACGCTGGACGCGAGCCTGCTGCGGCTGAACGAGCTCGGCTTCCTGGCGGACGACGACCCGCGCTTCGCGGGCACCGTGACCGCCATCGAGCGCGAGCTGCGACGCGGCGACTTCATTTTCCGATATGTCGAGCAGGACGACTTCGGAACGCCGGAGAACGCCTTTCTGGTCTGCACCTTCTGGTACATCAACGCGCTCTCCGCCATCGGACGGCGCGACGAGGCGCGGGCGCTGTTCGAAAACGTGCTCACCTGCTGCAACCGCCACGGCCTGCTCGCCGAGCACGTGGATCCGCGCACCCGGGAGCAGTGGGGCAACTTCGTCCAGACCTACAGCATGGTCGGCCTCATCGGCTCGGCGATCCGGCTGTCGCGGCGGTGGGATCAGGCGTAAGGTGAGTGGTCCCCTCCAGCGCCAGCGCCACCCCGTTCGTCCATCCGAACCCATCCTGCGTGGGGTACTCGCCCCCGCCCGCCCGCCGCCGCAAGTCGACCACGTCGTACTTCTCCGTCATCTTGCCCGTCGCCTGATAGGTGCGCCGGTTCAGGGCGAGCCAGCGGTCGCGCGCCCGCGTGGCGAGGTCGGTCCGCCCGTAGCGGCGCACCCCTTCGATCGCCAGCCACTCGAGCGGCGCCCACCCGTTGGGGGCGTCCCACTGCTGCCCCGACGCGATCAGCGTCGGTACGAATCCGCCTGGCTTCAGGAAGTCCCGCTGCAGCCGCGCCGCCACTGCACGCCCCTGCTCCGGCGTGGCGAGCCCGAAGTACAGCGGAGCCGCGGCCGCGATGGTGGGGCGATCCGCCACCCGCGCGCCGCTCTGCCAGCGCACGTCGTAGAAGAATCCCGTGGCGGGATCGTACGCGGCCGCGAGCAGCGCCCGACGCCGGTCCTGGGCCGCGCGGGCGAACCGCTCCGCGACCTCCCGGTCGCCCGGTCGCCCTCGGACGCGCCGCAGCGCGGCGATCGTCACCTCGGCATGATAGAGAAGACTGTTCAGGTCCACCGGGACGAGCTGCGTCGTTTCCAGGGTCCGCAGGTCCTTCGGGTCGCGCATCCAGCGGCTCGAGAAGTCCCAGCCGCTTTCCGCCGTGGCCCGGAGGTTCCGATACAGCGCCTCGCGTTGCCCCTCGGGAACGGTCTGGGCCAGCTCGTAGTCGGGGCGATACGACTCGGGCCGGGGCTCAGCGCGGTCGTCCCAGTAGCGGTTCAGCACCGATCCATCGGGCAGCCGGACGACTCGGGCGTACGCCTGAGCCGGCGCGAGACGCTCCGCGCCATCCATCCAGAACGCATGCTCCGCCTCGAGGGCGTCGAGGTAGCGCAGCGCCTGGGTGGTGTCGGTGGCCGTGGCGTAGAGCCCGACCATGGCCGCGAAGTAGGGCGGCTGGCTGCGGCTGAGATAGTAGGTCCGGTTGCCGTTGGGGATGTGCCCGATCGTCTCGACCAGATACGCGAAGTTGTCGAGCATGTTGCGCACCAGGTCGGTGCGACCGCTGGCGACCAGCCCCAGCATCGTGAAGTAGGAGTCCCAGTAGTAGATCTCACGGAAGCGGCCGCCCGGGACGACGTACGGGTGCGGCAGCGGGATCAGCGATGAGCCCCGTTCCGCGTCGGAACGGGGCGAGCGCGTGTCCGCGGTGTCGGGCGGCCGCGTGAGCACCGGCCAGAGCGCCCGAATATGGTCTTCCATCGTCCGGGCCCGGGAGGCGCCCGGTGCGACGGCTGCTCCGACCGGCTGGGGCAGCTGGAATTGCCGCTCCACGAACCCCCGGAGGTCGAACCCGGCCACAGGGTGCGCCGAGTCGTAGCGCGCGGCGATCACGCTCGGCGGGAAGAGCGGCCGGGCGTCGACGAAGGTCTTCGAGTCCGGGAAGATGCCCGACAGCTGGACGGCCTGGAATAGGGATCCCAGATCGTGGGCCGGGTCGTAAAAGGCAGGTTGGTGGAGGTTGGTGGAGGTTCTGGAGGTTGTGCAGGTCGTCGCGGTGCACGCGACAAACGCCGCGAGGAGCAGCCTCCTCCAACCTCCCCAACCTCCCCTAACCTCCCCCAACCTTGCTGTTCTCATCTGAACACGATCCACAACACGCCGAGCAGGATCGCGAGCAGCACCGAGAGCCCGATTTCAAACCTCCGTGCGCCAGCCGTCTCGCCCACGGCCGGCTTGCCGTAGGTGTAGGTCAGGCCTTCGGTCTTCTCGGGGCTCGGCGGCGGCGTCATCAGGCTCACGACGAACAGCACGACGGTGCAGATGACGAACAGCAGCACCGCGAAGTGCAGGAAGTTGATCGTCGCGATCCAGTGCCATAGCGTGCCGGGCTCGAGCCCGCCCGACGCCTTGTTCGTCAGCTCGAGCACGAGTCGCAGGACGCCGAGCACGAGACCGGTGAGGAGCGACGCTATTGCGCCCGAGCCGTTGAGCCGCCGATAGAACAGACCGAGCAGGAAGCAGGCGGCGATCGGCGGAGCGATGTACGCCTGCACGCTTTGCAGGTAGATGTAGATCTGCGACGAGATGTACTTCATGAAGGGAATCCACAGCAGTCCCAGGAACACCATCACGGCCGCGGAAATCCGGCCGACGCGCACGAGCTGCTGCTCGCTCGCGCTGGGCCGCACCTTCCGATACACGTCCCACGTGAGGAGCGTCGAGCACGCGTTGAACGCCGAGGCGAGCGAGCTCATCAGCGCCGCGAGCATTCCCGCCAGCACCAGCCCCTTGGCTCCGTCCGGCAAGAGCCGCGTCACGAGTGTGGGATACGCCGAGTCGGGGTTTGAGTGGATGTCGGTGAACAACGCCGCTGCGACCACGCCGGGCAGGACGAAAATGAACACGGGAAGAATCTTGAGATAACCGGCGAAGATCGTTCCGGTGCGCGCCTGGGTGATGCTCTTCGCCGCCAGCACGCGCTGAACGATGTGCTGGTCGGTACACCAATACCAGATGCCGAGGATCGGCGCGCCGAACACGATGCCGGTCCACGGGAAGTCCGGGTGATTGGACGGTTTCCACATCGAGAAGAAGCCGGCGGGGACTTTCGCCTCGAGTCCCGAGAACCCCCCGACGCGCGAGAGGCCGATCGCCATCAGCGTCACGGAGCCGAGGATGAGCACGATCGCCTGCAGCACCTCGGTGTAGACGACGGCGCGCAGTCCGCCGAAGATCGTGTACAGTCCCGTGACCACGATGAGCACGATCGCCGCCGTGTAGAAATCCCATCCGGTGACGGCGCGGATCACGACGCCGCCGGCGTACAGCGTCACGCTGATCTTCGTGAGTACGTAGCCGATCACCGAGACCCACGTGAAGTACGTGCGTGCGGCCGGGTTGAAGCGGCGCTCCAGAAACTCGGGCATGGTGTATACGCCGCTGCGCAGATAGAACGGCGTGAACAACCAGCCCAAGAGCAGCAGGATGAGGCAGGCGAGCCACTCGAAGTGGCCCACCGCGAGCCCGCTCGCCGCCCCGGTGCCCGCGAGGCCGACCAGATGCTCGCTCCCGATGTTCGACGCGAAGAGGCTCGCCCCCACCGCGAACCAGCCCACATCCCGGCTGGCCAGGAAGTAGTCGGCGCTCACGTTCTTTTCGCGCCGCGCGGCCCAGTAGCCGATCCCGAGCAACACCAGGAAGTACCCGGCGATCACGAGGAGGTCGAACAGGTGGAGGTTGCTCATGGCGTCTCGGTGTTGAGGAGATATTGAACGGCGAGGTCGGTGAGGCTCCACAGCTGCACGTCCGAGCTGGTGCCGTAGCGCGACGGGACCAAGCGTCCGTTCTCGATGGCGTAGCTCCACAGCTCCGCGTGCCGCAGGCTGGAGCGGTCGACGGCAGTGAGGATACGATCGACGGCGGCTTGGAGTGAGGAGTCGCTGGACTGTGCGGAGTGCGGAGTGCGGAGTGCGGAATCGACGGGCGTCCTTCTACTCCGCATTCCGAACTCCGCATTCCGCACTGACTTCAGCTGCCGTGCCAGTCCCGCGAGTAGCGCGTTCACATCCCGGCCCCACACGACGGTGGGCGAATGATAGGCGTCGCGGCGGAACGCGTCCCACACGTCGCGTCCGGCGTAGGCATCGTTCGCGACCACGGGGCCGAGGTCGTGCACGAACAGGCCCACGGGGTACGGCTGCAGGATCGGCGCCACGAGCTCGAGGGTCCGGTCGGTACCGAGCGAGTCGAGCAGCAGCGCCATCGCGGGATCGGTGTTGACGATGGGGATCGGCCGCCCCGCGGCGTCGAGCGAGAGCGCGAGAAACCGCAGGGTGTCTCGCACGGGTCTCAAGACGCCTTCCCAGTACGCACGCTCCGCTGCGGGGAGCCACGCGAGCTTCGCCGCGACGCGTTTCGTGACCTCGTCCGGCGCGAGCGATACCTGGAAATGGCGCTCTGCCCGCTTCCAGGTGGCCACCGCCCGCTCGAGCGCCGCGCGGTCGCGCGCCAGCGCCGCGAGCGGTCCCGCGGGAATTACGGGCTTGAGGCCGAGCTCCTTCACGGCGTCGAGGATGGTCGCGACGCCCTCAAGGGCGTGCGGTGCCCAGATGGCGTTCACGTCCATCGCGAACCGGCCCGCCGCGTACCCCACCCGGCTGTCGCGCCAGCTGGCCGAGATCCAGTGGCCGTCCGACGCGCGCGGGAAGCTCACCAGATTGGTCGCCACGGGCTCGCGGACGTACGGCGCCGTGCGACGGGCCACGAGCGCCAGATTGGCGATGAGGCGCTCGAGTCGCTGCCCTTCGCGCAGGAAGGCGCGCTTGCGATCCGCCGGCACGCGGGCGTCGGCGAGATAGCGCGCGGCGACGACCGGGAGCTGGAAGTCGTCGTCCACCATGATGTAGTTCTCGCGCGTGGCCTGCAGATCGCGCAGCACGGCGCGGGCGCGGGCGAGCTGCCCCGCCGCCACGAGCCGGTTGTATTCGGCCGCGTTCTCGCGGATCGCCTGGCCGCCGAGCGCCTCCTCGTGGCTCACGTCGCCATCCGGCGAGAGCTTGCGCAGCGCGCTCGCGATCACGTGTTCCGGCATCGCCGGCGCCCACACCGGCTGCATCAGCAGGGCCGTCATCAGCATGTCGCGTCCGAAGTACGTCGCGAAGTTGGGCAGCCCCGCCATGAGCTTCTCGCGATAGCTGAGGAGCTCGGCACCGCGGATCTCGCGCTCGAGGCGGCGCCAGCGCAGGGGATGCGCCGTGTCCGCCCGGACGCGGGCGGCGAACCGCTGAAACTCGTCGTTGAAGATCTCCTGGCGCGTGAGGGGGGTCAGCGCCGCGGCGTCCGTGGTCACCCGCACGCTCCACCGGACCGCGCCCCCGGCCGGGCGGCGGATGGTGACGACGTTGCCGGAGACGGCGGGCACCGTCTCCCGCGTGTCGCCCTGGAGCGTGAGCCAGAGGTGGGTCTTGCCGTCGAAGCTCGGCTGGTGGATCGCGACGGTCCAGACCGTGTCGCCGCGCTGCAAGCTGATCTGGGGAGAGAGCCGCGCGCGCAGCGCATCGATCGACTTCACGCCGAGCAGCGCGAGGTGACGCGCACGCTCGGCCGGTTTTAGTTTCGCGATATGGTCGATCAGCTGCGTGAGCTCGGACTGCACGAAGGGGGGCGCGTCGAGAGGGAGCGAGTCGCGCTCCCCGTACCCGAAGTCCCGTTCCACGCGCATCGAGCCCAGGAGCAGCAGGCCGATCTTGACCGTGGACGGGGCCTCCAGGCCGTAGGACACCGAGCGCGTGCGACCCGCGGTTGACCGCTCCACCACGGCGCCCGAAGAGCCCCAGGCGAGCTCGGCGGGTTTCCCCGTCGAATCGCGCACGCTGAAGCCCACGCTCTCGTTGGCTGCGTCGGCCCACAGGTTCACCACGCGTCCGCTGCTCTTCAGGTAAACCTGGAACCCGTTCCCGCTCGCGTCCTGGTACACGCGGGTCTGGTAGCCCTCGTACGCGGCGGGATCGTCGAGCCCCGGCTCCGGGAACGCGAGGTACGGGGGGACGGTGTCGGCCTCACCCCCTGACCCCCTCTCCCTTCGGGAGAGGGGGAAAGCGACTGAGACCATCACTGCGAGCAGGAGCGGGCTCATGCGCGGCGGGAATCGTACGCCGCGCCGGGGCGTTGCGCTACCCGTGCACCCTCTTGACGGGGTACCGTTCCCCCGCCATGCTAGCGCCGTTCCAACTATCTCTCGCCACTCCCCCGATGCGTTCGGGTACGACGATTCGACTGAACAAGCAATCCATTCGCAGTCCCTTCAAGTTGGAACGGCGCTAGCCGCCCTCATGCGCTGCGCCCTCGTCGTCGCCCTGCTCGCCGTCGCTGGGTGCCGGCCCGAAAGAGCCAATCGCCCACTGTTCAAGCTCCTCACCCCGGCACGAACCGGGGTGACGTTCGCGAACACCATCACCACCAACGATTCCGTGAACGTGCAAACCGAGCCCTACATATACAACGGCGCGGGCGTAGCGATCGGAGACATCGATAACGACGGACTGCCGGACATTTTCTTCAGCGGCAACATGGTCTCGAGCCGGCTGTACCGGAACACGGGCGACATGCGGTTCGAAGACATCACGAAGTCGGCGGGGGTCACGACGAACCGGTGGGCCACCGGCGCCACCATGGTGGACATCAATAACGACGGGTATCTGGACATCTACGTCTCCGTCTCCGGGTCCGAGCGCTCCAAAGGACAGGACCGGGCCAACCTGTTGTTCATCAATAACGGCGATCGCACGTTCACCGAGGCCGCGGCACGCTACGGCATCGCCGACACGGGCTTCACCACCCACGCCGTGTTCCTCGACTACAACCGGGATGGCTGCCTGGACCTCTTCCTGCTCAACAATTCACCCAAGGACTTTGCCCGTGGCGCCGCGGACACGCACCCGCTCGGCGTGCAGAGCAGCAGCCCGGAAGGCTACAACAAGCTCTATCGCAACAACTACGATGGGACCTTTACTGATGTATCCCGGCAGGCGGGGATCCTGGAGCAGGTCGGGTATGGACTCGGGGTCGTCGTCGCAGACGTGAACGGTGACGGCTGGCCCGACATCTATGTCTCCAACGACGTCGCACCCAATGATGTCCTCTACATCAACAACGGGGATGGGACGTTTACCGATAAGGCCGGTGCGTGGCTCAAGCATACCAGTTTTGCGGGCATGGGCGTCGATATCGCCGACTTCAATAACGACGGCCGGCCTGACATTCTGCAGATGGACATGCTGCCGGCCACCCTGGAACGACAGAAACGCATGAGCGGGTATCTCACCTATGGCGGCCGCCTCGATCTCCGTCGCAGGGGGTTTCGCGACGCGTACGACGTCAACTCGCTGCAATTGAGCAACGGCGTCACGCCGAACGGCGACGTCGTCTTTAGCGACATCGCTCGTCTCGCGGGCGTGGCGAGCACCGATTGGAGCTGGAGTGCCCTGTTTGGTGATTTCGACAACGATGGGTACAAGGACATCTTCGTCACCAACGGCTATCCCAAAGCGGCCAACGATCTCGATTACCAGACGGCGGTGTTCGGTGCGCGCCGAGCCGGAGATCGCCAGAAAGCCCTCCGACTCCTGAAGGAGCTGCACAGCTACCGGCTGTCCAACTATGTGTTCCGAAACAACGGCGATCTGACGTTCACCGGCGAGACCAAACAATGGGGAATGGACCAGCCGGGATTTGCGAACGGCGCGGCGTACGCCGACCTCGACAACGACGGCAGGCTCGATCTCGTGGTCAACAACATCGACGCGCCCGCGTCCATCTACGAAAATATCCAGCCCCAAGACGACGCTCACCGCTATCTGCAGGTCAAGCTGGACGGGGAGCCTCCCAACAGACGCGGAATCGGGTCGACGCTGATCATTACCGCCGGCGGCACGAAGCAATACCTCTATCACTCACCCTATCGAGGTTACATGTCCACGATGGACGACCGGGAGCATTTCGGGCTCGGCCGCGCCACGCGCGCGGACAGTCTGGAAGTCACGTGGCCGGATGGACGCTATCAACTGCTGACTGGCCTGAGCGTTGACCGGATGGTGACGGTGCGACAGCGAGACGCAACGGAAGGGGCTCGGGCTTCGGGGCTCGGGGCTCGGAAATCCCGAACCCCGAGCCCCGAGGCCCGAGCCCCGTTCCAGCCCATGGATCCGCGCCGGGCGTTGAAGTACAAGCAACCGCAGGAGACAACCGTCGATTACGACGTTCAGCCGCTCTTACCCTATGAGCCTTCCCGGCAGGGGCCTCCCCTCGCCGTGGCGGACGTGAACGGCGATGGGCTGGATGACGTCTTCATCGGCGGAGGCGAGGGCATCCCGGGCAAACTGTTCATTCAACGAAGAGACGGCAGCTTCGTCGAGTCTGTTCAAGGTCAACCCTGGGTGGCCGACAAGGACTACGACGACTGGGGTGCCCTATTCTTCGACGCCAACGGCGACGGGCTGCCGGACCTGTACGTGGCGAGCTGCGGCTATCAGCACGCTCCGCAGTCGCGTTTGTTGCAGGACCGCCTCTATATCAATAAGGGAGGCGGGCGGTTCGTGAGAGATACCCAGGCGCTGCCGACGATGCTCACCTGCACCGCAAGCGTAGCGGCCGGAGACTTTACCGGCGATGGCCGACTGGACCTGTTCGTGGGCGGGCGGCTCACACCACGGAATTACCCGTACCCGACGCGCAGCTATCTCCTGCGCAACGACGGCGGCCATTTCACCGACGTCACAGAAGCGGTTGCGCCGGAGCTCATTCAGCCCGGTGGGATGATCACTGCCGCGGTCTGGATGGATTTCGACGGCGACGGGCGGATGGATCTGGTCACGGCCGGCGAGTGGATGCCGCTCCAGTTCTATCACAACGACGGTAAGCAGCTGCGCAATGTCACGGCCTCGATGGGCCTGCCACCGCTGCGAGGGTGGTGGTATAGCCTAGCGGTCGGAGACTTCAACCACGATGGCCATCCCGATCTGGTGGCGGGCAATCTGGGGCTGAATTTCGCCTACACGACGTCGCCGCAGAGCAGGTTCGGCGTGTATGCGGCTGATTTCACGGGCAATCGGAGCACCGACATCGTCCTGACGCAGGAAATCGACGGAACCGAGTATCCCGTCTTCGGGCGGGCGAAATTGGGACCGACCATCTATCCCGTTGCGCTGCGATTCCCGAGCTACGGGTCGTTTGCGGCGGCTTCCGTCGAGCAGCTGTTTGGCGCCGCACAATTGCGGCGCGCCCTCCACTATCAGACGGATACGTTCGGCAGCGTCTATCTGCAGAACAACGGCGACGGCACGTTTACCTCGGTCGCGCTACCCACCCTGGGGCAGATCGCACCGATCCGTGGCATTATCGTGGACGACGTGGACGGCGATGGGAACCTCGACCTGATCGTCGCGGGGAACCTGTACGATACGGAGCCGAACACACCCCCTGCCGACGCCGGAAACGGTCTGTGGCTGAAGGGGGATGGACGGGGACACTTCACTCCGGTCACAGCGGTGGAGAGCGGCTTCCTCGCGCCGCGCGACGTCACCGGGCTGGCGCTCATCAAAACGCCTGCAGGGAAGGCCGTGCTCGTCGCGAGCTACGGCGATTCCCTGCAGGCGTTTACGATCGTCAAGCGTTGAGGTGGGCTACCACCCCGGGTTTTGCACCAGCATGTCCTGACTCCCGACCTTGCTCAATTCGATCTGGAGGGCCGGGATGGGGTACAGGTGATTCCGCGTGGCGTATACAACACCGGCGAGGTACGGGATACGGTTCTTCTCGACCGCGACGTAGTTGGCGAGCACCGTGTCCGCGCTGCCCCAGCGACGCAGGTCGAAGAAGCGCTGGCCCTCCATCGCCAGCTCGAGCCGGCGCTCGTACCGCACCGCGGCGCGCGCGTAGGCCTGAGTCGGGAAAGACGGATAGAGCCCGATGCGATACAGCGCCCAGGGCTCCCGCAAGGAATCGATCGTCCCGGCCTGGACCAGCGGCACGGCCATGCGCTCGTCCGTCCGGCAAGCGGCGTACGTCGCCTTCAAGATGCTATCCGATTTCGCATCAAACCCCTTGCCACACCCCTGAGCGATCTGCCCCGCGCGCGTCCTGATCTGATTCACGATCGTGAGGGCATTCGCGAGCGACCCGTTGGGGGATTCGACCTCCGCCTCGGCGAGGAGCAGCAGCAGGTCGGCGTAGCGGAAGATGTGAATGTTGACGTCGTTGGTCTGCGTCGTCTGCCAGCCCACATTGTTTTCGGCGTTGGCCGCATTTTCCTGGACGTTTTTCTTGGGGCTGAACGGGCCGCTGTACGAGGCATCCCGGATCCACGACCGATTGTGAAGCCCCCAGTCCTTGTAGGGCACGTTATCGCGACCCACCGTCCAGTCGAGGCGGGGATCGACCGGCGCGAGATTCCCTCCGGCGAAATTCGTATCGCCCAACGCTGACGTGGTGTTCCAGTTGGGGGTCGTCACCGCCAGCGGCAACCCGTTCGCATCGACCTGGTAGAAATTGACCAGATTCATGGCCGGCTGATGGAAGCCGCAGCAGCCGAAGTGGCTGCCCGAATGCGGGAAGTTCAGCCGCTCGCCCCAGTTCGAGTTCCAGCCGCTCGGCTCGCCGTCTCGGACCGACGCCTGGAACGCGAGAATCGTTTCCGGACCATTCATAAACTGGGTAAAGCCGGTCCAGACGTGATCGAAGCTCGTTTCGAGCGCATACGGCCCGTTCGCTTGCACGTCCCGCAGTGTCGTCAAGGCCGAGTCCCAGTACACCGGCGTCTTGGCCGCGGCGTAGGCATACACCCTTCCCTTGTAGGCCTTAGCGGTCCACGACGTCGCGCGGCCGACCTCGCCATTACGGGGGAGCGGGTCCACGCCATTTTGGGCGATCAGCGCCGCGGCAGTGTCGAGATCCCGCACGAGGCTCCCGATGACATCGACACCAACGTTGCTCTTCTTGTAATCGACGTCGGTTTCGGTGTAGTAGGGAATGTTCTCCCACATCCGATACGCCTCGAAGTGATAGTGGGCCCGGAGGAAGATCGCCTCGCCACGGATGCCGTTCGCCTCCGCGTCGTTGATCTCCCCCGGCTTCTCGGCACGGACCTTCCCTAAGAAGCGCAAGGCGTTGTTGGCGCGCGATATACCGTCGTAGACCTGGCTCCACTTCTGGTTCAAGTAGTCCTGCACGTCACCCGCGGACCAGAGAAAGGTCTCGATCTCGTTCACGGGCTCCTGGTCGCCCAGATTGGACCCCTTGTGGGCGTCACCGCTCGTGACGCTGCCCCACACCCAGTTGCTGGCCGCGCAGCCCCACGACCCGGCGGAGCTCGAGCTGCAGTCGAGCGAGCGGTAGGCGGCGATCAGCAGCCCTTCGACGCCACTCGCGGTCGCCAGGGCATCTTCATTCAGAACCCCCTGGGGCGTGGTGTTCAAGAAATCCTTGCAGGCGTACGTGACGCCGATCGCCAGTGCCACGATCGCCATCCCGATCAACAGTCTGTTCGACTTTCGCGTGTTCATCGTCTTCCCGTCCTTCAGAGTTTAAAGACGAGTCGCTAAAACGTGGCCGAGATTCCGATCGTGATGATGCGGTTACTGGGATACGTCCCCTGGTCGATCCCGTGGTACTGGTCGCGCGCGTCGCCGACCGCGTTGAATTGCTCCGGCACCGGCAGGGACGGATCGAGCCCCGAGTACCCCGTAATGGTAAACAGATTCTCCGCCTGCAGGTAGATGCGGGCGACGGGGATCCACCGAACCATCGCTGGCGGGACGTTATAGCCGATCTGCAGGTTGCGCAGCCGCACGTACGTCCCGCTCTCGACCCAGTAGCTCGAGAACTGCCGGCTGAAGGCATCGCTCACGTCCACCCTGGGATACGTGGCGTTCGCATTCGTCAGCTTTCCCGGACAGGTCGTCCCGCTGCACGGCCCGTCCAAGACGGCGGAATTGGCCAGCAAGTCTTTGCGGACGTTGGTATCGAAGTACCGGAACACGTACCAGTACTTCTCCTCGTTGAAGATCTTGTTCCCGAACGACCCGAAAAAGGTGGCGCTCACGTCCCAGTCGCCATGCCGCAGCGAGAGATCCAACCCTCCGCTGAACTTCGGGAAGGGGTTGCCGATGATCTTCCGGTCGGCGGACGTGATATGGCCGTCCGGGCGATAGAGGCCGACACAGCCGGGGGCGGCTGGACAATTGATGCTGTCCAGGACCGTAGGCTGGTCCACGAACTTGATCCGACCGGGACGGGCGCCGTCGGCCCAGCACTGCCCGCTCGGGTTCCCGTCGCCGCACTGCGCGGCGTCGAGCGAATCCGTATAGTATCCATCCGCCACCAGCCCGTAGAACGACCCGATCGGGTATCCGATCTGATTGATCACGGGGTTCTGATCCCGGATGATGTTCTGCGGGAAGAAGAACGCCGCCGTGCCGTCGATCTGGACGAGCTTGTTCGTGAAGTGGCTGCCGTTCAAGGTCGCGCTCCAGAGTGTCGACCCGCCAATGGTGCCCTTGTAGCCGATGGAAAAATCGATGCCGTTGTTCCGCATCTTGCCGATATTCACGATCGGCCCAGCGGCGCTCCCCGCCGTTGCCGGCGGCGCGGGAGCGAACAGCAGGTTGTTCGAGTTCCGCTGATACACGTCGACGCTGATCGACCCCCTGCTCTCCTTGAACCCCAGGTCCAGGCCGCCGTTCACGGACCGGTCTTCTTCCCACTTCAGGTTCGGATTCCCGATGGCGGTGATCTTGAATCCCGGCGTGATCGACGTTTTCGATCCCCCGCCGATGTCGTAGAAGGTGTCACCCCGGTCGCCGCCGAGCTGGCTCGCGATGCGGTCCGACGGGATCAGCTGGTTCCCGGTCACCCCGTAGCCGAACCGGAGCATCACATTGTTGAAGAACCCGCTGTTCGAGAAGAACGGCTCATTGGACAACCGCCATCCCACGGCGACCCCCGGGAACGTGCCCCACCGGTTTGAGGCCCCGAACCTCGAGGAACCGTCGCGCCGGACGATCAGCGTGATAAAGTAGCGTTCGGCGTAGTTGTAATCGGCCTTGCCGAAAAACGACAACAGCGACGAGACGGTGCCGGCGCTGCTGACGTTCTTGGTGGTCGGGTCACACAGCGCGTCCTGGATGAACCGCTCGCTCACGGCGTCGGTGAGCAGGTTGGCACACTGGCCGGTCTCGAACCGGGTGGTGCGTTTGTTCGCTTCCTGCCCCACCAGCACGTTCAGGCTGTGCCGCTCGAACGCCCGCACGTAGTTCAGCGTGTTGCTCCAGGTCCAGTCCGTGGCCAGGAAGTAGTTCTCGTTGATGCCGTTGACCGAGGTCACTTCGGAGTTTTCAGGGGTTATGGGGCTGAACCCATGGAACGAGCCCTGCTGGAGATTGAATCCGAACCGAGTCTTCAGGGAGAACCCGTGGCCCGCGTCCAGACCGGCGAACGCGTTCCCGAACATCCGGTCGTTGGTGTTGATGTCGTTCTGATGCGAGAACGCGATCTTGAGCGGATTGGTGAGGTTGGAGAGCCCCACCGCCTTCCCGGAGGCGAAGTACCCCGCGATGTCGTACACCGGCACCACCGGCTGCTGGAAGATGTTCTTACCGACGATGTTGTCTTCGCCCAGCCCGTTGTCATCGAGTCCACCGTAGCCTTGCTCGCGCGAAATCGAGAGGTTCTCGCCGACGCTGACGCGGTCGACGTTGAAGGCGGTGTTGACGCGAACGCCCCCGCGCTGGAACCGGTTGTACGCCGCAGTCCCTTGCTGATTCAGGTAATTGAACGACATGAGGTACGTGTTGTCTTCCCCGCCGCCCGAAACCGAGAGATTGGCGTGGCGGACATCTCCGGAACCGAACACCGCCTTCCACCAGTTGGTCCCGGGGCTGCCTGGCATGATCAGACCCGTTCCGTCGGAGGTGAAGGTATACGAAGCCGGATCCACGACCTTCGTACAGTTGGGGTCGGTGGCGGCGTGGGCGGCAGTGCAACTCTGGCCGACCCCGTCGTTCGGCCAGATAAAGTCGGGCACCGATGGGTTGTTGGGATCCCCGTAGATGTGCCGCGGGACGGTCGCTCCGGCATTCTGGTAGGCGGTCTTGACCACGTTGAAATAATCGAGCGAATTCTGGACCAGGATATTGTCGTACCCGTTCACCGGCGTCGCCACACCGCTCGTCACATCCAACGTGACCTGGCGCCGCCCCGGCCGCCCCTTCTTGGTTTCGATGAGGACCACGCCGTTGCTGGCGCGCGACCCGTAAATCGACGCCGCCGATGCATCCTTCAGCACCTCCACCGACGCGATGTCGTCCGGGTTCAGCCAGTTGAGATAGCTGTCGTTTCTCCCCTCGAGAGGCGTGCCGTCGATGATGTACAGGGGATCGTTGTTCTGGAACGAGCTGATGCCCCGGATCCGTATCGTGGTGCGCGACCCGGGAGACCCACCGTCCTCGATGGTCACACCGGCCACGCGCCCATCCAGCCGCTGCAGCGCGCTCGCCCCCGACTGCCGGTCGATGCTCTGCACATCGACGGTCGAGGCCGCGCCGGTGATGTCCTGGCGCCGCTGGGTTGTGTACCCGGTCACGACCACGTCCGGCAACAGCGCGATAGCCCGCTCCAGGGCCACGTTGATGGTCGAGCGCCCGCCCACGCTCTGCGCGGTGCCGCGGTACCCTATAAGGCTGAACACGAGGACCGCATCCGCGGGTGCGGTCAGTGTATACTTCCCGCCCGCATCGGTGACGGTGCTGGAGCTCGACCCTCGAACGCGTACCGTCACGCCCTGGATGGGAGTCCCCGTCTCCTGAGAGGTGACTCTGCCGGACACCTCGACCGGCTGCTGGGTGAACGCCGGCACCCACACCAAGAGCGCCAGCGCGAGAGTCATCCCCACTGCGCGAAACAAACGCGTACCCTGGAACATGTGGTTCATGGCGCGATCCTCATCCTGCGGGTCTTCGCATGGCCTGGAGGCCCTGCTTGGCGATCAGTTCGCGATACGTCATGAGGTGGACGTTGTGAGCCTTGAGGGAGACGGGCGCGGCGGTCTGACCGAACACGGCACGCGGCGAGCGGGGGGGAAACGCGTAGGACGGCCCACCCACACTACGGATGTGCGCGGCAACGAGGTGACGGCTCAGTGCCATGCGCCTGCCCTCCTACAGCGTGATCAAAACCCGCACGGAATTCTGAAAGCGTCGCGCAGGGATTGAAATACGCCTCGGCGGGCAACCCCGCAAGGGGCCCCGGTGCCCGCAAGCACCGGTGCCGCCCTCTTGACGGGCGCGCGGACCGCGGCCATTCTAACGGGCTCTAAAAGCCGGCCATGGGAACGATGCATGATCCGCGCGGACGGTACGCCGCCTACACCGCGCGCCTAGCGGACGGCGTGCTGACGCAGCCCGGACATACGCTCCCTGCGCTGCGTCGCGCCATCGTCGCGCGAGCCGCCGGTGGTCCTTCGTTCCCCCTCTCCGGAACGGAGAGGGGGACAGGGGGTGAGGACCTGGCCGCCTACGTCGACAAGGTCGCCCGGCACGCCTACAAAGTCACCGACGAGGATCTCGGCCGGCTGCAGCAGGCCGGCCACTCCGACGACGCCCTCTTCGAGGTCACGGTCTCCGCAGCGCTCGGCGCGGCCCTGGGTCGGCTCGAGCGCGGGCTCGCGGCGCTGCGCGGGGAGTCCTCACGCGCTGACCTCCTCTCCGCGTCGTCCTCACCCCCTGACCCGCTCTCCGCGTCATCCTCACCCCCTGTCCCCCTTTCCGCGTCGTCCTCACCCCCTGTCCCCCTCTCCGCAACGCGGAGAGGGGGAACTAGAGATTAGCGTCGATGCGCTTGCGCGCGGTCGAGCACCGTCATCGCCTGCCCGAGCGGCTGAAGCTCACGCTCATCCGCCTCGTGAGCCGGCGTCGCGTGCCCGACGTCGTGAAGACCCTGCTCTACCGGCCGGAATTCTTCGGCCGGCCGATGTGCGAGTGGACCCAGGCGGTGATGCGCGGGCCCTCGACGTGGAGCGTGGGGGAGCGGGAGCTGTTCGCCGCGTTCACGTCGCGCCTGAACCAGTGCGTGTTCTGAACAGAGTCTCACGGCGCGGTCGCGTCGCTGGCCCTGAAGCGCGAAAACAGAGACGACACGCTGGTCGCCGCCGTACTGGCGGACTGGCACACGGCTCCGCTCGACCCGGAGCTGCGCGCCGCGCTTGGCTTCCTCGAGAAGCTTACGCTCACACCCGAAGACGTCTGTCCCGCCGACCTCGCCCCACTACGCGCCGCCGGCGTGAGCGACGAGGGCATCGAGGACGCGATTCAGGTGTGCGTGCTGTTCAACATCTACGACCGCCTGGCCGATGCCATGAAGTGGCACCTGCCCGGGCCCGACGGGTATGCGGCCTCGGGCCGCAACCTGATGAAGCGCGGGTATCTCATCTAACTACCCCCGTTGTCACTGACGGGCATCGATTTCCGCTCCGTAATGGGTCCTCACCCCCTGTCCCCCTCTCGTGGTCCTCACCCCCTGTCCCCCTCTCGTGGTCCTCACCCCCTGTCCCCCTCTCCACGATGTGGAGAGGGGGAACGACGGATGGATTTCGTTTCCCCTCTCCCAAAGGGAGAGGGGATCAAAGGGGTGAGGACC
>Ga0209056_10001685_pt1 | contig 24272 bp, 19 predicted proteins | sample GraSoiAngelo_114_FD_185876 | JGI IMG/M metagenome (GOLD analysis project Ga0209056, IMG submission 185876) | Grasslands soil microbial communities from the Angelo Coastal Reserve, California, USA - 14_0903_13_40cm (SPAdes) (version 2) | ecosystem: Environmental > Terrestrial > Soil > Grasslands... | reverse complement strand
TCAGTGTAGCGCGCACCTATTTAAACTGCCAAGACCTCGTACTAGGACAAGAATCTCTGATTTTCGCGTTGCAGTTTGCCCAACCCGATGTTAGCGTTGCGGCGAATCCCCAGCCCCAGGGGGTATGGATGGGTGATGGAACGGAACGCCGTGAAGCGCGGCGATTCACGATGCGCCTGCCGATACGCGTTCTTCGGCGGGGGGTCAAAGGACGCGAACTGGACGCTCAAACGCGGGATGTCAGTTACCGCGGGCTGTACTTCCTCGCCGAAGCCAATTTCGAAATCGGCAGCGAGATTGAGTTCGTCATCACTCTTCCTCAGCAAGTCACGCAGTCGAGCGATGTAAATATCCGCTGTCTGGGAGAGGTTGTACGCGTCGAGCCCACCGAGAACGGCAGGGCGGGCATTGCCGCGAAAATCGCGCGCTATGAATTCATACCGGCGGCGGCGACCGCCGCGTAGGACTTTTTCTTCCTCGGCCCTTTCCTGGTTAACTCCCCTTAGGTGTCAACAACTGAGTACAATACGGTTTTAGGATTTTTCAGTTTGGGGGGAAGCCATGTATCACTATGACGCCAAGATTGCGCTCGAGGAATTGCAAGAGGAGGCGCTGCTCCCGCACCCCGTAAAACTGCGTGACATGATTCTGCGGACGCAGCTCGGCCCACAAGACGCGCAGCTCCTGAACCACGATTTTCAAGACTACCTGGCGCGCTTCGGGGATTTGCAAAAAGCCGCGCGAGGAATTCTGGAGAAAATCGCCGCTGGCCAACGCAAAACATCCTAATGCCGCTTCGATACGCAGGAATTCCGGGCAAATGAAAGCCAAGCCGCGGGTATTGTTGCTGTCCGCAACGTCCGGCGCGGGTCACGTTCGTGCCGCGCAAGCCCTCGAAAGGGGGCTCCTGGCGCGGGGCGATTGCGTCGTGGAACACATCGACGCCCTGCAGCATGTCAGCAAGCTTTTCCAGCGCGTCTATGACCAAGCCTACATCGCCATGGTGCGGCGCGCGCCACAGCTGATGGGTGTGCTCTACGAAGGCACGGACCGGCCGTGGCTGCACCCGCGGCGGCGTCTGGCGCTGGATCGGCTGAACACCGCCCCGATGATTCGTCTATTGAAACGCATCCAGCCGGACTTGTGCGTGGCGACCCATTTTCTGCCCGCGGAGATCATCGCGTGGTTGATCGCCAAGCGAAAGTTGCGCGCGCGCCATGCCATTGCGGTGACCGATTACGACGTGCACGCGATGTGGCTCTGCCGCACGGTGGACCGCTATTACCTGGCCATTGATGAAGCCGCGGAATATCTGGCGCGCGTCGGCGTGCCACGAGAAAAGCTGCGAGTTACCGGCATACCCATCGATCCCCTGTTTGCGACGCCGGCGAATCCCCCCGCTGCCAGGAAGCAGCTGGGGCTCGACGCGGATGCGACAGTGATTCTCGTTTCGGCAGGCGGCTACGGAATCGGTCCCGTCGAGCAACTGGTGAAGGACCTGCTGGCTTTACAACGACAGTGGCAGATCGCCGCGATTGCCGGAAAATCCGAAAAAACCCGGCTGCGTTTGGAGGAATTCGCAAAGCAGGCCGGCCATCTATCTTCGGGCTCGCCAAGGCTTTGCCCGGTGGGATTCACGACCGAGATGGACAAGTACATGGCGGCGGCCGACTTGCTGGTGGGCAAGGCCGGCGGGTTGACGACGTCGGAAGCGCTGGCGCGGGCGCTGCCCATGGCGCTCATCGAACCGATTCCCGGCCAGGAAGGACGCAACGCCGATCATTTGCTGGAAGCCGGGGCTGCGATTCGCTGCAACAACCTGGCTGCGGCGGCATGGAAGATTGCCGCGCTGCTGGATGATTCTGCAAGATGGAACAGAATGCGGGAGGCCGCGAGGAGCCTTGGCCGGCCGGGAGCCGCTGCGGCCATCGCCGAAGATGTCATGCAGCTGGTAGACTGACGACACGGCGGAAAGAGGCTGGGAGGGAAGCGGTCCGCGGGGTTAAGTCCGCCGATCGCCAAGATCGATGCGACGCCATACACTGCTAATTGACGCGGATGACACGCTCTGGGAAAACAACGTATTTTTCGAGAAGTTGATCGAGGATTTCATCAGCATCGTCGAACCGTACGGCTATGCCCGCGCTTACATTCGCCACATCTTGAATGAAACGGAGCGCAAGAATATCCGCCAATACGGATATGGAGTGCGCAGCTTTGGGCGCTCGCTCGAAGAGACTTACATAAAGCTTGCGGACCAGATGGCGAAACGCGAGACGCTCGCGCGGATTCATGGCCGCGTCATTGATTTGGAGCGTACCCCGCCGAAAATTCTGGACGGCGTGCCGGAGACTTTGGCGTACCTTACCGAGCGGCACCGGCTCATTCTTTTTACCAAGGGCGAACCCGCGGAGCAGGCCGCCAAGGTGGAACGATCGGGCCTGCAGGGATTTTTTGAATTCATCGAAATCGTTCCGGAAAAAGATCCCGAGACCTATGGCGGATTGGTTCACAAACACAAAATCGTGAAGACCCACGGCTGGATGATCGGCAACAGCCCGCGCAGCGACATCAATCCGGCGATGAAGATCGGCCTCAACGCCGTCTACATTCCGCATCAGCACACCTGGACCCTGGAACACGAACCGGTCGTGGCGGGCTCCGGAAAGCTGGTGATCTTGCCGGCCTTCCGCGAGCTTCGCGGTCATTTCTAGACTGGGTGTTGTCCGGACTGACCTGTGGCGAGCGCAAGTCTCTTAGGGCGGGGTAGCATGGTCTTCAACAACAGACAATAATGCTTGCATTCTGAAGCCAGCTGGTGTACGGCATACAGCATGGGATACGCCAGAACAAATATCTATCTCTCGAAACCGCAGAAAGCCGCTTTGGAGAAACTCGCTAAAGCCAAAGGCATCTCAACAGCAGAGTTGATTCGACGGATTCTCGACAAGGAATTAGACCGCGGCAAACAATAGTCGCAGTTCCCGGCAAGGGCTGCGGTCGGCTACAGCGCGTTGGTCTAAACTAGGTTGACATCCTCCCCCGCTTGAACGAATCGTGAACGACGGGGATGCCCCGCTGAGGTTGGGCACACTGTGCCGCCTCTTCAATGGGTTCCTGCTTCCTCGTGGAGTCCCATGACCGACCACTCGGCTATCGACTGCCACGGCGAAGCAGAAACTCACGGGAGGGCATCTATGCGTGGTGGTATAGAGCCTGTAGGCCCCTCGTTCACGAGGACAGAATGTCAATTTCCAAATTGGATGTTGTACCCGGGGCGCTAGGCACCAACCTAATTCCTTTTGGCTCACCCGAAGGAGAGGCCCATGGCTACAACAACAACTTCCTTGCAAACCGGCTGGCGGCAGGAGTGGTTCGAGATCGAAGACGCAACCTACTTGAACTTGGCAGGCCAGTCGCCGATGCCCAAGGTCTCGATTCGGGCTGTGCAAGCCGCGCTTGAAGCGAAGAAATATCCGCACCAAAAGCCGGATTCCACCTTCTTTGAAGTGCCCAACCGCATCCGTACATCCATCGCGAAGCTGATCGGCGGAAAACCCGACGAGGTTGCCCTGACGGCTGGAGCGAGCGCCGGCGTGGCAGCGGTTGCGTATGGTCTGACGTGGAAGCCGGGCGACGAGGTGATCACCGCCAAGGGAGAGTTTCCGCTGCAATACACCGCGTGGAAACCGATGGAAGAACGCGAGGGTCTGAAACTGAAGATTGTTTCTCCGCGCGAGCGGTTCATCACCGCCGATGACCTGATTGCTGCACTAACACCAAGGACGCGGATGGTTTCGGTGAGCATGGTGAGGTACGACGACGGCTCTCGGCTGGATGCCGCGCGGGTTGCTGAAGCGTGTCACAGACAGGGGGCGCTGCTATTGCTGGACGTCAGCCAGTGCTGCGGGGCAATACCCATGGATGTCAATCAACTCGGTGCCGACTTTCTGGTGTCCGCTGGCTACAAGTGGCTGCTGAGTCCTTTCGGCACCGGATTCTTCTGGGCCAAGAGCGAGCATCTCGGGCTGGTGCGGCCTGGACCGTTTTATTGGATGGCGGTGGCGGGCTCGGACAATTTCGCGGCGTTGAACTTCGAAGACCCCCAGCCGGCGGCAAACGCGAAGCGGTGGGATTCGCCGGAGTGGGCCAGCTATTTCAATTTCAATCTGGTGGCCATGGACGTCTCCGTGGATTTTGTGGTGCGCATGGGACCAGAGTTGGTTGCGGCGCATAACCAGAAATTGATCGAACTCATGTTCGACCGCCTCCCGAAGGACCGCTTTGTGCCGGCCAGCCCTTTGGATGCTGCGCGGCGCGGCCCGTATGGATGTTTTGCGGCACGCAGCCCGGAGAAAACAGCGGAGCACTACCAACATCTGCGGAAGGAGAATGTTGTCGTAAGCCTGCGCGAAGGCAACATTCGCGTCTCCCCGCACCTGTATAACACGGAGCGCGACATCGACCGGCTGATCAGCGTGGTAACTCCGTGACCCTGCAGGAAACCGGGCCCAAGACTGCCGTCGTTGGCGCTGGTGCCGTGGGTGGATACTTCGGCGGACTGCTGGCGCGCGCGGGTGCTCCGGTGGTGATGATCGGGCGTCCGGCTTTTGTCGGAGCCGTCAACAAGAACGGACTGTTCCTGGACACCTTGCAGTTTCAGGAAAGCGTGCGAGTCGAGGCGTCCACCGAACTAAGCGCGGTTCGCGGCGCGGAAATTGTTCTTTTTTGTGTGAAAACAACGGACAACGCGACCACGGCGCGCGCGCTGGCTTCGCTGCTTGCTCCCGGCGCGGTGGTCCTCAGCATGCAGAATGGCGTGGACAATGTGGAACAACTTCGCGCCGCGGCGGCGATCGAAGCGCTTCCCGCCGTCGTTTACGTGGCGGCTTCCGTCCCCGAACCCGGGCGCGTGAAACACGTCGGTCGCGGTGATTTGGTTGTCGGGCCGGAAAACGAAAAAACCAAGCGCATCACATCGCTTTTTGCGCGCGCCCAAGTGCCTTGTCGCATTACTGAAAATATCGAAGGCGAACTCTGGACCAAGCTGGTGTGGAATTGCGCGTTGAACGCCGTCTCCGCGCTTGGCCGCGCGAAGTACGGGCAAATCGCCTCGAGCGCGGATGCTTGGAAAGTGGTCGAAACGGCGGTTTATGAGGTCCTGGCCGTGGCCCGGGCCGCAGGAATTCATCCTCCCGGGTTGGAAGACCCTCAGGCGGCGCTCGCCGGCGCCCTTAAAATTGCTACTCAGATGGCGGAGGCGCTTTCATCAACGGGACAAGACATGAATCGCGGCAAGCGCACGGAAATCGATTCTTTGAATGGCTATGTTTCCCGGCGTGGTGCTGAACTCGACTTGCCCACGCCCGTAAATCACGCGCTCTACGCCCTGGTGAAGCTGGCCGAAGGCCGTTCCTAGTCCAAACGCCAAGAAAAATGTGCATTCTTAACGCTCGCCCGGGGGGTGGAAAGGAATGTGCACGATGGCCTCAAGATCCACCGGCGTTCCTTGTTTCATGGCAGGCCGGAACTTCCACTGGCTCAGTGCTTCCATGGCGTTGGCATCGAGCTGCTCGTCGATGCCACGCACCAATTGAATGCTATCGACCGAGCCATCGCGGCGAATCACGGCGTATAGCACGACCTCTCCCTCGACACGTTCTTTGATCAGTGTGGGTGGATACTTCGGATCGATCTTCCTTAGGGGAGCCGGGGCGGAAACGCCCGAGGAAGTCAGCCGGGGGCTTTCGGAATTCACGCGCAGCTCGGAAAAATTCAGAATCCAGCTCCCCGTCGCGCTGTTCAGGTTGGGCATGTTTACAAGCATCTTGTAAATCTTTTTCGAGGCGAAGATCTGCTCGGGCAGTGCACCGGTCGGAAGCGCCGCGAAATTCGGCGGGCCGATTCTCTCGGGTGCGTCGTCGATTTTGGTGTGCGGATCGGGCTTGAGGATTAAGGCATGGGGAGCGGAGGCTTTGAGGCTTGGGAGGCCGGAGCTTGTGCTGTTGGCGGGCGGGTGCCCTCCGCTGATACTTACGTCCATGTCATTTTTTCCGCTGCCGGTGCCGGTGGCGGACCCACCGCTGCTTGTTGGGGTGCCGCCGTTAGCGCCGGGGGTTCCCTTCGGTGAGCCACTGGGTACGCCGGGTTGCTTGCCTTCGGGTGAAATGGAAACATGCGCAGCGAGATTCCCTGGGGGCGGGATGATGGGCGCGGGAGGGCCGGGCGCCGCGGAAAGCGCGATGAGAGTTGAGACATTTCCGTTCGTGACTCCGGATTGGGCGGAGCCAACTTCCGGGGCAGGTTCCACTTCACTTGCTTGCGCGCGGGGAGCCAGGCGCGGGGCGGCGCCCGCGTTCAGTTCCAATTTTGGGCGCGCGGGGGCGTTCGGCAACATGGACGGGGCGATATCCGCAAGTTTTTGGTCCAGCGTGGGAAGGTCGGGAGCGGGCGCGGTGGTCAGCTTCACTTTGCGGACCTCGCGTGGGCGCAGCTTGGATAAGGTTTCCTGGCTGATTTGCAAACGGGGACGCGCCGGGCCAGCCGTGTGCTGGAGCTCCACGATATTGGGAAGGTTGGGGAGAATTTTCGGGGGCACGAGGGGTGCGACGGAATTAATCAGAGTCTGCCGCGGATGGTTCGGGTGGACGGGATCGGTAAAGATGCGCTGGCGTGCGTGGAAGGCGTCGGCGCCTTCTGGAGGGAGGGGCTTATCGGGTTCGCCGCGCGGGATCGGTTTGGGTTTGGGAGCCTTTGTGTCCACTAAAGGAAAATCGGTGATGGGGCCAGACCAGGTCAGTTCAGTGTTCTCAAAGGCGGAATAGTGGGTTGCCGCGGCAGGGAGACGCGGGGACGGCATGACGATAAATACGACATGCCAGAGGGCGGCGGCCACGAGAGCGCGGCGAGGGATCCGTCGCTCCACCCAACTGTCTTTGAAGAAGCTGGCGGCGAGAAAGTTCTTGGGGACTCGGGCCCGTCTTAGAACGGCGGCGATGCTGCTGCCGATCCCCTGGTGGAAAGATCCCCAGGCGACATCGAGCTTCGGGCCTTGGCCCGCATCGAGGGGCACGCGGGCGGCAGTCTTGGGAGTCTGCCCGAGGAGATTGAGTGCGTCGCTCACTTGGTTCAGAGACATTTCCTTTTCGCTGGCCGCATGATGCGCGGCCGGATTGGATCTGACCGGGCTAGAGACTCTATGAGGCAGCCTCAAAACCCAATTCCTCAGCGGCTAAAGCGGTCCAAGAGTTAGGCATTCTGTCGGACCGACCCCCCAGTTGCCACAAAGATTCTAAAGAACAGCCATTACTCGCCGGGCTCCCGGCCAGGTCGGGATAAAAGGCCGCCCCGCCACTACCGGGACACGCTCGCACCTGATGATAGATGAAACTCGGCGGGCGGGGGTTTACTCGGCCGGGTCGTTTTCGCCGCTCGTCTCTCTACCTGTCTCGCCACGGCGGCGGTAAAAGCTTAGGGCGGCATCGCCCTGGCGGAGAACGCGGAACCTTCGCAGCGCGCCGGGTTCTTCGGGTAAATCGAAGTTGCAGCGATGCTCGGCGACGACCACGCCGCCGGGTGCGAGAAGATCCGCGGAACCTAGAAATTCTAGCACGCGGGAGTAGTCTTCGGCAGCAGCATAGGGCGGGTCGAGGAAAATGTAGTGGTAACCGGTGGCGGACTGCTGCTTTCGGGAAGCCAGCAGGGCGAGGCCGCGAAGAGCATCCACGGCGAGCACGGTCACGCCGGTATTGATGCCCAACGATTCGAGGTTGCGGCGAATCAAGGTGGCGGCCGGCGCACGATTCTCTATGAACACGACTTCGGTGGCGCCACGGCTCAGGGCCTCAATGCCGACGGCGCCGGTTCCCGCGAAAAGGTCGACGAATCGAGAGCCGGCTATATTGGGCGCCAGCACGTTGAAGAGCGTTTCGCGTAGGCGGTCGCTGGTGGGGCGGAGGGCCAGGCCCTTGAGGCTTTTCAGGATGCGGCTGCGGTAAAGCCCTGCGATGACGCGCATGAGTGCAGTTATTAGCCGTCAGTTTTTGGTGGTTAGTCAAGGAACAAAGAATTCGCGTGGTGGACCTGCTGGTGATGACTGCAGGGTTGGAAATTGGAGCATGTTGTGTGGGTCGAACATAAACATGTTAGACACCGGGGCAGTGGTCGGTTCCGCGGTGCATCGGATATAGGCGAGGAGCTCCCAACGGAAGTTGGGCCTGCAGAAGATATGTTTATGGTGTATGAAGGCCGCCTCGACGGACCCCTGGATCGGGCTCCTGTCTGGCGCTATGTGAACAAGGATGCGCTACGCTCGCCCAATGTGCCTGCTGTGGCGGAATTCCGAAAGATCATCGAAGAGGCTGAAAAACAACAAAAGCGCAAGCCCTGATTCGTCTCGACTGATTAGCCCGAGTCCGGGGCGGAGTCCCACCGTGAGGACTTCCGCCCGTGTGAGTCCACGACAAAAAGAAACCCATGGCAGTCGGGGTTGCCAACGTCGCGACCTACAGCCCGTTGGCCCCACGTCACCCTCCCTCACGTAATTACCCGGTGGAGCCCCATCTAGGAGTGCTTCCTCAACCGATGTGGGCGAGATGATAGCGGCGCTGCCATTCGGGGGGGAGCATGCGCAGGAGGCGCTGCAGCGTCTCTTGCTGGCCGGCATCGTCGGCCAGGACGAAGGCTTCGCGGCGGGCCAGTTCGAGGAATTCGCGATCGCGCTGGGGATTGGCGATGTGGAAGCCCAGGTCGCCGGACTGGCGGGTGCCGAAGAATTCGCCCGGACCGCGAAGTTGCAAATCAGTTTCGGCGATTTCGAAACCGTTGGAGGTGCGGACCATGGTCGCGAGGCGGGCGCGGGCTTCGTCGGTCATGCGTGCCGGTGCGACGAGGATGCAGTGTGATTTCTGCGCGCCGCGGCCGATGCGCCCGCGAAGCTGGTGGAGCTGAGATAGTCCAAAGCGCTCGGCGTGTTCGATGACCATCACGGTGGCGTTCGGAACGTCGACGCCGACTTCCACGACAGTTGTGGCAACGAGGATTTGCGCTTCGTTTTTGCGGAAGCGCTGCATGACTTCTTCTTTTTCTTCGCTGGAGAGGCGGCCGTGCAGCAGGCCCAGCTTGAGCTTCGGAAAAACTTCGCCTGACAGGCGCTCGTATTCTTCCATGGCGGCTTTTAGCTCGAGCTTCGATTCTTCGATGACCGGATAAACGACGTAGCCCTGATGGCCGGCGGTGACTTCGCGGCGGAGAAATTCCCAGACGCCGGCGAGATGCTGTTCGGTGGTCATGCGCGTGGCGATGGGCGTGCGGCCGGGCGGGAGCTCGTCGAGGACGGAAACGTCGAGGTCGCCATACAGGGTGAGCGACAGGGTGCGCGGGATGGGCGTAGCAGTCAGGACGAGGACATGCGGGGCGTGACCCTGCGCCGCTGCTTTATCCATCAGCCGCTTGCGCTGCAGAACGCCGAAGCGGTGCTGCTCGTCAATGGCGACGAAGCCCAGGCGGGTGAATTCGACGCTGTCTTCAATCAGCGCGTGCGTGCCGATGACAAATTGCGCTTCGCCGGAGCGAATGCGTTTGAGGGCAACGGTTTTCTCTGCGCCTTTCAGGCCGCTGATGAGCAACTCGACGCGATAGCCGGCTTTGGCGAGAAGGCGGCGCGCGGAAAGAAAATGTTGCACCGCGAGAATTTCCGTTGGGGCCATCAGCGCCGCTTGCGCACCGTTTTCCATGGCGATCACGACGGCCTGGAGCGCAATGATCGTCTTGCCACTGCCGACGTCACCTTGCAGGAGCCGGTTCATCGGAGCGGTCTTTTCCAAGTCCGCGGCGATTTCGGCGAGAACCCGCTTCTGCGCCGCCGTGGGCTTGAACGGCAGGATGCGCTTGAGCGCTTCGCGCACGGCGTCTTCCCGCACGCGGAAGGCCATGGCGTTCTCCTTGCGAGTGGCCTTGCGGTCCAGTGCCAGGCTGAGCTGATACAAGAAAAATTCCTCGAAGATGAGCCGCTGCTGGGAAGGTGAACGAAACGTGTTCAAGGCCTCGAGGGATTCGCTGGGTTCCGGGAAGTGCGTGTGAATCAGAGCTTCGCCACGCGAGGGATAGCCCAGCCGAGCTCGCAATCCCTCCGGCAAGACATCCGGCATCGTCTGATCGATGAGCTGCACGGCGGCGTACATCGCGCGGCGAATTTGCCGGGAGCCAAACGTGCCAATCGCTTCGTAGATCGGTACGATCCTGCCGACCTCGGTGGAATCTATTTCCTCGCCGCTCAGCACTTCGATTTGGGGATTGATCATCTCCAGCCGTGCGGGTCTCAGCTTATCGACCTCCGCCTTGCCATGAAGAATGAGCAGTTGCCCGGGCTTCAAGCGCCCTTCAAGGTATCCACCGTGAAAAAACTTGCAAGGCAGCGAACCGCCCGCGTCGTCCTGCACCAGCAGGTGATAAATGGCGTCGCGGCCGCGCATACTGCGCACCGCCTGGCCGCTCATCACCCGTGCACGAATGGTGTACGTGCCGTTCGGTTGAATGTCTTTCACCTTGGAGAAATGGATGCGGTTTTCGTAACGGAACGGGAGGTACCCGAGCAAGTCCTCAAGCGTGTAGATCCCGCGCTGCGCGAGCAGTTCGGCGCGCTGCGGGCCAACGCCTTTGATCATGCGTACTGCTGTGCCAAGGTTCGTGGTCATTGGCAAAGGCGACCGCCAAGCGGTCAATGGCAAGTGCGACCGTACGACGGTCGACGCATTCTCCTTATATCATTCCCGCCGCAAACATTTTTAGATGCGGCCGCAAAGCGGCCGAGCGGCAGCAGCGAAACTTGCTTGTCTGCCAGTCGTATCGATAGAGTGAGGGTTGCATGTCCCAAACGGGGAGGCTTCACGTGGCGGGAGACCGTCTAACAGGTTCCGACAAGCGCACACTACTCCTCTGGGTGGTGGTGGGAATCCTGGGCGCGCTGTTCGCCTACAAGTATTTTTTCCGCGCTTTCCCCGAAGCCTCCGTTAATTTTCAGGTCTCCCGCGAGGAAGCGCTGGCGCGCGCACAGAAATTCGTCAGCGGACTTCGTGAAGACGTCAGCGGCTACCAATCGACAATTGTCTTCGCGGTGGACGACAACGCCAAGGTCTATCTCGAGCGCCAGCTCGGATTACAGCAGGCCAACAAACTCATGTCCAGCGAGCTGAATATCTGGTTCTGGGACGTGCGTTTCTTCAAGCCGCAACAGGAAGAAGAATTCCGCGTTCGCGTGAGCCCGGCGGGACAAATCGTCGGCTACGATCACCATATCGAGGAATCGCGCGCCGGGGCATCGCTCGACCGCGCCGCCGCCCAATCCGCAGCGCAAGACTATCTCAGCACGAAACTCGGACTCCATTTGAACGCCTGGGACGTTCTCCCGGAAGAAGCCAATTCGAACAAGCGGCCGAACCGTCTGGATTGGGATTTTACATGGGAAAAGCACGGCTTCCGCGCGAAAGACGCGCCCTACCGTCTGCAGGTCACTGTCCAAGGCGAACGAATCGGTGGCAGCGAAGAGTTCCTGCACGTTCCCGAAGCGTGGCGGCGCAGCTACCAGCAACTGCGCTCTTCGAATCTTTTTTACAACCAGATCGCCATCATTCCGTACGTTGTGTTGCTCGGCAGCGCGCTGTGGGTGGGCATCACGCTCACAAAGCACGGGCAAACAAGTTGGAGTGGGGCCATCAAGTTGGGCATGATCGTCGCGGCGCTCTTTTTCCTCATGGAGCTGAATCAGTGGCAATTCGAGCGCGCCGGTTACGATACGCACGATTCCTATGCCAGTTTCGTCGTGCTTCGGCTGGGGATAGCTCTCCTTTCCGCCCTCGGTACGGCGTTAATGGTGACCCTGGTGCTCCCTGGCGGGGAGCCGCTCTATCGCTCCTACCAGCCGAATCGGATGCAGCTTTCCAAGGCCTTCACCATGCGTGGGCTTCGTTCGAGAGAATTCTTCTCGTCAGCCGTTGTCGGGCTGGCCTTGGCAGCGGGTCACATCGGCTTCATTGTCGCCTTCTACCTGGTGGGCAGCCGCTTTGGAGTTTGGGCACCCCAGGATCTGAACTACTCCGATGCGGTGAACACGACGTTTCCCTGGATCGCGGGCGTGGCCATCGGTCTCATGGCCTCCACCAGCGAGGAATTTCTCTTCCGCCTTTTTGCCATCCCCTTTGTGGAGCGGGTGACCAAGTCCCGAGTCCTGGCGGTCATCTTGCCGGCGTTTTCCTGGAGTTTTCTGCACAGCGCCTATCCGCAGGAGCCTGGTTACATTCGTGGGATTGAGGTGGGCATCATCGGCGTTGTTGCCGGGATGGTGATGTTGCGCTGGGGCATCCTGGCAACCCTCATTTGGCACTACACCGTGGACGCCTCGCTGGTTGGCATGCTGCTGATCCGTTCGAACAGTCTTTATTTCAAGATATCGGGCGTGGTGGTGGGAGCCGCCGCGCTTGCCCCTCTGGCCCTGGCCTGTATTTCCTACTTGACTCGCGGCGGGTTCGAAACTGCTGAAGACCTTCTCAATCGCGCGGCGCCCACGCCGGAAATCGATCTTACCAGCGAACCTGCGGCGGCAACTTCTGAAGTCCAATCAAGCGGCTACGACGCCCTCTCACCTGGCATGGTTGCTTTTCTTGCCGTCTGCCTGCTGGCCGGCGGCGCGTTGGCATGGCGGCTGAAGCCGCCGTCGATTGGTGATTACCTGAAGCTGTCGATCGACGCGCGAACGGCTCGGGCGCACGCCGATCAAGTTATGCGCCAGCGCGGCGTCGATCCGAATACCTACTACCATGCCGTCGTGTTCGTCAACAATGCCGATCCGCATGCCAACGAATATCTGCGGGAGCGCATCGGCATTGCGGAAGTCAACGCTATCTACTCCGAACGAGTCCCCGCTGCACTCTGGCGCGTGCGCTATTTCCGTGACAGCCAACCGGAAGAATTCGCGGTCATTCTGAAGCCCGACGGGTCACTTCATTCGGTGTGGCATAAACTCGCCGAAGAAGCGCCCGGCGCATCGCTCGACAAGGACCAGGCCGTGGCCCGCGCGGAAGAGTTTCTGCGCCGGGAAAAAAAACTCGACCTGCAGGGTTGGTCTCTAGTTGGAGACGAATCAAAGAAGCGGCCGCGCCGCATTGATCACACCCTGACCTGGGAGCAAGCCCCATCGCTCGACTCCCGGCCAGCACCGGCCGCGAACTCCCAGGATCATGCGCACGCACGCGTGGAGTTGAAAGTATTGGGAGACGAGGTCACCAATTATCGGACCTACGTCAATATCCCGGAAAGCTGGGAGCGCCAACAAGAGGAGCGCGGCCTTACCCGGATCATTGTCTCGATTGTGATTCCTTTCCTGTTTTATGCCGGGCTAGGCCTGACAGCCCTGATGGTGTTTTTGAAAAACCTGCGGTCACAATTTGCGCGCTCGATTCCGTGGAGAAGAATCACCTTCTGGTCCATTTGGGCACTGGCCGGATATGTTGCCGTTTTCGCTCTTGGGAATGTCTTCCCCGGAGCGTTGAATGCTTACGATACGGGCAATCCACTCAAGTTGACGTATGCCGGGGTTGCCATCATCGCCCTGCTCGGCGCTCCTCTCTACGTCGGCGGAATCGCGCTGCTCTTTGGCATGGCGTGGTATTTCGGCAGCCGCGCATGGGGTGAAGAGCGTCTGCCGGGCTGGTCCGGCATGCCAGCGGCTTTCTATCGCGACGCGCTGTGGATCGGGGTGGGAGGGGCCGCGGGGTTGTTCGGCCTCGAACATCTGCTCGCGGCTGCTTCGGAACACTGGCCGACGGTGCATCGCACGCTCGGAGCTTCCTTCGGCCAAGACTTCGACGCCATCCTCCCCTTTGGTGCCATTCTGGGTGGAACCGTGTTGCGCAGTTTGCTTTACACCGGTCTAGTCGCTGCGGTCGCGTCCTTCCTTGCGGCCCATGTTCGACAAACTGCGCTTCGCGTATTGCTTTTCCTGCTGGGCGCGATGGCTCTCACGGGCGGAAGTTGGGGGGGCGCCGCCGACCTTGCGCAACAATTCCTGAGGCACGTCATTCTGCTCAGCGTTCTCGCTCTCGGCGTGCGCTACGTCATGCGCTTTAACATCCTCGGCTGCTTCCTCATCGTTTCCGGCACATCCTTGCTGGGGGGCGCCGCCGAACTGCTCGCTCAGCCGGATTCGTTCTATCGGGCGAATGGTTATGCCGTTCTGCTGGCCGTGGTTCTGTTCTTCGCCTGGCCGTTGATGGCCTGGCGCATGGGCGATCGAAAGAGTGCCGCTTCAGCCGCCGGTTCCCCCCTCTAGGGATGGCATGGAGCACTCCAACATGACCTGGCGAGCCTCGATCTGATGGATTCCTGAAACAAAATCCACAGATGGACCGTTGTTATAGTGGGGTTATAGTGGGAAGCGGTGCTCACCTATGGGCGTAGTAGTGCGTCCAAATTGGGTGGTCGCGTTGTGTGCGGTATCCAGCCCAGGGGCTGGAATCTGAGCTAAGGTGTTGTTTTACAACCGGCAACACCAGCGCACGCGAAGAGAAAGCGAAATATGCCGCTCCCCAGATGGGCTTTAGCTTTGGCTGATGACAACGGTCGCTCGGGTAGCACAGATGCCGCCCTGGCCTCGGTGATCTCTTTGCCCCACCTTGACGAGCGGGTCTTGGTTGCGGAAGCGCAAACCGGCAGCCGTGCGGCTTTCGAGGAACTGGTGCGCCGCTATGATCGGGACGTCCTGCGGCTGGCCTTGAATCTCATGAAGCGCCCCGAGGATGCCCGAGACGTCTACCAAGAAGCATTCCTAAAGGTCTACCGCAATCTCCATCGTTTCCGCTTCGAGTGCAGCTTTTACACCTGGCTCTACCGCATCGTCACCAACGTTTGCTTGGACCATTTGCGCCGCCGCCAGGCGCGCCCTGAAGATCAGGCTCCGGAACTGAATTCCGGCCTTCACGAGGAGGGCATCACCGACTTTTTCGAACGCCAGCGTGAGCAGCGCCCGACGCTGGACCCCGAGCGCACGTTCATCGGCAAGGAAATCAAGGCGCGCATCGCCACTGCCATGGAGCGCCTTTCGCCGCGCGAACGCATCGTTTTCGAGATGAAGCACTATCAGGGCCTGAAGCTGCGAGCCATTGGTGACGCGCTCGGCACGACCGAGGAAACCGTGAAGAATTCACTGTTCCGCGCAACGCGCAAACTCCGCCATGAATTGGGAGGCCTGCGATGAGCGCTTTTGAAAAGAGCGTGAACTGCAAAGATATCGCGCCGCTCTTGGTTTTCTACACCTGCGACGAGGTCAGCGACAGGGAACGCAAAGAGATTGAGGCGCATGTGGCGAATTGCCGAGCGTGCGCCGCCCAGCTTGCCGAAGAGAACGATCTTCAGGAAGCCATGGTCGCTCGTCGGCAGCCCGCCGATGAACTCGATTCTTCCGGTATCCTGCTCTCGCAATGCCGTAGCGAGCTGGCCGAGACGCTCGACGATCTTTCCGCGCCGCCGATTCAGGAACACTGGCGTCCCTTTGGCTGGCTGCGTCGCTGGATGGCGCTGCGCCCCGCCTGGAGCGGCGCGCTCCTGGTCCTCTTCGGGATCCTGGTTGGAACGCAGGTAGTTCCGTGGCTGCAGAACAGCAATAATGGCAACGCCAACGGTCAGGCCATGAACATCATGGCCAAGCCTCCGCTTACGGAAGACCAGCTTTCGAAGATGGTTGTCGGGGGCATCAATTTTCCGCCCTCTTCGGGTTCTGGCTCTCCCGATGTGCAACTGCAGCTCAGTGCAGAGCAGCCCTTGGTTCTCTACGGCAATGTCCAGGACAGTGATGTGCGCCGTGTTCTTACCTACGTCGTTGAAAATGGCGAGCGCTTCGACGCCGGTGTCCGCCTGGATTGCCTGGAAGCGCTGAAGGCGGTTTCGCGGGATCAGCAAGTGCGCCAGGCGCTGATCGCTGCGGCTCGCAAGGATCAGAATCCCGCCGTGCGCATGAAGGCCCTGGAGTCGCTCCGCGAGGCGGCCTCGGATGATGATGTACGACAGGCCCTGCTCGATGCGCTGGAGCATGACTCCAATCCGGGCGTGCGCGTTGAAGCCGTCAATGTTCTTGTCGGATCTTTGCAGCACGGCCAATCGGAAGAGATGGCGGCCGACGCCACGACGGCAGTGCAGGCAGACCGTCCGGAAGAGGCTCAGTCGGTGGAACGCGTGGTTCGCGCTCTCGAACAGTTGCAGCACCGGGATCCCAGCCGTTACGTGCGGCTGCGCAGCGCCGCTGCCTTACGGCAAATTGGCCCTCGTGAAGTGCAGTAGCCGGCCAGAAATTGTTTCGACGATGAACGCACTTTTCCAACAAAGGCCTTTTTCCGTGGCGCGCCGTGTGGCGCCGTTCCCCGTTCTGGCCATGCTCTTTTTCTTAGCACCGCTCACGCCGCCGGCCTGGCCGGCCGAAGCCAAAGAACCACCAGGGACCGCGCCTACCCAACCCCCTGACCCGGGTTCGCAGCATGCGTCCATTGTTCGCAGCGGCACGCTGGGTACCAAAGATGGTCTTACGCTGCGGCTGACGACGGATCTAGGGTCTGTAAACATTATTCAATTCGAAGCGGGTGCCGCGCCCGTCGTGCGCTACACCGTGCACATCGAAACTGACGCCCGCGGTGCAGCCGCTCAACAACTCCTTGATGCTTACTCTCTCAAGTCCAAGGCGATCTCCTCGGGCGTGGAAATCACCGGCATGCTTCCGCCACAAGCGGTGCGCTCCGCCGATGCCCAGTTCTGGGTGCAGTTTGAGGTTGCCGTGCCGCGCGGCTATAGCATCGACGTGAACACCGAGGGGGGCGACATCACGACCGGGGACATCGGTGGGACGGCCGCACTTCACACTCAGGGCGGAAACATCAAGATGGGACGCATCGCTGGTTCGGGACTCCACGACGCTTCCTTGGGGCGCTCCGCCGCCAAACTGGAGACGGAAGGCGGACACATCCAGGTTCTCGATGTCGCTGGTGACCTTACGGCCTTCACCGGAGGCGGCCACATTAACGTGGGCAACATCGCGGGAGATGCTTCGCTGCGCACCGGGGGCGGACACATCCGCGCCGGCCAAATCGGCGGGCGTGCCGAACTGGAAACGGTTGGCGGCAACATCACCGTTGCTCGTGCTGGGAATTTCGTCAGCGTACGCACCGGTGGCGGGCAGATCGATTTCGGAGAAGTGCGCGGCTCGGTGCACGCCCAGACCGGCGGAGGCGGGATTCGCGTCATGTACGTTTCCGGTCCGATGGAATTGGAATCGAGCAGCGGCAGCATTTGCCTGACTCGCGTAGCCGGTGCCCTGCAGGCGGCCACCTCCGGCGGCACCATTACAGCCTGGATTAATCCAGATTCGCCTTCCGGAGGCGGAAACGTGCGGCTCGCGGGCGCATCGCAGCTCAATTCCGGCAACGGCGACATTGTCGTGTTTCTGCCGCGGAATCTCGCCGCGAATATCGACGCCACCGTGGCCAACGGGGGCGAGCGCCGCATCGAAGCGGATCCCGCGCTGCACTTGACGATGCAGGTGCCTACCAATGGTTCCGGACCGGTACACGCCATGGCGGTCTTGAACGGGGGCGGCGCCCCGCTCAAATTGAAAACCACGGCTGGAAAGATTCGTCTCCAGTTCCTGGATTCGGACGTTGCTCTTCACGAATCGCTCATCCGCGAACAGATGGACCGCCTCAATAAGAGATTGACGGAAAATGGTTTTGAGGCGGTGTCCTTCTCCAAGGGACCGGGATCGGGCTCATCGATCCCCACAGAAATGCCGGCTCCCTCCGAAACTAAGACCGACTGGCTCGAAAGCTGGCTGGTGAATTTGGAAATCACATTCAGGGGTGGCATCACCGAGGATCCTGACGATTTCCAGAAGCGGCTGGTCAATTTTCCAAAGCCTTCCTATCCGGCGCTCGCCCAACGCGCTGGCCTACAAGGCATCGTGAGGCTCCAGGTACGGCTGAAGAAAGACGGCAGCGTCGAGGTGCAGAAACTGCTGGAAGGCGAGCCGGCGCTCTCCGATGCCGCCATCGCTGCGGTGAAGCAGTGGCGGGCAAGACCGGCCTCGATTAACGGCAAACCGGTCGAAGTGATTTCGACGGTGACGTTTAATTTTCAGTTGCACTGAGCGGCGTGGTCTCGGCGCAAACGAGTTTTGTTGGGTTCTGGTTGGTAGCACTTACTCGAAGGGGGTAAAACGTTATGCCTCGTCCAGCTCTCCGCGCGACTGCTCTGTATGTATTGCTTCTGGCCATTGTTGGAGCCGTCCCCGGTTTCGCCATCAGCAAGGAGTTCAATCAATCCTATCCGCTTCAGCCCGGCGGTTCCTTGGAGTTGCAAAACGTCAACGGAACTGTCGACGTGCAAGGCTGGGATCGCAACGAGATTGAGGTCCACGCGGTGAAGACCGCCAAACACAAGGAGTCCGATCTGGAGCGTGTTTCCATTGAAGTTGACGCCCGGCCGGACGCCATCTCCATCGCCACTCGCTATCCGCAAAATGAGGGCGTGGAAGTGGCCGTGGAATACACCATCCACGTTCCGCACGGCGCGCGCGTGGAGCATATCGGCACGGTGAACGGCACCCTGCGCGTTGCCGGCGTCGTAAGCGTGGAAGACCTGCATACCGTGAACGGCAATATCGAAGTGTTCGAAGCCGGCGGGAACGTTCATGCACACACAACGAATGGCAATGTGCACCTGGAGTTGGCGCACCTCCCGGACAAAACCGGCGCCACCGCGGAAACCACGAACGGTTCTCTTGTGCTCGCCGTACCGTCCGACATGCAGGCGGATGTCGAAGCTCGCTGCCTGAATGGAAACTTCTCTTCCGAACTCCCCATCACCATGGAGAGTAATCAGCGTCCCCGGGAGATGCATGGCAAATTGGGTCGCGGCGGCGCTCCGATTCATTTGCGCACCGTGAATGGCGGGATTCGCGTGGTCATTCTGCGGTCGACCGTCTGACGATTTTCCGTTTGCCGCGTCTAACCGCTCTAGGAGGATGGGACGAAAATGAACAAGCGAAATTTGTTTATGATTGGTGGGGCTGCCGCCTTCGGGCTGGCCTTGGTCGCTCTGCCCGCCAGCCCCGCCAGGGCCCAAAAGCCGGAGGACTCGACGGTCGCGCGCTTGCAGCAAAAGATCGATGAGCTGCAGGCCAAGTTACAGGCGCAGCTCGAGAGCCAGCAAGTTCAAGAGGCAGAACTCGCTGTCCGGGACGCGCTCAAGGAGTCGGCGCAGGCTATCGTCCAGGAAAATCAGGATCCCGGGCAGATCGAAGTCCTGCCGCGCGTCGCCTCCGACGATCTGAATATCCTGATCGGCGACGACGGTTCCGGCTGGCTCGGGGTCGAAACTCATGAAGTGACGGCGGACAAGGCCAAGGAACTGAAGCTCGCTGCCGAGCGCGGCGTGGTCCTCGGAAGAATCGTTCCGGACAGTCCCGCCGCCAAGGCAGGCCTCAAGGAAAATGACGTGGTGACGGAAATCAACGGACAGCGCGTCGAAGGCGCGGCGCAATTTCGCCGCATGATTCATGAGATTCCTGCGGGCCGCAGCATCCAGCTCACCGTGTGGCGTGATGGACGCACCCAGGCCATTAGCGCAACGCTCGGCAAATCCGAAGAGCGTCACCACGCCATGAAGATGGTGGCGCCGACCCCCGGGACCTTCGCTTTCCGCATGCCCGAGATCCCGGAAATTCCCCCCATGGAATGGAACGGCGGCATGCTCGCCGGAGGCCAGCCCCGGCTCGGCATTGATGCCGAAGATCTCAGCGGACAGCTGGGCGCATTCTTCGGTGCTCCCGATGGCGAGGGAATACTGGTTCGCGATGTCAACTCCGGTTCCCCCGCGGAAAAGGCCGGCGTGAAAGCGGGCGACGTAATTACCTCTCTGAACGGCGACCGCATTCGCACCGTCGGCGACCTTCGCGAAAAGCTCTCGGCCAAGCGCGATGATAAGGATCGAACGGTGAAGTTGGGCGTCCTGCGCAACAAGAGTGACATCTCCCTTACTGTTGAGTTGCCCGCTCCCGCCGCGCGTCCCAAGCGCCTCGTCTCGCGTCGCACCAGCATCTAACGGAAACTGATCCGCCGCCCAGGCCCCCGAACTTGTGGGGGCCTTTTTATTCTCACCTGGGCTCACGGTTACACACGTTTTGTGGACCTGGCTCTTCCGGCAGCAGCAGAGAGAACGCCTCATCGAACGCGGAACAGTAATGGTGGTGCTCGTCCGGTTCCACAGGGCGGGGCTCGCAATTCCGCCGCCCGGAGGAGGGCAGCACTTCACTACGCTCCTCAGGACATAAAGACTTCCTCTATCTGGCGCACACCGAAGCAGAGTCCCGATTGTCTTCGAACCGCAGACAGGCTATAAGGTTCCTGGTGCCCGAAGCCGCGATCACTGTCGAAGCTCTCGCGAAATCGTTCCCCCCCGCGCGCAGCGGTTGGCGCACTTTTTTCCAGCCATTTGAAAAGCCCACGGCCGTGGCACTGGCCGGAGTGTCGTTTGAAGTTAAGGAAGGAGAGGCGCTGGCGATTCTCGGCGCCAACGGCGCTGGCAAGTCCACACTCCTCCGCATTCTTGCAACGCTTCTTGTCCCCACTCGCGGCCACGCGCGCGTCGCGGGACACGACACCGTCCAGCAGTCGCGCGAGGTTCGCCGGCGCCTGGGCTATCATGCGGGGACGGACCACGGCTTCTATGCCCGGCTTACTGCACGCGAGAATCTGCTCTTCTTCTGCCAATTGAACCTGCTGTCGAGTTCAGCGGCGGCTCAACGAATCTCACAGCTCGCCGAACAATTTCAACTGGGCCAGGCGCTCGACCGCCAGGTGCGCTCGCTCTCCACCGGCACGGTCCAGCGTCTCAGCCTCGCGCGCGCCCTTGTCCATCGGCCCAGCGTCCTGTTGCTCGACGAGCCTACGCGCAGCCTCGACGCCATCGCCGCCGCGGAGTTTCGCCGCTTCCTGAAATCGGAAATCCTGCGCCACGGCCAAACTTCACTGCTGTTCGCTTCCCACACTCTCCCCGAGGTCGAGCTTCTCGCCGATCGCGTGGCCGTCATTCATGCTGGCCGCCTTCTGGCTTGCGACACAACCTCCACACTTAAGCTGAGCACCGGCGCTTCCTCGCTTGAAGAAGTCTTTCTCCGCCTTACGGGTCACCATGCGGCCACATCCAGCCGAGAGCGCGTCTCATGATCCGCATCCTCCGCGAGTTGTGGCTTTTCTTCTGGCGCGACCTAAGCATTGCGCGCACCTATCGCACCATATTCGTGCTGGAAGCCATCCAGGCGCTCTTCGGCGCCGCCATGTTTTATTACGTTGCGCGTTTCGTGGACACGCCCGCGCTACGGCATGCCTTGCCGCAGGGCGGCAGTTATTTTGCGTTCTCACTCGTCGGTTTCGTGTTTCTTGACTATCTCAACGCCGCCCTGGACACCTTCGATCGCAGCCTGGAGGAAGCGCGGGACAACGGCACGCTCGAACAACTCCTGGTCACGCAAACTTCGCTTCCCGTCTTTGTGGCCGGTTCGGCCATCTATCCTTTCGCCGCCACCACGCTGCGAATCGTGGTGTACGTCGCCTGGGGAGCCACGCTCTTTGGCTTTCCGCTGCGCGCCGCGAATTGGCTCGCGGTCTTCGCCGTCCTCCTGGCCACGCTGCTCGCATTTTCCGGGCTGGGGATTCTTTCAGCAGGTTATCTTCTGCTTTTCAAGCGCGGCAATCCCGCCAAATGGTTTTTCCTGGGAGTTTCCAGCGTCGCGGGCGGCATGCTTTTCCCGGTCGGCATCTTGCCGGATTGGCTGCAGCTGGTCGCGCGACTCAATCCGGTCACCTACGCGCTGGATGCCATGCGCGCCTCACTACTGGGAGGGGCAGGCATCGCGGCCCTTTGGCGCCCTCTCGCCGTTCTGCTGCTGTTCGCGGCCGCGCTACTGCCGCTTTCGATGAGCGTCTTTGCTTGGTCGCTTCGCCGCACCAAAATCACCGGCACGCTTACGCACGGCTAAATAAAAAGGCCGGCCCCGCCGAGCGGTACCGGCCTTGTGGACCAGACTGTCTCGACTGGGATCAAGACTTCTTTTTCTTCAGATTGACTTTGGTTTCGATGCCCGGAGCCATCAACTGGAGTTGTTCGAGTCCCTGCTTGGCCTGCTGACCCCAGGTTCCATTAGGGTCGAGTTCGACCGCCTTTTGGTAGGCTTCGATGGTTCCCGGCGCAAACTGCACTTCTTCTTTGTTGCCGACTTTCTTGGTGGTCATCTTATAAACCAGCGAAGCCCCCAGGAGATACCAGGTCTGGGCATTCTTGGGATCGAGCTCGGCGGCTTTCTGCAAGGGTTCGACGGCGTCACCCAGGCGATTCGCGTTGTACAGGCTGATTCCAAAGTTGCGCCACGCGGTTGCGGCATTCGGCGGGTCAAGTCCCGCGCTCTTCGTGTAAGCAGCCTTGGCCTCCTCGATCTTTCCCGCACGCGCCAGCACGTTGCCCAAGTTGTTGTAATACCCCGGCACGTCGGGCTTGGCGGCGATGGCCTGCTGGTAGGCTTGAGCAGCATCGTCGTTGCGGCCCGCGGTGTCGTAAGCTTCTCCCAGCTTGAACCACACTAGGTGGGCATTGGGATCTTTTTCCACCAGGCTCTTCGCGGCCTCCTGGAATTCCTTGACCGCCTGATCGGAAAGATCTGTCAATTTCTGTTTGAACGCATCGCGCTGATCCGCAGGTGCCTTCTGCAGCTCAATCTTCGCCTGTTTCTCTTGATCGATGAGAGCGTTGCCCGCCGCGAAGTGCGCTTTGAGTCCTTCCATTTTGCTTTTCGCCTCTTCCGCCTTCTTCACCTGTTCTTGCGCCTCGGCTCCCTGTTTGGAGACGATGTCTTTGAAGTTGAGATCTACTTTCGCGTCTTCACCGCCTTGTACTCTGCACTTGGCCTCGTAGGGTGCTTGTTTGTCATTGGGCGGCGGGAATACCACAAACACGGTGTAAATACCTGAGCGCAAGTTAGGCACGCTAAATTTGCCCCCACTATCCGTCTTGGTTTCCTGCTTGGCGCCCTGATCGCTTAGGGTTCGAATGACCACCTCGGCCCAGGGCTTCCCATTTACATCCATAATTGAGCCGCTAATCGATCCTGTCTGGGCGGCAGCCCGCGGTGCAAGTAGGCCTGCCAGGCCGGCCATCAGGATGGCCAGAAGGGCCAACGACATATGAAAACGCTTCATACTCCATTCTCCTTTTTCAGCGGGGAGACCCGCCCGGAGTATCCGGGCTGTGTGCGCCCCATTATCGCTCTCATGCGGGCCGATTCCAAGCTCACTGCCCAGCAGAAACCGTTCGCCGGTAAGGTAGGGGGTCGGGCACGCCGGCTTCGGCAAAAGCGCGCAAGCGCAGCAGGCAGCTATCGCAAGCGCCGCAAGCAGTATCTTCGTTCTGGTAGCACGACCAGGTTAGATGCAGCGGCGCGCCCAGTTCGATGCCCCGCCGGATGATGGCACTCTTTTTCAACGTGATGACTGGCGTTACGATTTCGATTTGCGTTTCCGGCCGCGTGCCAGCACGGATCAATTCCTGGAAGACCCGGTAATATTCTGGCCGGCAATCCGGATAGCCGGAACTGTCCTCCGCCACCGCTCCGATGTAAATTGCTCCTGCGCCGATCGCTTCTGCCCAGCTCACCGCCACGGAAAGAAAATGCGCATTCCGAAAGGGAACGTAGGTCACGGGAATCGCGCTGCCACGGGGGCCCGGCGCACCCCATTCATTTTCAGGAACGGAAATGCTCTTGTCCGTGAGCAGCCGTTGGCCCACGCCGTAGAAATTCGCAATGTCGTCGAAGGCGCGCCGTTCGCGCTGCTCGGTGAGCTGGCCGTAGCTGGCGTGGAGCAACGCGATGTTTGACACCCCCTGGCGTTCCCGCGCAATCGCCGTGCTCACGCAGGAGTCCATCCCGCCGCTCAAAAGCACCACCGCTTTGGCTGCATCGTTCATCAGTTCCTTGGTCAATTCCCGCCTTCTTCTTTGCAAATTCCCTGCGCTCTCGGCGTCTCCGCGCTATCTTTTCTTCACCTTCTTCGCGGGCCGGTCAAACACCCTTGGTCGCGGGGTCCCAGATGAACTTGTGCAGTTGTAGTCCAAGCCGCACGGGCAGACTATCAGCCAGAATCCATTCCACCAGCGTGCGCGGCTCAAGACCGGGCCATTTCCCTTGTGGA
>Ga0209056_10001684_pt1 | contig 24280 bp, 14 predicted proteins | sample GraSoiAngelo_114_FD_185876 | JGI IMG/M metagenome (GOLD analysis project Ga0209056, IMG submission 185876) | Grasslands soil microbial communities from the Angelo Coastal Reserve, California, USA - 14_0903_13_40cm (SPAdes) (version 2) | ecosystem: Environmental > Terrestrial > Soil > Grasslands... | reverse complement strand
TTGTCGATGTCAAAAATACCGAAGGTAATGTTATATCATCCAAAATCTGATTTTTTCAGATGCGCCTTCGCTCGGGTCAATTGCAGTTTCGGCGGCGCTATCTTGCGGTCCCGATATTCTTGATGATTGTGGCTGCACTTCTTATCGTTCGGTTTAATGCTGCAAATCCATCCGATCCTCAGAAAGTAGCGTCGCTCCCATCGCCCCAATGTCGAAAGGGTAATCCTTTGGAAGGAGTATCAAATCCTCTCCGCTTGCGAGTAATCTCAGATTGCGAGGTCGGAAGTGGAATAGTGAGATCCGTCAATCTCCTAGATGACGGCGACTGGCGAATCGATGTTAGCCTTAGTCCCCAGTATGGGAAGCTACTTGACGTTGGAAATGTCAGCCACCAGAACGGTTGGCTAGTGTTGGAGCTCATTCCCCGAGACCAAGCCACGATCTCGGTTCCTCCCGTGGGCAAGCAGATTACCTTCGTTGGGCCACTGGCCTATGACTCCCAAAACTATTGGAACGCTATCTATCCGGTCTGGTCGATTCAAGGCGACTAGATAGTTCCATCAATCCTCTTCTGGCGATCTCGCATTCTAGATTAGTCGTGATATTAGTAGGATTAGTCCGATTGAGTATGCTGCTGTCCTGTGAATCTTAAGCAGTAGCCGGGCATTCTTTGTCAAGTCGGCGCCATATTCTTTCTCGTTTGTCAACACGGCCATGTGGTGCATTTCTACCACTGTTATTCCGAGGAAAATGGCCAAGCCTAGGCCTAACAGGTCTATTCTTGTTCCTTGAATGTAATAGGCGGCCAGGACGGGCATGAAACCCCATGCTATGCCGAAGCCGGGGTAGGTGTGAAGCCACTTGGGTTTCTCGACAGGATAGAAGAGGGCGAAGAATCCGCCCAGGATCACGAACACTAGGAACCAAGGAGAGTAGAGGAGTGACATGTAGACTCCTACGGCTATGCCGGCTAAGACGGCGACAACTCCGACAGTCCGGATTGCTTCTCGGTTCATTTTTGGGAAGTAGGGGAGGTACTTGTCTTTGCTCGCCGTTATGTCGATATAATGTGCTCCGATGGCTAGGCCGAAGAATCCTGCCAGCATTGTCAATAGATAGCGGTCAAGGTGGAACTCGGGGGCTAGCGTCGAGGCAACTGTGACCCAGGAGAAGAGGACCATGCTGAATGGCCAGCGGAAACCGAACCACCAGACGTTCTTCCTCCAGATTCCAACGAGATCAGGTTCCACAAGTGGAACACCCGGTTCGACCATAGTCCGTGTTCTTTCTCGCGGCATATTTAGGAGGTTATTGTTCCTGTCTGTGCCTCGCTACCCAATTACAGACGGAAATGGTCTTAGTCCGTTTTGCCAGAACTTAACGAAGAGCTACCGGATCAAGAGTCTAAAGTGAACTCCCGAAAAAGGTCCAGCTTTACGCAGTAAGACGAAGGGCTAGTTCACTTCCTCCGATTACTGAATTCGCCCATTATCAGCCCTGAAGGGGAGCGGGGTTTTGCACAGAGCACCTCGTGACGCAAGTGAGTTGACCGAGAGCCCAGCTCGCGAAAATCCCCTTGATTATCAACCCTTGTCCAGATTCTGGGAATCTCTAAGGGACTTTCCCGAAATCCGTTCGGAATCGTCGTCATCTCCGCCATTCCATCCGAACCAAGATTGCGTCCTGATCAACCAGACTCGCCACAAATCAGTGCCAGATGGGAATTGGTTTTTGGAAAACAGGGGGTCTTAGCGTCCGACCCTCGCGCGGCAAGAGTGCCTTCTCCTTCACCGAAGAATATCTGCCGGGAATCGAAAAACGGTTCTATTTGCTTGATTTCGCTACTTCCTTAACCGCGCCCTCTAGGATCTCAAGCCCCGAATCTACAAGCTCCCTAGTAATTATCAATGGAGGAGCGATTCGGAGGGTCGAGTGGCCTGCCGTGATCATTGCGAGTCCGCGTCGGAATGATTTCATCATGATCTCGTGCGCTTCATTGTCACCTGATTCTTTCGTCTTAGGGTCCTTCACGATCTCCGCCCCTATCATCAGCCCTTTCCCTCTGACGTCGCCGATGATATCGTATTTCTCCTGCATCTCCTTCAGCCGCTTGATCATGTAGTCTCCCTGTTTCGTCGCGTTCTCAAGGAGGTGCTCATCCCGGATTGCATTGATCACCTCTATAGCCGCGGCACACGAGACTGGGTTCCCGCCGAACGTGTTCGCATGCGATCCACCTTCCCAATCCATCAGATCAGAGTTCGCAACAGTCGCACCGATCGGCATACCTGACGCCAACGCCTTCGATGTACAAAGAACATCAGGCTCAACGCCCCAGTGCTCGATTCCGAACCAGCGTCCAGTCCTTCCCATCCCAGCCTGCACCTCATCATCCACCATTAGAATTCCATTCTTGTCCAACAGCTTTCTCAATCGCCTGAAATATTCCTGTGGCGGGACAACGTATCCGCCCTCGCCCTGGATGGGTTCTATGAAGAACGCCGCAACATCTTCCGGCGGAAGATACTTGTCCAGGACTTGCTCCTGTATGAAGTCGACGCAGTACATATCGCATTCTGGATAAGTCATCTTGAATGGACATCTGTAGCAGTACGCGAAGGGAACGTGAGTGTCACCTGGAACCATTGGGAAGAAGTGTCTCCGCTGCACAGGCTTGCTCGCAGTAAGACTCAGTGCTCCCAGCGTTCTTCCGTGAAACGCGCCAGTAAAGCTGAGGAAACTGTGTTTTCGCGAATGCCACTTTGCAAGCTTCATCGCGGCCTCAATAGCCTCGGTCCCGCTATTACTAAGAAACACTTTCTTCTGGAAGTTCCCCGGAGTAATCTTGACCAGTTCCTTCGACAATTGAACAACTTTTTCATAATAGAAGTCGGTCCATGAATAGTGGATCAGTTTCTCCGCCTGAGACTTGATCGCCCCGACAACTTTCGGATGGGAATGGCCTACTGCGAGGCAGACTAGTCCGGAGTTGAAATCGATAAACTCGTTTCCGTCAACATCCTTTACAATGCATCCCTGGCCCGATTCGGCGGCGAGCGGATAGAATCTAACAAGAGAAGGAGAGATCAGAGTCTCGTCCTCTTTCAGCAAGGCTCGGGCTTTCGGGCCCGGAGGAGTAACCACGATCTTCGGATATTTCGCCGCTGGCATTGGTGGCGACGTGCTCACCTCTCTGCCACTAATAAGATTGCGCAGAACATCCTGGTGTGTACGCGTCTCAGTTTCCTAAAGTAATCTCGATAGTGGAGAGGCTTGCGATCGAACCGTCCTCTCGCGCAACCTCTTCGGTCCCGATATCTACAGTATGGATCTGGACGTTTTTGAAGAAAGCTCTCCTGAGCATCTCGACTGTCTCAACAGCCTTGTTGATAGACTGGCCACGTGCTCTCACCATGACCTCGGGTTGTCCTGTATTGAACAGGGTAACGCAGGCAACCACGTAGTTCATTGTCGGTTTCTTGCCTATCCGCACGATATTTGGAGCCGGCTCCTCATCTTCGAATCCGTCGTCGATCTCTGTCTCGGGAAGTATCTTTGACATGGGGGCCTCAGTGTCAATTGTTTGTAGCAAGTTCGTTCCTGTAAGATTAACCTTGCCAAACCGAGAGGGTCTGGCGAGAGGACTCCCTCGTAGCGCGTTCGTTCGAGTCTCTGTCTCTCGTCCGCCCTGCTTTTAAGGGACTGAACATTGGAATCAACCCCTCTTCGGGGTAGCGATCCTCATCACATGGCCTCAGTAAATCCGACAGTTTTTCACATGCTGGAGAGGCTGGTCGGGAAGAGAGTGCTGGCGGTGATTAACCGCGACTTCGGATACGAGGGAACCCTCGCGGTTGTCTCTCATGAGCCACCAGGAGTCTGGCTGACGGAATCTGAAGCCGTGATTCTCCGTTCTACAGTCGTTAGTCCCATTCCCCAGATCGTGAACCGGGAACCCAAAGGCGACACTTTCTTGCATCTGGACGCTATTCAGAGGCTGGAGTCGGTTTCGGAGGGAAAGCCCAGCGCACGGCGATAAGGTAGCCTGGCTCGACGGGCTATTGGTCGCCGCCTCCGGCGTTACCATAGTGATGGATCCCGTCAAGCTTCGGAAAGTCCCACAGACTGCCAGGGTTTTCGTCTCGCACGCACACAGCGATCACACCCGCGGATTCGGACACAAGGGCCTGAAACAGTCAACTGTCGAAACAAGAAATATTCACAGTGCCCTGAACAACCACGCAATTTCCAATTTCGCCGCGATCGACCTGAACCGCAAAGTCTCGATCGATGGCATCGAGATTAGAGCATTAAACGCGGGACACATGCTGGGATCTGCCCAGTTTCTTGTCCACACGCCAGCGACCTCCATCTTGTACACAGGAGACATTAACTGCGTTGATACCTTGACGACAAAAGCGGCCGAGCCTCACCGGTGTGACGTTCTCGTTATCGAGGCGACATACGGCTCGCCAATCTACCGTTTTCCATCCCGGGAGACCATCTACGCAGGCGTCGTTGAGTGGGCCGTGGAGATGATAAAACAAGGCTGCGTTCCATGTCTACACGTCTACGCCGCAGGCAAGGCGCAGGAGATGGTTCGTCTCTTCAACGTCTACACTCACCTACCTGTCATCGTTAATCCGCGCCTCGATGGGGTGAACGAGGCTTATCGGAAGAGCGGCCACTCGCTGAATTGGTTGTCCGGGGACTCCGCTGACGGGAGAGAAGTCTTGGAGAAAGATCCATGCGTCTACATTACCACACCAGGCGACAGGAGGAGTATTGGGAGGAAAGCGGCGAGGGCTTTTGCCACAGGCTGGGCCCTATCGTTGAGAGGCCGCAACGCGGCTTTCCCATTGAGCAGTCATGCCGATTTCGAGCAGCTAGTATCGTTTATCAAAGCGTGCCAACCCGAAGAAGTGTATATTTTCACAGGGTTTGCTGATGAGCTGAGACGAACTGTCAAATCCGAACTCGGGCTTGACGCGAGAGCCGTTCCCACAATGAACCAGAGAAAATTGTTTGAGGACTACTAGGGTTCCAGCAGAAGGCATCTTCCAGGGTCAGGTAACGGGTAGAAGGAAATATGCGATCAGCGCTAGGACTACTAGTCCTACACCGGATATTACAACGAGCTGGGGACTCAGTTTTATTCCAGGGGTGTCTTCCTCGAAAAAGCGCAAGAGCCCTGCGCTTGCAGCGGGCATTGGTGCTTCGTCTCGGCGTCTCTTCTCCCGCTTGGTGCTCAATAGTATCCTCTGCTTCCTGAGCTTGGGGAGGGATGGTCGGTAATAAGGGTGGCGTGATTATCGTAGCTGGATGTACTCGTAAGCATCTCTGGTGGATTCGAAAGCATATTGTACTCTCGTGAACCCTCTTCGGAACTCGTTTACGGTTCTGCCTACTCTTGCTGGGTCCTCGCCCTTGACGACAACTCGATGCATCAGCTGTGCTATCTCTTTCATATCTGATTCTTTCATTCCGAGCCTCGTGACCTCTGACACACCGCAGCGTATTCCTCCAGGGGCTTCAAAGTGTCGTCCCTCCTTGATGTCGTAGGGTAGAAGGTTGCGGTTGAGGATTATGTTGGCGTCTTCAAGTTTTTTCTCGATGGTTTTTCCATCGCCGTATTTGGTGATGTCCGCGACTAGAAGGTGGGATTTTGTGAAGCCCTTCTTTTCACCGAGGACCTTGAATCCAAGCTCGTGGAGCGCTTGAGCAAGGGCTTTGCTGTTCTTGACGATCTGTGCCGCGTATTCTCTTCCGAAGGCGAGCATCTCAGCGAACATTATTGCTTTTCCAGCGAGGTGGTGGAGGTGGTGGTTGCTGACGTTGCCTGGGAATGTTGCCTTCTTGATCTTCTCTGCGTTTTCTGGGTGTGAGAGTATCATTCCGCCTTGGGGTCCGGGGAGCGTCTTGTGTGTGCTGCATGTCATTGCGTCAACGCCTTCGTGCATTGGATCTTGGAACTGGTGTCCTGCAACTAGGCCTGCTACATGGGCTGCATCGTAACAGCTTCTGGCTCCGTGCTCTTGGAGTATCGGGGTGAGTTCCTTGATGGGATGCGGGAAGGGAAGGACTGAACCGCCGAGCATCGCCAGTGTCGGCTTCTTTCCCTCGGCGGTCAGTTTCTTGATCTTCTTTTCTGTACCGTCGACGTCGATGTTCATCTCCTCCGTGTCAAAGGGAAAGTACTCGACGTTTAGTCCTCGTACTGAGCCTGCAGTTCCTCCGAACTCCTTCTTTCCCATGCTGATATGGCCACCGGCAGGAATTGCCAGTGCCATGATAGTGTCTCCTGGGGACGTGAAGGTTGTGTAGGCTACGAGGTTCGCGCAAACGCCAGATATCGGCCGGACGTCGGCGAATTCGACTTGGAATAGTTGTTTGGCGAGGTCCATGCAGATCTGTTCTACTTGGTCAATATAACGACAGCCGGCGTAGACTCTCTCACCTGTCCAGCCTTCGGCGTAGCGGTTACCAAAGTCTGAGAGGATGGCTTCCTTGACTGCAGGGCTGGGAATGTTCTCGCTTGCTATCAGGGGGATGGCTCCGGAAAACCATTCGTGGTGGGCTTGTAGGAGCTGGAAGACTCGCTGGTAGGATTCCTTGGGCTGTGATAGCATGCTGGATGTCTTTTCCTCGTTCTTGTATAACCTTTCACCGCCTCGTGTTGCCAAGCCTGGTCTTCTTTTCCGAGGATCCGCTGTCTAGCGCCCGGTTTGTGGGGCTCGGGCCAGTTTTGCGAGCTGGCTTTTTCCGGGGTTGAGTTTGGGTCGTCTTTCTAGGATGTTGCGTTTTGGCTGGTTCGCTGTTAGGGGTTGCTTAGATGTGGATGTGCAGGTTGAGGCTGTCCCTGAGTTTGCGCAGTATTGGCTCTAGTGGGCCTGGTTCGAGGCTGATGGCGACGATCTGGTTGTTGTGGGGGAAGATGACCAGGTCGACTTTCTGGTATTGTATGGAGATGTGCGCGAGTGGTCCGCACTGGTTTTCAAGCTGGGATAGGGTGTCGAGGATCATGGGTGGGACGCTTCCCATGAATTTCCGGTCGTAGGTCTCAGGGGTTAGGCTCATCACGTTGGATCGCATCCTGGACTCTAGAAGTTTGCTGTTCCGATCCAGGAGGGCGACGTAGCGTATTCGTGAGTCTAGGGCGAACAGTTCGTCGACGAGTCGTGTTTGGGGCCTGCTCAAGCTGGAATCATTCGCTTCCCCGCCATGCTCGCTAAAGAAATGCTTTCGCCTTACCTGAGACTAGCCAAGCTGGAATTGGATATCGCACCGGTTTCATTGCGGGGTTTTGCCTTTTCTCGACGGGTAGTAGACTTGGAGAAGTACGAAGACGGAGGCAATCATTGTTTTTGGGCTTGGGAGATTGCGCTCTTGCGTCGCGAGGTGCGCTGTGCACGACCCCCCCTTTTGGAGAGGTTTCTCACTGTCTGGCGTTGATTCCGGGCGAGTCTTGGGATTCAGGGCTCGGTCCGGGCTTAGACGCACTAGCGGTTTTACGAGCGTCAAGAAGGATTTGCTATGCAATTAAGGGGACGGCTTCCAGATTCGAGATCAGGGCTGATAACGGGCGATTTCGCAAACCGGAGGTGCCCCCATACCACCTTTGTGTCGCGGGAAGAAAATCGCAAAGTGGATATTTTTTCCAGGACCCATTTGCTGTCCGAACCCGATTGGCGTTTGTTTCTTTGAGACAGGCATGTTATCGGCTTTTCCGAGCCTTTCGATCCCTGTTGATTCCCCTTGGGATCAGCGTGGAAAGTCCCGTTCTAGAAATCGTCTGCTTGAATTCGAGATCAGGGTTGATTCTAGGCGAATCTCATCGAGATTTTTCAGATATTGTTGATATCCTTGATCATCTCTCCCATGGAGTGGCGAATTCTCGCTTCGAGAATTGTATGTTCTGAAAATCGTGGCTGGAATATCCGGTTGTGAGTTCGAGGTCTTTCGGCTGGAGTTTATATTCCAGTTTTTCTGATTCTTTCGAAAAATACTGCTTGTTGTGTGTCGGTTTCTCTTGGAGTACAAGTGGGTTGTTCTGACGGTCACTACCGTTGGGATTTTCATGGCGACCCTTGACTCCAGCATTGTGGTGGTTGGGCTTCCACAGGTCGTGTCTGATCTGAAAACCAACCTGGTGGTTGGTGTATGGATTATCACAATCTATCGTCTCATGATCACGGTTCTTCTTGTTGGGATTGGTCGGTGGGCCGACATGCACGGCCGCGTCCGGCTCTACAACATGGGCTTTGCGATCTTCACCCTTGGCTCTCTGCTCTCCGGTTTCTCCCCTACGGCTGAAGCGCTTCTTGCCTTCAGACTTGTCCAGGGAATTGGAGCCGCTCTATTGTTCGTCAATAGCGTCGCCATCATAACGGACGCCTTCTCCGGCAAAGATCTTGGCAAAGGAATAGGGATAAACCAAGTGGCGATTAACGCCGGGACAATTACCGGATACACGCTGAGCGGAGTCCTTATCCAGCTATTCACATGGCGTTCCATATTTCTAGTAAACGTTCCAGTGGGAATCTTTGGAACCTACTGGTCAAGAAAGCGACTCAAGGAGATTTCGCGGCCAGCAGTCGGAGAGAAGTTTGATGCAGCAGGAGCCATAACATTCTCTATCGCCATTACTCTCTTGCTCTTGGGTCTCACCCTTGGTAGCCTGACGGACTACGCAAACCAAGCGGTGGTGGGGGGTAGCATTCTCTGCTTTGCTATTTTCATAACGATCGAGAGAAGGGCCAGGTATCCAGCGCTGGACTTGTCCCTGTTCAAGATCAGACTGTTCACCGCGGGAAACATTGCCAATCTCCTCAGTGGACTGGCCTTCGCGGCACTCGCCTTCGTCATGACACTCTACTTCCAACTGGTTAGAGGGTATGATCCACTGCACGCGGGAATATTTCTCATCCCTCTAGATGTGACATTGATTCTTGTCGGGCCAGTGAGCGGTTGGCTCTCCGACAAGTGGGGCGCAAGAGGATTGAGTACTACGGGCTTGCTTGTCGCCTCTGCAGGCTTCTTCTTTCTCTCAGCATTCGATCTGAATACGCCATATCCTCAGATTGCGCTTTGGCTGGCGATTGTCGGATTTGGTATCGGCCTGTTCCGCAGTCCTAACGCGAGCTCTGTAATGGGGTCCGTTCCAAGTTCCAAGAGGGGGATCTCGTCAGGGGTCCGAGCCACGATTATCAACACTAGTATCGTAGCCAGCATTCCACTTGTCTTGGCGCTGATGACTGCGGACGTTCCATATTCCAAACTTGTGAACTTGGGAAACGTAGGTCTAGGCGGAGTCACCCAGCTGGCCAGCGGGGATGTGGAAACCTTCCTCGCCGGAATACAGCACTCTCTGATCGTCCTGTCACTTCTGATCCTCAGCTCAGCAATATTCTCGTTACTCCGCGGGCCAAAAACAGACTCTGAAGAGTCTCTACCTCATCGAACTTAGTGGAGCCCCGGATGGGGGTTGAACCCATGACCTACGGCTCTTTTGGCTTTTACAAAGCCGTCGCTCTACCACTGAGCTACCGGGGCGAAGCATCGAGCCGTGTCGGAATCCGTCTCAGATAAAATCTCTCGGTAGGCCGGTGTTCTAGGCGAGCGGGTTTGCCATGCGCATTCTAGTGGCGGCTCGGACAAGCGCGTCTACTCCAGGGAGACTTTGACCAGACAAGAGAGAGAGCATTGCTCCGCCAGCTGTGCTGACGTGGCTGAACTTTTCTTCAATCCCTTGGATTGATGCAAGACCAACCAAGTGTCCTCCCCCGATGACGGTGTAGCCGTGGCTGTTGGCCATTGATTCCAGTAGCTCCCTTGTGCCCTTGCCAAACCCGTTTCTCTCAAAGACACCTAGGGGGCCGTTGGCAACTGTCGTTGCCGCTCCCGTTACGATCTTGGAATATTTCTCCAGGGTCTTAGTGCCGATGTCAAGGGCTTCTTGTTCAATGCGAGTCGGGGAAACTGGTCGGTCAACTCTCTTACCTTGCTTGTCCTCGTACGCTAAGTCCAACGGGACTTCGATGTGATCTCGGTATTTCTCGGTTAGGTCTTTGGCTCGGTCTAGGAATTGTTTGAAGTCGCGTATTTCTCCATCATCGATCTTCGTTTCTATCTGCCGGGCTCGGAGGAACAATTTCGCCGGGACCCCCCCTAACAGGACCTTGTCTGCTTTTCCTCGCGATAGTATGTTTTCGATGACCGGGATCTTGTCCTCAACCTTCGCTCCACCGAGAGAGTAAACGCACGGTCTCTTTGGTTCCTCTAGGAGAGTTGAAACCGCGTCCAGTTCTTTCTCCATCAAGCGGCCCGCTGCACTCGGCAATAATTCTGGCAGACCGGCGATGGAGGGCTGCGATCTGTGAGCTGTTGCAAAGGCGTCGTCAATGTAAAGGTCGAAGAGGGGTGCTAGGCGTCGGACAAAGTGCGTCTTGACCAGTTTTTCGCGTTTGTCGTCGATGTTTTCCTCGGCGCAGAACCTTAGATTGTCAAGCACTAGGATCTCACCTTGTTGGACATTGTTGATTTTTTCGATGGCGTGGGGGCCGATGACATCGTCTACAAACTTGATCTGTTGAGAGCAGTATTGAGCTAGGAGGCTTGCATGGGGTTCGAGCGAGGTGAAGTCGTCTTTTCCGGGACGGCTCTGATGTGAGCCAAGAACTACGCGAGCCTCATCTAGCTCGGATAGAGTCTTGGAGATAGCCTTGATTCGGGTATCATCCAGGATCTGGTGGGTGGAAGGATCTAGAGGGACGTTAATGTCCACCCTGAAGAAGACCCGTTTGTCCCTCGTTTCTACATCGTCAAGAGTTAGAAAATCGTATTTTTTCAGTTGAGAATCCTCTTGGCGATGTCAAGGCCGGGTTCGGGGTCTTGTTTAATGATTTGTCAGGAATTTCCGTAACCGTTCACATTCGGTCCTCTCACTGGCTTAGTTAGGCGTTAGGTCTTACGTCCTCACCTCGTGCATGCTCTAAAGTTTGTGAAGCAGAACTATTCCCCCATCAAGAGAAGTCTTAGAGCTCCTTGCTACATGCGAAAAACGGTCAATGTTTGTCTAGGAATCGGACTTGCGGAAGGCGTTTCATGGCTCAAAAGTCTCTCGCTGCTCTCTGAGGTGTTGTAATAACAGTGGGTTACTCGGCTCTATTCGCTACGGATGACCATCTGCCTCAAGCACTGGATGAGAACGGAGGGACCCGCATTCTGCCTTCAAGAAGAGTCAGCTCATACTACGAATTCGCCGACGTTATTCTACATCTGAAGAACACTTCAGCGGATCGGCAAACAACGAACTCTAAGGGGGTCATTGCCTCGGCATGTTATCTTCTTGGCTGGTTTCTCGGCGACCTAAGAAAACACTCCCGAGGGGGCACTGTAAACTCTTCGGTTGTTGTTTCGTGATAGCTTCGGCCACCTCTAACTGTAATGTTCAAGGAATCACACTATCAGATTAGGCGGTCGTCGTATGAGCCTGTCACCATGGGATGAGGGGAATGACTCCGACCAGGTGAGAGGCGTGGATCAGGATATCTGGTTGGTTGGCCACCGTAAAATCCTTGCCTGGCAACGGGCCAAGCTACCACGCTACGGGCGTGAGGGGGCGGTTGAGGTTCGACCGTTCCCTGCCGAGAAGAGGCTACGTGTCTCTGAGGCTCAAGGGCTCTCAGTTGAAGCAATGAAGGGGAATCCGACGACGACGGTAATCCCCGGAGTCGATGAGAGCAAGTCAACCCTCGAAACAACCGAAGACTTGACAGAATCGAACGCTATCTACCCGGTCCGGTCGATTCGATCCGGCTAGGGATTTTCTTCAGTCCTCTTCTATCGTCCCCCTACGCCGTCGTAGTTCCGAGACTTCTTTCTAGATTAGTCGTGATATTAGTAGGATTAGTCCGATTGAGTATGCTGCTGTCCTGTGAATCTTAAGCAGTAGCCGGGCATTCTTTGTCAAGTCGGCGCCATATTCTTTCTCGTTTGTCAACACGGCCATGTGGTGCATTTCTACCACTGTTATTCCGAGGAAAATGGCCAAGCCTAGGCCTAACAGGTCTATTCTTGTTCCTTGAATGTAATAGGCGGCCAGGACGGGCATGAAACCCCATGCTATGCCGAAGCCGGGGTAGGTGTGAAGCCACTTGGGTTTCTCGACAGGATAGAAGAGGGCGAAGAATCCGCCCAGGATCACGAACACTAGGAACCAAGGAGAGTAGAGGAGTGACATGTAGACTCCTACGGCTATGCCGGCTAAGACGGCGACAACTCCGACAGTCCGGATTGCTTCTCGGTTCATTTTTGGGAAGTAGGGGAGGTACTTGTCTTTGCTCGCCGTTATGTCGATATAATGTGCTCCGATGGCTAGGCCGAAGAATCCTGCCAGCATTGTCAATAGATAGCGGTCAAGGTGGAACTCGGGGGCTAGCGTCGAGGCAACTGTGACCCAGGAGAAGAGGACCATGCTGAATGGCCAGCGGAAACCGAACCACCAGACGTTCTTCCTCCAGATTCCAACGAGATCAGGTTCCACAAGTGGAACACCCGGTTCGACCATAGTCCGTGTTCTTTCTCGCGGCATATTTAGGAGGTTATTGTTCCTGTCTGTGCCTCGCTACCCAATTACAGACGGAAATGGTCTTAGTCCGTTTTGCCAGAACTTAACGAAGAGCTACCGGATCAAGAGTCTAAAGTGAACTCCCGAAAAAGGTCCAGCTTTACGCAGTAAGACGAAGGGCTAGTTCACTTCCTCCGATTACTGAATTCGCCCATTATCAGCCCTGAAGGGGAGCGGGGTTTTGCACAGAGCACCTCGTGACGCAAGTGAGTTGACCGAGAGCCCAGCTCGCGAAAATCCCCTTGATTATCAACCCTTGTCCAGATTCTGGGAATCTCTAAGGGACTTTCCCGAAATCCGTTCGGAATCGTCGTCATCTCCGCCATTCCATCCGAACCAAGATTGCGTCCTGATCAACCAGACTCGCCACAAATCAGTGCCAGATGGGAATTGGTTTTTGGAAAACAGGGGGTCTTAGCGTCCGACCCTCGCGCGGCAAGAGTGCCTTCTCCTTCACCGAAGAATATCTGCCGGGAATCGAAAAACGGTTCTATTTGCTTGATTTCGCTACTTCCTTAACCGCGCCCTCTAGGATCTCAAGCCCCGAATCTACAAGCTCCCTAGTAATTATCAATGGAGGAGCGATTCGGAGGGTCGAGTGGCCTGCCGTGATCATTGCGAGTCCGCGTCGGAATGATTTCATCATGATCTCGTGCGCTTCATTGTCACCTGATTCTTTCGTCTTAGGGTCCTTCACGATCTCCGCCCCTATCATCAGCCCTTTCCCTCTGACGTCGCCGATGATATCGTATTTCTCCTGCATCTCCTTCAGCCGCTTGATCATGTAGTCTCCCTGTTTCGTCGCGTTCTCAAGGAGGTGCTCATCCCGGATTGCATTGATCACCTCTATAGCCGCGGCACACGAGACTGGGTTCCCGCCGAACGTGTTCGCATGCGATCCACCTTCCCAATCCATCAGATCAGAGTTCGCAACAGTCGCACCGATCGGCATACCTGACGCCAACGCCTTCGATGTACAAAGAACATCAGGCTCAACGCCCCAGTGCTCGATTCCGAACCAGCGTCCAGTCCTTCCCATCCCAGCCTGCACCTCATCATCCACCATTAGAATTCCATTCTTGTCCAACAGCTTTCTCAATCGCCTGAAATATTCCTGTGGCGGGACAACGTATCCGCCCTCGCCCTGGATGGGTTCTATGAAGAACGCCGCAACATCTTCCGGCGGAAGATACTTGTCCAGGACTTGCTCCTGTATGAAGTCGACGCAGTACATATCGCATTCTGGATAAGTCATCTTGAATGGACATCTGTAGCAGTACGCGAAGGGAACGTGAGTGTCACCTGGAACCATTGGGAAGAAGTGTCTCCGCTGCACAGGCTTGCTCGCAGTAAGACTCAGTGCTCCCAGCGTTCTTCCGTGAAACGCGCCAGTAAAGCTGAGGAAACTGTGTTTTCGCGAATGCCACTTTGCAAGCTTCATCGCGGCCTCAATAGCCTCGGTCCCGCTATTACTAAGAAACACTTTCTTCTGGAAGTTCCCCGGAGTAATCTTGACCAGTTCCTTCGACAATTGAACAACTTTTTCATAATAGAAGTCGGTCCATGAATAGTGGATCAGTTTCTCCGCCTGAGACTTGATCGCCCCGACAACTTTCGGATGGGAATGGCCTACTGCGAGGCAGACTAGTCCGGAGTTGAAATCGATAAACTCGTTTCCGTCAACATCCTTTACAATGCATCCCTGGCCCGATTCGGCGGCGAGCGGATAGAATCTAACAAGAGAAGGAGAGATCAGAGTCTCGTCCTCTTTCAGCAAGGCTCGGGCTTTCGGGCCCGGAGGAGTAACCACGATCTTCGGATATTTCGCCGCTGGCATTGGTGGCGACGTGCTCACCTCTCTGCCACTAATAAGATTGCGCAGAACATCCTGGTGTGTACGCGTCTCAGTTTCCTAAAGTAATCTCGATAGTGGAGAGGCTTGCGATCGAACCGTCCTCTCGCGCAACCTCTTCGGTCCCGATATCTACAGTATGGATCTGGACGTTTTTGAAGAAAGCTCTCCTGAGCATCTCGACTGTCTCAACAGCCTTGTTGATAGACTGGCCACGTGCTCTCACCATGACCTCGGGTTGTCCTGTATTGAACAGGGTAACGCAGGCAACCACGTAGTTCATTGTCGGTTTCTTGCCTATCCGCACGATATTTGGAGCCGGCTCCTCATCTTCGAATCCGTCGTCGATCTCTGTCTCGGGAAGTATCTTTGACATGGGGGCCTCAGTGTCAATTGTTTGTAGCAAGTTCGTTCCTGTAAGATTAACCTTGCCAAACCGAGAGGGTCTGGCGAGAGGACTCCCTCGTAGCGCGTTCGTTCGAGTCTCTGTCTCTCGTCCGCCCTGCTTTTAAGGGACTGAACATTGGAATCAACCCCTCTTCGGGGTAGCGATCCTCATCACATGGCCTCAGTAAATCCGACAGTTTTTCACATGCTGGAGAGGCTGGTCGGGAAGAGAGTGCTGGCGGTGATTAACCGCGACTTCGGATACGAGGGAACCCTCGCGGTTGTCTCTCATGAGCCACCAGGAGTCTGGCTGACGGAATCTGAAGCCGTGATTCTCCGTTCTACAGTCGTTAGTCCCATTCCCCAGATCGTGAACCGGGAACCCAAAGGCGACACTTTCTTGCATCTGGACGCTATTCAGAGGCTGGAGTCGGTTTCGGAGGGAAAGCCCAGCGCACGGCGATAAGGTAGCCTGGCTCGACGGGCTATTGGTCGCCGCCTCCGGCGTTACCATAGTGATGGATCCCGTCAAGCTTCGGAAAGTCCCACAGACTGCCAGGGTTTTCGTCTCGCACGCACACAGCGATCACACCCGCGGATTCGGACACAAGGGCCTGAAACAGTCAACTGTCGAAACAAGAAATATTCACAGTGCCCTGAACAACCACGCAATTTCCAATTTCGCCGCGATCGACCTGAACCGCAAAGTCTCGATCGATGGCATCGAGATTAGAGCATTAAACGCGGGACACATGCTGGGATCTGCCCAGTTTCTTGTCCACACGCCAGCGACCTCCATCTTGTACACAGGAGACATTAACTGCGTTGATACCTTGACGACAAAAGCGGCCGAGCCTCACCGGTGTGACGTTCTCGTTATCGAGGCGACATACGGCTCGCCAATCTACCGTTTTCCATCCCGGGAGACCATCTACGCAGGCGTCGTTGAGTGGGCCGTGGAGATGATAAAACAAGGCTGCGTTCCATGTCTACACGTCTACGCCGCAGGCAAGGCGCAGGAGATGGTTCGTCTCTTCAACGTCTACACTCACCTACCTGTCATCGTTAATCCGCGCCTCGATGGGGTGAACGAGGCTTATCGGAAGAGCGGCCACTCGCTGAATTGGTTGTCCGGGGACTCCGCTGACGGGAGAGAAGTCTTGGAGAAAGATCCATGCGTCTACATTACCACACCAGGCGACAGGAGGAGTATTGGGAGGAAAGCGGCGAGGGCTTTTGCCACAGGCTGGGCCCTATCGTTGAGAGGCCGCAACGCGGCTTTCCCATTGAGCAGTCATGCCGATTTCGAGCAGCTAGTATCGTTTATCAAAGCGTGCCAACCCGAAGAAGTGTATATTTTCACAGGGTTTGCTGATGAGCTGAGACGAACTGTCAAATCCGAACTCGGGCTTGACGCGAGAGCCGTTCCCACAATGAACCAGAGAAAATTGTTTGAGGACTACTAGGGTTCCAGCAGAAGGCATCTTCCAGGGTCAGGTAACGGGTAGAAGGAAATATGCGATCAGCGCTAGGACTACTAGTCCTACACCGGATATTACAACGAGCTGGGGACTCAGTTTTATTCCAGGGGTGTCTTCCTCGAAAAAGCGCAAGAGCCCTGCGCTTGCAGCGGGCATTGGTGCTTCGTCTCGGCGTCTCTTCTCCCGCTTGGTGCTCAATAGTATCCTCTGCTTCCTGAGCTTGGGGAGGGATGGTCGGTAATAAGGGTGGCGTGATTATCGTAGCTGGATGTACTCGTAAGCATCTCTGGTGGATTCGAAAGCATATTGTACTCTCGTGAACCCTCTTCGGAACTCGTTTACGGTTCTGCCTACTCTTGCTGGGTCCTCGCCCTTGACGACAACTCGATGCATCAGCTGTGCTATCTCTTTCATATCTGATTCTTTCATTCCGAGCCTCGTGACCTCTGACACACCGCAGCGTATTCCTCCAGGGGCTTCAAAGTGTCGTCCCTCCTTGATGTCGTAGGGTAGAAGGTTGCGGTTGAGGATTATGTTGGCGTCTTCAAGTTTTTTCTCGATGGTTTTTCCATCGCCGTATTTGGTGATGTCCGCGACTAGAAGGTGGGATTTTGTGAAGCCCTTCTTTTCACCGAGGACCTTGAATCCAAGCTCGTGGAGCGCTTGAGCAAGGGCTTTGCTGTTCTTGACGATCTGTGCCGCGTATTCTCTTCCGAAGGCGAGCATCTCAGCGAACATTATTGCTTTTCCAGCGAGGTGGTGGAGGTGGTGGTTGCTGACGTTGCCTGGGAATGTTGCCTTCTTGATCTTCTCTGCGTTTTCTGGGTGTGAGAGTATCATTCCGCCTTGGGGTCCGGGGAGCGTCTTGTGTGTGCTGCATGTCATTGCGTCAACGCCTTCGTGCATTGGATCTTGGAACTGGTGTCCTGCAACTAGGCCTGCTACATGGGCTGCATCGTAACAGCTTCTGGCTCCGTGCTCTTGGAGTATCGGGGTGAGTTCCTTGATGGGATGCGGGAAGGGAAGGACTGAACCGCCGAGCATCGCCAGTGTCGGCTTCTTTCCCTCGGCGGTCAGTTTCTTGATCTTCTTTTCTGTACCGTCGACGTCGATGTTCATCTCCTCCGTGTCAAAGGGAAAGTACTCGACGTTTAGTCCTCGTACTGAGCCTGCAGTTCCTCCGAACTCCTTCTTTCCCATGCTGATATGGCCACCGGCAGGAATTGCCAGTGCCATGATAGTGTCTCCTGGGGACGTGAAGGTTGTGTAGGCTACGAGGTTCGCGCAAACGCCAGATATCGGCCGGACGTCGGCGAATTCGACTTGGAATAGTTGTTTGGCGAGGTCCATGCAGATCTGTTCTACTTGGTCAATATAACGACAGCCGGCGTAGACTCTCTCACCTGTCCAGCCTTCGGCGTAGCGGTTACCAAAGTCTGAGAGGATGGCTTCCTTGACTGCAGGGCTGGGAATGTTCTCGCTTGCTATCAGGGGGATGGCTCCGGAAAACCATTCGTGGTGGGCTTGTAGGAGCTGGAAGACTCGCTGGTAGGATTCCTTGGGCTGTGATAGCATGCTGGATGTCTTTTCCTCGTTCTTGTATAACCTTTCACCGCCTCGTGTTGCCAAGCCTGGTCTTCTTTTCCGAGGATCCGCTGTCTAGCGCCCGGTTTGTGGGGCTCGGGCCAGTTTTGCGAGCTGGCTTTTTCCGGGGTTGAGTTTGGGTCGTCTTTCTAGGATGTTGCGTTTTGGCTGGTTCGCTGTTAGGGGTTGCTTAGATGTGGATGTGCAGGTTGAGGCTGTCCCTGAGTTTGCGCAGTATTGGCTCTAGTGGGCCTGGTTCGAGGCTGATGGCGACGATCTGGTTGTTGTGGGGGAAGATGACCAGGTCGACTTTCTGGTATTGTATGGAGATGTGCGCGAGTGGTCCGCACTGGTTTTCAAGCTGGGATAGGGTGTCGAGGATCATGGGTGGGACGCTTCCCATGAATTTCCGGTCGTAGGTCTCAGGGGTTAGGCTCATCACGTTGGATCGCATCCTGGACTCTAGAAGTTTGCTGTTCCGATCCAGGAGGGCGACGTAGCGTATTCGTGAGTCTAGGGCGAACAGTTCGTCGACGAGTCGTGTTTGGGGCCTGCTCAAGCTGGAATCATTCGCTTCCCCGCCATGCTCGCTAAAGAAATGCTTTCGCCTTACCTGAGACTAGCCAAGCTGGAATTGGATATCGCACCGGTTTCATTGCGGGGTTTTGCCTTTTCTCGACGGGTAGTAGACTTGGAGAAGTACGAAGACGGAGGCAATCATTGTTTTTGGGCTTGGGAGATTGCGCTCTTGCGTCGCGAGGTGCGCTGTGCACGACCCCCCCTTTTGGAGAGGTTTCTCACTGTCTGGCGTTGATTCCGGGCGAGTCTTGGGATTCAGGGCTCGGTCCGGGCTTAGACGCACTAGCGGTTTTACGAGCGTCAAGAAGGATTTGCTATGCAATTAAGGGGACGGCTTCCAGATTCGAGATCAGGGCTGATAACGGGCGATTTCGCAAACCGGAGGTGCCCCCATACCACCTTTGTGTCGCGGGAAGAAAATCGCAAAGTGGATATTTTTTCCAGGACCCATTTGCTGTCCGAACCCGATTGGCGTTTGTTTCTTTGAGACAGGCATGTTATCGGCTTTTCCGAGCCTTTCGATCCCTGTTGATTCCCCTTGGGATCAGCGTGGAAAGTCCCGTTCTAGAAATCGTCTGCTTGAATTCGAGATCAGGGTTGATTCTAGGCGAATCTCATCGAGATTTTTCAGATATTGTTGATATCCTTGATCATCTCTCCCATGGAGTGGCGAATTCTCGCTTCGAGAATTGTATGTTCTGAAAATCGTGGCTGGAATATCCGGTTGTGAGTTCGAGGTCTTTCGGCTGGAGTTTATATTCCAGTTTTTCTGATTCTTTCGAAAAATACTGCTTGTTGTGTGTCGGTTTCTCTTGGAGTACAAGTGGGTTGTTCTGACGGTCACTACCGTTGGGATTTTCATGGCGACCCTTGACTCCAGCATTGTGGTGGTTGGGCTTCCACAGGTCGTGTCTGATCTGAAAACCAACCTGGTGGTTGGTGTATGGATTATCACAATCTATCGTCTCATGATCACGGTTCTTCTTGTTGGGATTGGTCGGTGGGCCGACATGCACGGCCGCGTCCGGCTCTACAACATGGGCTTTGCGATCTTCACCCTTGGCTCTCTGCTCTCCGGTTTCTCCCCTACGGCTGAAGCGCTTCTTGCCTTCAGACTTGTCCAGGGAATTGGAGCCGCTCTATTGTTCGTCAATAGCGTCGCCATCATAACGGACGCCTTCTCCGGCAAAGATCTTGGCAAAGGAATAGGGATAAACCAAGTGGCGATTAACGCCGGGACAATTACCGGATACACGCTGAGCGGAGTCCTTATCCAGCTATTCACATGGCGTTCCATATTTCTAGTAAACGTTCCAGTGGGAATCTTTGGAACCTACTGGTCAAGAAAGCGACTCAAGGAGATTTCGCGGCCAGCAGTCGGAGAGAAGTTTGATGCAGCAGGAGCCATAACATTCTCTATCGCCATTACTCTCTTGCTCTTGGGTCTCACCCTTGGTAGCCTGACGGACTACGCAAACCAAGCGGTGGTGGGGGGTAGCATTCTCTGCTTTGCTATTTTCATAACGATCGAGAGAAGGGCCAGGTATCCAGCGCTGGACTTGTCCCTGTTCAAGATCAGACTGTTCACCGCGGGAAACATTGCCAATCTCCTCAGTGGACTGGCCTTCGCGGCACTCGCCTTCGTCATGACACTCTACTTCCAACTGGTTAGAGGGTATGATCCACTGCACGCGGGAATATTTCTCATCCCTCTAGATGTGACATTGATTCTTGTCGGGCCAGTGAGCGGTTGGCTCTCCGACAAGTGGGGCGCAAGAGGATTGAGTACTACGGGCTTGCTTGTCGCCTCTGCAGGCTTCTTCTTTCTCTCAGCATTCGATCTGAATACGCCATATCCTCAGATTGCGCTTTGGCTGGCGATTGTCGGATTTGGTATCGGCCTGTTCCGCAGTCCTAACGCGAGCTCTGTAATGGGGTCCGTTCCAAGTTCCAAGAGGGGGATCTCGTCAGGGGTCCGAGCCACGATTATCAACACTAGTATCGTAGCCAGCATTCCACTTGTCTTGGCGCTGATGACTGCGGACGTTCCATATTCCAAACTTGTGAACTTGGGAAACGTAGGTCTAGGCGGAGTCACCCAGCTGGCCAGCGGGGATGTGGAAACCTTCCTCGCCGGAATACAGCACTCTCTGATCGTCCTGTCACTTCTGATCCTCAGCTCAGCAATATTCTCGTTACTCCGCGGGCCAAAAACAGACTCTGAAGAGTCTCTACCTCATCGAACTTAGTGGAGCCCCGGATGGGGGTTGAACCCATGACCTACGGCTCTTTTGGCTTTTACAAAGCCGTCGCTCTACCACTGAGCTACCGGGGCGAAGCATCGAGCCGTGTCGGAATCCGTCTCAGATAAAATCTCTCGGTAGGCCGGTGTTCTAGGCGAGCGGGTTTGCCATGCGCATTCTAGTGGCGGCTCGGACAAGCGCGTCTACTCCAGGGAGACTTTGACCAGACAAGAGAGAGAGCATTGCTCCGCCAGCTGTGCTGACGTGGCTGAACTTTTCTTCAATCCCTTGGATTGATGCAAGACCAACCAAGTGTCCTCCCCCGATGACGGTGTAGCCGTGGCTGTTGGCCATTGATTCCAGTAGCTCCCTTGTGCCCTTGCCAAACCCGTTTCTCTCAAAGACACCTAGGGGGCCGTTGGCAACTGTCGTTGCCGCTCCCGTTACGATCTTGGAATATTTCTCCAGGGTCTTAGTGCCGATGTCAAGGGCTTCTTGTTCAATGCGAGTCGGGGAAACTGGTCGGTCAACTCTCTTACCTTGCTTGTCCTCGTACGCTAAGTCCAACGGGACTTCGATGTGATCTCGGTATTTCTCGGTTAGGTCTTTGGCTCGGTCTAGGAATTGTTTGAAGTCGCGTATTTCTCCATCATCGATCTTCGTTTCTATCTGCCGGGCTCGGAGGAACAATTTCGCCGGGACCCCCCCTAACAGGACCTTGTCTGCTTTTCCTCGCGATAGTATGTTTTCGATGACCGGGATCTTGTCCTCAACCTTCGCTCCACCGAGAGAGTAAACGCACGGTCTCTTTGGTTCCTCTAGGAGAGTTGAAACCGCGTCCAGTTCTTTCTCCATCAAGCGGCCCGCTGCACTCGGCAATAATTCTGGCAGACCGGCGATGGAGGGCTGCGATCTGTGAGCTGTTGCAAAGGCGTCGTCAATGTAAAGGTCGAAGAGGGGTGCTAGGCGTCGGACAAAGTGCGTCTTGACCAGTTTTTCGCGTTTGTCGTCGATGTTTTCCTCGGCGCAGAACCTTAGATTGTCAAGCACTAGGATCTCACCTTGTTGGACATTGTTGATTTTTTCGATGGCGTGGGGGCCGATGACATCGTCTACAAACTTGATCTGTTGAGAGCAGTATTGAGCTAGGAGGCTTGCATGGGGTTCGAGCGAGGTGAAGTCGTCTTTTCCGGGACGGCTCTGATGTGAGCCAAGAACTACGCGAGCCTCATCTAGCTCGGATAGAGTCTTGGAGATAGCCTTGATTCGGGTATCATCCAGGATCTGGTGGGTGGAAGGATCTAGAGGGACGTTAATGTCCACCCTGAAGAAGACCCGTTTGTCCCTCGTTTCTACATCGTCAAGAGTTAGAAAATCGTATTTTTTCAGTTGAGAATCCTCTTGGCGATGTCAAGGCCGGGTTCGGGGTCTTGTTTAATGATTTGTCAGGAATTTCCGTAACCGTTCACATTCGGTCCTCTCACTGGCTTAGTTAGGCGTTAGGTCTTACGTCCTCACCTCGTGCATGCTCTAAAGTTTGTGAAGCAGAACTATTCCCCCATCAAGAGAAGTCTTAGAGCTCCTTGCTACATGCGAAAAACGGTCAATGTTTGTCTAGGAATCGGACTTGCGGAAGGCGTTTCATGGCTCAAAAGTCTCTCGCTGCTCTCTGAGGTGTTGTAATAACAGTGGGTTACTCGGCTCTATTCGCTACGGATGACCATCTGCCTCAAGCACTGGATGAGAACGGAGGGACCCGCATTCTGCCTTCAAGAAGAGTCAGCTCATACTACGAATTCGCCGACGTTATTCTACATCTGAAGAACACTTCAGCGGATCGGCAAACAACGAACTCTAAGGGGGTCATTGCCTCGGCATGTTATCTTCTTGGCTGGTTTCTCGGCGACCTAAGAAAACACTCCCGAGGGGGCACTGTAAACTCTTCGGTTGTTGTTTCGTGATAGCTTCGGCCACCTCTAACTGTAATGTTCAAGGAATCACACTATCAGATTAGGCGGTCGTCGTATGAGCCTGTCACCATGGGATGAGGGGAGTGACTCCGACCAGGTGACAGGTCTGAACTGGGTTAGCCGGTTGGCCACCGTAAAATCCTTGTCATGCAATGGGCCAAGCCACCACGCTACGGGCGTGGGGGGGCGGTTGAGGTTCGACCGTTCCCTGCCGAGAAGAGGCTATGTGTCTCTGAGGCGCAAGGGCTCTCAGGTGAAGCAATGAAGGGGAACCCGACGACGACGGTAATCCCCGGAGTCGATGAGAGCAAGTCTAGTCCTCGAGCAACCGAAGACTTGACAGAACCAGACAGAAGCAGTGCCGAGGGAGGGATTCGCACCCTCGATCTCCGGGAAGCTATCTCTCCTCTCCGGAATCCACCCTAGCCCAGGATTATGAGTTTCGCCCTCGCGGAGGGCGAGACCGGCGCCTTAACTAGGCTAGGCCACCCCGGCGAATCATCTCGAATCAGCGGTGTTCATAGGTTTTGCGCTCAACGTCAACTCTCGAGAGAGTTTGCGTAGTGGAATAGTCGCGGGTTCGAAAACACTCCTGTCCGAGACTCCCGCCCCCGGCACTTTCGGTCGTTCTTGGCTGATACAACACGTGGAGGTCTTCTTGTAGATCAGTCGACGGATCTCAGTTGCTCGTCTGTTTCTTAGGCGATTGATAACGTCGTACCGAAATATGGCTTGTGAGCATTTGGTCTGGGAAAGCTAATCTGTCTCGTTATCGCGTTCTTTCTCGATCTCTCTTTGGTTGTGGAAGAGTGCCCCTTCTGTCACAAGTTCCTCGGCGCTGAGTTAGTGTCGAAGACGGAGGTTGACACCGCTGAGGTGCTGAAGGAGAAGGACGTTTTTTTCAGGTTAGGGTTGGCCATCGATACCGGGGAGAGGGTTGCTGATCATCCTGAGGCCTTTGTCACTTACAAATTCACGTACCGGTGCCGGGATTGCGGAAGGGAATGGGACAAGTTCAAAATCCAAGAAGTCGTCCTGAAGGAATTTGTCGAGGACGAAGATGAAGGGGGCAATTTCGACGCCGATAGAGAAGCCGAGGATGCGAGGGAGGAAGAGTACCCAAGGCAAGAATGATTATTTCTAGCTTCGGCGTAGGATGTCGACTTTTCCGTCTTTTCGACCTACGTAGGCGGTGTCGCACATTTCTAGAAAGAGTCCTGTTTCTATTACTCCCGGGATCTCCTTGAGTTTTTCGTGGATGATGTCGGGGCGTCTGAGGTTTCTGTAGTATGCATCAATTATCAAGTTGCCGTTGTCTGTGACGACTGGACCTATCTTGCCGCCCGGTGCTTCCCTCAACGCTGCTTTCTCGGATATCTTTCTGATCTTTGCTAATGTTGAGTGATAGGCGTAGGGTGTGATCTCGACGGGGATTGGTTGTTCTCCTCCTAGGGTCTTGGCGAGCTTCTTTTCATCTATGATGATGACGAGCTTTTTTGTTGTAGAGTCTACTATTTTCTCTCTTAACAGAGCCGCGCCTCCGCCCTTGACTAGAT
>Ga0209056_10001680_pt1 | contig 24317 bp, 27 predicted proteins | sample GraSoiAngelo_114_FD_185876 | JGI IMG/M metagenome (GOLD analysis project Ga0209056, IMG submission 185876) | Grasslands soil microbial communities from the Angelo Coastal Reserve, California, USA - 14_0903_13_40cm (SPAdes) (version 2) | ecosystem: Environmental > Terrestrial > Soil > Grasslands... | reverse complement strand
CTCGAGCGTCTCTCAGGTCTTCCGTCGCGTCCGCTCTGAGGGCGGTCGGAGGGGCCGTCCGCGTCGGCTGCTCGTCGGGCTCGGCCTGGCGTGGAACCCGGACTGATCGCCTCTCGGTCATCCGCTGCTCCGCGAAGCGCTCCCACGGGGTCTGGCCCGTCCTCGTCTCGCCGGCAGGCTGTGGCAGCGGGACGATCGGCAGCGCCTGCTCCGGGTGCCCGCGGCCCATGGCTTCGCTCGGTTGGGCGGGTGCGGTGGGGCTGCTCGCCTCTCGCGGCGACGGCGCGGCCGTGCCCGGGGCTTGCCCCGCTGGCGCCGACACCGCCAGGCGCGCGTCGATACGCTGGTCGGAGACGAGAGCACCGCCTTGGGGCGCCTTGCTCCAGAGGATCCGGGAGACTCCGAGGAGGATCGGCGTAGCCAGGATCACGCTCGCGACGAGCGAGACCGGTACGGCGTACGGCCCGATGCGTTCGCGAACAGCTTGCAGGGAACGGGTGCGAGCCGGTGCGGACGCCGTGAACGGTTCCACACCGCGTTCGCTGCGCGGCTTGCGGCACCCCGGGCAGTCGGCAAGCGCGGCCCGGAGGGGCGCCGAGCATGCGACCCTGTGTTGCCAGTTCTGTGCGCACTCGGGGCAATAGTGGAAGTGCGGTCCTCGTCGTGCTCCCGGCTCCGGCTCCGACTCGACCTGCGGAAGCACCAGGGGCAGCAGGAGACGAGCCCGTCCAGGCACCGGCCTTCATGATCCCAGTCGCCTTCGCACATGTTGCAGTAGTGCGAATGCAGGTCTCGAGTGAGTACCTCCTCGTTTCCGGAGCACAGGGGACAATCCTGGGGGCCGACGAGAAGATTCCCCGAGTCCGGATCGTCGGAGGAGATCTCACAGGTGACGGCCGCGGGGCCCGTGTGCTGCCAGCGCGCCAATACAGTCTCTCCTCTTCGCGTGATCGGTCGCCTCTTCGCCGGGCATCCGCGGCCGCAGGGAAGACACCACGAAAGGTCATCTGCCCTCGACCTTCTGTCTCTGACTCTTCTGTCCCTGACTGTGGTCCGAGGCCCGGGATGAGGCAAGCGCGAGAACCCTGTAAAGAGGGGCGAGGAAACCCTGTTCGGCAAGCGGGACGTGGCTCGGGGAACTACCCGATTACGGTGCAGGACCCTCCCTACGGAGACGACCGGTCGCCGGGCTCAGGCCTTGCCCTCCAGCGCGCGCTTGAGCTGGTCGAGATGGTTGTCGTCGTGCCACGCCATGAGCGTGACGAAGTCGTTGATCGTGACGGGGCCGCGCGTGGCGTGGACGCCGGCGCGCTTCCACTGCGCGGGCGTGAGGGTGCGGAGCAAGGCCAGCGACTCGTCCCGCCGTGTGCGGAATGCCGCCAGCGCCAGCTGCGCGTCGTTCCGGAGATACTGACGCTCCTCGGCCCAGCGATCCGGCGTGGTGGGATCGAACGAGAGCTTGGGGCTGTCCATCGCCAGCATCATCCCGAACCGCCCCATGAACATTTCCTCGATGTCGCGCAGGTGGCAGACGGCCTCCTTCGCCGCCCAGTTCTTGCCGTCCGGACGGCGCGACAGCGCCGCGTCGTCGCGGCCCCGGATCGCGGCGGCGAGCTCGTCGGCGGTCCGCGTCAGGCGCTTCAGCCGTTCCTCGACAGGCAGCTTCGCGTACTCTTCCATCGTCGGCATCGTGATCCTCCCTTCGGCGTCGGGCACGAGCTGGTGGAACAGGCTCGACTCGCGCTTGTAGAACCCCTGCGTATGATACGACTCGCCCAGCCGCAGCCCGGTGTAATCGACGTGGTGGCCGACCTCGTGGAGCAGGGTCCGGAGATACGTCCGGAACGCGACGACGCGCTTCTGCTTGGCGGTGCGCATCCAGAGCTGGATCTTGGGCTGCCGGCCGCGCTCGTGGGTGTAGAGCCCGTGGAGCTCGCCCCAGCGCGAGTGGGGCCGCGCGGCGAGCACCTCGACTCGCACAGCCGGCAGCCCCATCGCGTCCGCGAGCCCGGCGACCAGCTCCCGGCTCGCCCGCTCGGTGGCGACCCGCTCCTCGGTCCGGAGCGCGGCGTCGAGCGCGGCGACGCTCGCATGGAGCGCCGCCGGGTCCTCGAGGCGAATCTCGACGATGGCGTCGCTCTTCCGATAGACGGCCTGCTGTGAGCGCGAGAGCCGCGCGTAGTACGCGAACGGCACGTCAATTGCCGGTGAAGCGGGGCTTTCTCTTTTCGAGGAACGCCTTCGCGCCCTCGACGCGGTCCTCGGTCGTGCGCAGGAGCGTGGCCAGATCGTTCTCGAGACGCAGCCCATCCTCGAGCGGGAGGGCGAGCCCCTTCACGACCGCTTCTTTCGCGTAACGGAGCGCCACCGGCGCCTTCTCGGCGATCGTCCGCGCGAGCCCGAGCGCCGCGGTGAGGACCTCCGCCGCCGGAACCACCCGCTCGACGAGCCCGATCCGCAGCGCCTCGCGCGCGTCGATCCGCGCGCCGGTCAGGATCATCTCGAGCGCCTTGCCGCGGCCCACGAGGCGGGGCAGCCGCTGCGTGCCGCCGCCGCCCGGGATGATCGCCAGGTTCACCTCGGTGAGGCCGAGCTGCGCGTCCTCGCCCGCGATCCGGATGTCGCAGGCCAGGGCCAGCTCGAGACCGCCGCCCAGCGCGAAGCCACGGATCGCGGCGATGATCGGCTGGCCGCAGCGGTCCATCGCGGCGCGGAAGTCGACGCGCCGCCGCTGCTCCCGGAACCGAACGGGCACCTGCGGCGCGACGAATTCGCGGATGTCGGCGCCGGCCGAGAAGGCGCGCTCACCGGTGCCGGTGACGACGGCGACGCGCGCCTCGTCGCTCCGAGCAAGGTCGCCGAAGCAACGGGTCAGCTCCTCGCGCATCCGCTCGTTCATCGCGTTGTGGACGTTCGGACGGTTGAGCGTGATCGTCGCGACGCCATTGGTCAGCTCGTAGCGGATCGCTTCGTACGTCATCGCTCGGGCGCCTCCCGGTCGGTTCCCGGCTGGTGTGATCGGCGACAGACCCCGCGCGCGACGAGGCCGACAATCTCCGCGTCGGTGTATCCGAGCTCTCGCAGCACGGCGTCGGTGTGCTGGCCGAGCGTCGGCGGCGGTCCCGGGTCTCGGGTGGGCGTCCCGCCGAAGGCGATCGGCTGCCCCATCATGCGTAGGCGTCCGACCTCCGGATGCTCGTACTCGTGGACCATGTCGTGGTGGTGGACGGCCGGATGCTGCATGAACTCCGCGACGGTCTGGACCGGCGCCGCCGGAATGTCGCGCTTCGCGAGCAGCTCGAGCCAGTGGCTGCGCGGCTGCGACTTGAACTTGGCGTCGAGGAGCGGCAGGAGGGCCTGGTTGTTCTCGAGTCGCGCGAGCCACGAGGCGAAGCGCGGATCGTCGGCCAGATGCTCGAGGTCGAGCGCCTTGCAGAGCTTCGTCCAGAACGTCTGGTTGCCGACCGCGAGGAAGAACCAGGCGCCGTCGCCCGCCTGGTAGAGGCGGTAGGTCGGGTTGTCGCGGATGAGCGTCGGCTTGCTCGGATAGTCGATGGCCACGCCCGCCTGGAGCGCCAGCACGCCGCGGAGCAGCGACGTCTCCACGCGCTGGCCCCGGCCCGTGCGCTCGCGCGTGAAGAGCGCCGCGAGAATCCCCTGGGTGGCGAGCGCCGCCGTGTAGTAGTCGGTCGGCGCGGTCCGCTGGTACTGGGGCGGTCCGCCGAAACCCTGGAGCGTCATCAGGCCGCCCAGGGCCTGGAAGATCGGATCGAAGCCGGGACGGTCGGCGTCGGGCCCGGTCGAGCCGAAGGCCGTGACCGAGGAGTAGATCAGGCGCGGGTTGATCGCGCTGAGCCGCTCGTAGCCGACGCCGAGACGCTCGGCGACGCCCGGGCGCATGTTCTCCATGACGACGTCGGCGCCCTCGGCGAGCCGGTGGACGATCCGGCATCCCTCGGGAGTCTTGAGGTTGACGGCGATCGAGCGTTTGCCGCGGTTCCATCCGAAGAAGCCGGGCAACTCGCGGAACGAGTCGCCCTCGAGGGCCTCGACCTTGATGACCGCCGCCCCGAGGTCGGCGAGCTGCATCGCGGCGTACGAGCCCGCGATGTAGCTCGTCAGATCGACGACGCGGACGGCGTCGAGCGGGGGCGCGGGCAGGGACACGGGGCGCGCGAGGCTCCGGCTACCTCGCGACGCGCCGGACGATCTGCTCGCGGTGGTAGTCGGCGTCGCCGTACATCGGCTCGAGCGCCTTCGCGCGCTTCATGTAGATGTGCAGATCGTACTCCCACGTGAACCCGATGCCGCCGTGCACCTGGATCGCCTCGCCGCACACCTTGCGCGCGGCGTCGCCGACGTACGCCTTCGCGATCGAGGCCGCGAGCTCTCCGTCCTCGGCATGGGCGTCGAGCGCCCAGGCGGCGTAGTAGACGGCGGAGTGCGAGTTCTCGATCTCGAGCAGCATCTCGGCGCACTTGTGGCGGATCGCCTGGAACGAGCCGATCGGCTGGCCGAACTGCTCGCGTACCTTGGCGTAGCCGACCGCCATGTCCAGACACCGGCGGGCGGCGCCCAGCATTTCCGCCGCCGCGCCGACCGCGCCGCGCCGCACCAGGCTCGCGAGCAAGGGCTCGGCCTGGCCGACGGTCCCGAGCACGGCGTCCGTCGCCGCGGGCACCTGGTCCATGTCGATCTGCACCCAGCGCGTCGCGGGATCCATGCCTTGGACCGGCGAGAGGGTGAGGCCCGACGCCGAGGGATCGACGAGGAACAGGGTCGGCCCTTCGGGCGCGCGCGCGGGAATCAGCAGTAGGTTGGCCACGTGCGCCCAGGGAACGAAGCGCTTCGTGCCGGAGAGCGACCAGCCCCTGGGCGTCTTCTCGGCGCGCGCCGACATCGTCCCGGGATCCCAGTCGAGATCCGCGTCGAGCAGCGCCAACGTCGCGCGGGCGTCGCCGGTCGCGATCGCCGAGAGCCAGCGCTTCTTCTGGGTGTCGGTCCCGGCCGTCTCGACGGCCGCGGCGGCCAGCACGGTCGGCCAGTAGGGCCCGGGATACGCGGCGCGGCCGAGCTCGTCGAGCAGGATCGCCGACTCGACCATGCCGAGCCCGCTGCCGCCGTAGGCCTCGGGTAGCGAGAGGCCGAGCCAGCCGAGCTGGGCCATCTCCTTCCACATGGTGTCGCTCTCGCCCCGCGGGTCGTCCCACAGAAGCCGCACGGCCGCCGGCTTGCAGTGCTCGTCCAGAAAGGCGCGCGCCGAATTTTTCAGGAGCTGCTGGTCGGAGCTGAATGAAAAGTCCATGGGGTCAGACCTTCAGGCGATCGGCGCGCACTTCCTTCGGCAGGCCGAGCACGCGCTCGCCGATGATGTTCTTCTGGATCTCAGACGAGCCGGAATAGATCGTGCCGGCGCGCGACCAGAGGAAGGCGGTCGCGAAGGTCCCGGGCTCGCCGGAGGAGGAGTCGACCTCCTCGAACTCCTCGCGCGCGACCATCAGCTGTCCGAAGGGCCCGAGGATCTCGAGCGCGAGCTCGTAGTAGCGCTTCTCGAATTCGGTATACGACAGTTTGGTGATTGATGACGCCGCGCCGGGCGCGTCCCCTTTCTGAAGGGCCGAGAGCACCCGCAGGGCGGCATAGCGCTGCACTTCGAGGTCCGCGTAGATACGACCCATTCTGGCCCGCACCGCCGGGTCTTCGAGCAGCGGCCGGCCACCCCGCTTGAGCTCCTTCGTCGCCTTCACGAGCTGGTTGAAGGCGGTCGCGTAGCGCGTCACCCGCCCGAGCGAGTTGCCGCCGCGCTCGAAGCCGAGCGTGGTCTGCGCGATCTCCCATCCCTGGTTGATGTTGCCGATCAGATCGGACTTCTCCGCGCGGGCGTTCGTCATGAAGACTTCGGAGAAGAGCGAGCTGCCGGTGATCTGCTTGAGCGGGCGGACCTCGACACCGGGCTGGCGCATGTTGAGGAGCACGCACGTGATGCCCCGATGCTTCGGCAGCTTCGGGTCGGTGCGGGCGAGCAAGATGCCCCAGTCCGAGATGGGCCCGCTGGAGGTCCAGATCTTCTGGCCGTTCACGAGGAAGTGATCGCCCTGATCCTCCACCCGCGTCTTGAGGCTCGCGAGGTCCGAGCCCGCGTTCGGCTCGGAGTAGAGCTGGCACCAGATCTCCTCGGCGGTCAGCATCTTCTTGAGATAGCGCTGCTTCTGCGCCTCGGTGCCGTGCACAATGATCGTCGGGCCGATGAACCCGATGCCGAGCCCGTTGATCGGGGGCGGCGCGCTCACCCGCGCCATCTCGTCCTGCACGATCGCCTGTCGCATCGGGGTCGCGCCCCATCCGCCGTACTCGCGCGGCCAGAGCATCCCGACGTACCCCGCCTCGTAGAGCTTTCGGTGCCACGCCTTGCGCTCGGCCAGGGTCTTCAGATCGTCCCCGGGAACGTTGGCCTCGAGCCAGCGCCGGGTCGCCGCGCGGAACTCCCGATCCTCAGGCGCGTAGGTCAGGTCCATCGGTGGGCCTCCTGTGAATGGACGTTTCTAGCACGCCGGCCAGCCCGAATCAACGCGCGGACGGGAGGCAGTAGATCGCGGTATGCAGCACGTGAGCGACCGGACGCGGTCGGTCGCCGGCGACGATGGCGAGATCCGCCTCGACGAACTGCCGACCCTTCTTCTCGAAGAGCGAGCGGACGCGGCCGCGCGTCGCCAGCGTCTCGCCGACGCGCGCGCCGCCGAGGTGCCGCACGACGCTGCCGGCGTGGATCCACGGGCTCATCAGGGCGTTCTGCGAGAGCGCCTCGTTGGCCTGGTCGAGGAAGAACCCGGGATGGGTCCAGCCCCGCGCTCCGCGATAGAACGCGAGCGTGTCGCTGACGCGATCGAGGTACTCGGCGGCTCGCGCCTCGTCGTATGCGTTGACCGGCGTGCCCAGGGCGTCGAGGCTCGCAAAATGTTCGCGGGTCGCCAGGGGTCGCTCCGCCGGCAGCGGCACCGCCGGGTAGAGGGCGAGGTTCAACGGAACCGGGGAGCCGGCCGGCAGCGTCGCCGTCAGCGTCGCGCATTCACCGCCGACTGCGGTGGACGCCGAAACCGTCGCGGTGAGGCTCCGGGCGTCGTGCGCCGTCACCGCCCCGGAGACGCGGACCTCCTCGCCGTCGTGCACGGGCTTCGCGAATCGCACGCTCGCCGTCCCGCGCTCGAGCCAGGCCGCGCCGAACGCCTCCACGAGGGGATGCGTGAGGTACGCGTAGACGGTCACACCGGGCACCAGCGCGCCGCGGAAACCGTACTGGCGCGCGATCCGATCGTCGTGAATCTTGTTCTCGGAGCTTGCCGACGTGTTCCGAGCCTTGACGTGATACTCGGGCAGACGCTCCGGGCTGTCCGTATGAGCCTCCTTGGCCGCGAGCCGGTGGCGGCCAGTATATAATCATCTCGGGCATGTCGCGCGGACTCCTGATCGCCCTGGTCGTCCTCGTGGTCCTCGTCGGCGGTGTCGCCGCGTGGGCGATCTCGATCAACAACCAGCTCGTCGTGCTCGATCAGGGCGTCAACGAGAAGTGGGCGCAGGTGCAGAACGTCTACCAGCGGCGCGCCGACCTCATTCCGAACCTCGTCGAGACGGTGAAGGGCTTCGCGGCGCAGGAGCGCACGGTGCTGGAGGAGGTCACGCGCGCGCGGGCGAGCGCATCCTCGATCCAGCTGACGCCCGAGGCGCTCAACGACCCGAAAGCGCTCGAGCGGTTCCAGACCGCGCAGAACCAGCTCTCCGGGGCGCTCTCGCGGCTCCTGGTCACCGTGGAGCGCTACCCCGAGCTCAAGTCGAACCAGAACTTCCTCGCCCTGCAGACCCAGCTCGAGGGGACCGAGAACCGGATCACCGTCGAGCGCCGCCGGTTCAACGAGGCCGTCCGCGAGTACAACACGCGCCGGCGCCTCTTCCCGGGTTCGCTGATCGCCGGGGTCGCCGGCTTCCACCCCAAGGCGTTCTTCGAAGCGGCACCCGACGCGGCCACCGTCCCCAAGGTGAAGTTCTAGCCTGCTCCTCGCGGCTGTCCTCGCCGTCGCCCTCGTTCTGCCGCAGGTACCGACCGGCCGGGTGAACGACTACGCCGGGCTCCTGACGGCGGCCGAGCGCGCGCGGCTCGAAGCGCTCCTGACCGAGCGCGAGCGAGCCACGGGCACGCAGATGGCGATCGCGGTGTTCCGATCGCTCGAGGGTGAGAATCTGGAGGACGTCGCGAGCTCGCTCTTCCAGAAGTGGCGCCTCGGCCAGAAAGGCCTCGACAACGGCGTCCTCCTCGTCGTGTTCGTCCAGGAGCGCAAGCTCCGACTCGAGGTCGGGTACGGGCTCGAAGCGGTGCTGCCCGACGCCGAAGCCGGACAGATCATCCGCGGCGCGGTCGCGCCGCGCTTCCGCGAGCAGCGCTACGCGGCCGGGCTCGAGGCCGCCGCGACCGCAGTGTACGAGCGGATCAAGCCGTCGGGCGCGCGGTCGCCCCAGCAGTTGCAGCGCGAGGCCGAGTCCTGGCGGCGGCGACAGTCGGAGAGCGAGAGCACGGCGCGTCTTTACCTCATCCTCTTCCTCGCGTTCGCGGCGCTCACGGTCGGCGGTCTCGCGTGGGAAGCGTCGCACCAGCGCGGCTACACCGCCGGGCGGCGAGGCTGGGGCTCCTCGGGCCCCGGCGGCTGGTACGGCGGCAGCGGGTGGGGAGGCGGCGGAGACTCTTCTGGCGGCGGCTTTTCCGGCGGTGGTGGCGGCTCCGGCGGTGGCGGCGCGAGCGGGAGCTGGTGATGCCCCGGCATCCGAGGTGGGCTCGACGGTTCCTGAGCGAGGCGGACTTCGACGCGGTCACCCGGGCGATCACGACCGCCGAGGCGCGCACGTCGGCGGAGATCCGGGTGCATCTGGAGCCCCGCGTGCCGCTCTGGCGGCCTTTCTGGAGACGTCCCGACGTCCTGTCACGAGCCCAGCACGTGTTCCGGCAGCTCGGCATGCACAAGACGGCCGAGCGACACGGCGTGCTCGTCTACGTCGCGGTCGAGGAGCGGCGCCTGGCGGTCGTCGGCGACGAGGGCATCCACGGCCGGGTCGGTGATCGTCACTGGAATCGGGTGCGCGACCTGATGATCGAAGAGCTTCGCGCGAACGCCCCGCGCCAGGCGCTCGAGCACGCGATCGCGGAGCTCGGCCGCGCGCTCGCCGAGCACTATCCCCGGCGGCGCGACGACCGGAACGAGCTGAGTGACGACGTGAGCGTATCGTGAGGCGAGGGTGTACTGTACGCGCATGATGTCACGACTGGTCGCCGGCGCCCTCGTTGCGCTCCTCGTGTTTCCGCTGACCGCCGGCGCGCAGGAGCCATCACCCGGCCAGGACACACTTCCCCTGGAGCTCAGACGCGCGCGCGAGACGACACCCCGACGTCCCATCGTGCACTCCGCGCCGCAACGCGACCAGGCCGTGGGTGAGGCCGAGCGTGCGGCGGCCGAGTACGAGCGGGCGCAGCGGGGAGAGACGCTGATGCGCGAGCCAGCGCGGCCCGGGACGCGCCGTCCGGATCTGGGGTATGACGTCTCCAGCGGCATCCAGCAACGCAACATCCAGCGCCGATGACGCGCGACGATGTTCCGACGCCGGCGCTGCTCCTCGACCTCGACCGGTTCGAGCGGAACCTCCGCCGCATGGCCGCGCATGCGCGCGCGGCCGGAAAGCACCTCCGCCCCCACGCGAAGACGCACCGATGTCCCGAGATCGCCCGGCAGCAGGTGACCGCGGGGGCGCTCGGCGTCGCGTGCGCGAAGCTCGGTGAGGCGGAGGTGATGGCGCGCGCCGGCGTCCGCGGCCTCCTGATCACGACCGAAGTCGTCGCGCCCGCCGCGATCCGGCGGCTCACGCGGCTCGTCTCGGCGGCGCCCGACACGCTCCTCGTGGTCGACAACGCCGCGAACGTCGCGGACCTCGCGCGCGAGGCCGCCGCCGACGGCGTGACGCTCAATCTCCTGGTGGACATCGACGTGGGCAACCGGCGCACCGGGATCGCCCCCGGCGAGCCCGCGCTGGCGCTCGCGCGCGCGGTGGCCGCGCAGCCGGCGCTCCGCTTCCGCGGGCTCCAGGGCTATGCGGGCCACTGCGCGCACGTCATCGGCTGGGAGGCGCGGCGCGCGGCGTCGCGCGCGGCGCTGGCCCCGCTCATGGAGACGCGCGCGCTGATCGAGGGCGGCGGACTGCCGGTCGACATCGTCGCGGGCGGCTCGACCGGCACCTGGGACATCGACGTCGAGCTGCCCGGGCTCACCGAGCTGCAGGCGGGCTCCTACTGCGTGATGGATATCGACTACCGGCGCATCGGCGGTCGGGCCGGGGCCATGAACACCGACTTCGAGATGGCGCTGACGGTGGTCACGACGGTCGTCAGCGTGCCCACGGCCGAGCGCGCGATGGTCGACGGCGGGCTCAAGGCATTCTCGACCGACAAGCCATTTCCGCCCGAGTCGGTCGAGCGTCCGGGCGTCGAGTACAGCTTCGCGGGCGACGAGCACGGGCGCCTGACGGTCACCGATCCCACACGCGCGCCGCGGCTCGGCGAGCGCGTCGAGTTCTTCCCGCCCCACTGCGATCCGACCATCAACCTCTACGACCGAATCTACGCGATGCGCGCGGACAAGGTCGAGGCGGTGTGGGAGATCGCCGCGCGCGGCCGCTCGGATTAGGGATTAGGTACATGGGGGGCTCCGGGCGCCCCCCAAGCCCCCTCGCTCGGGGCGCCCCGGCGCAGCCGTGGCGCCCCTCGACAACGCGATTCGTCCGGCGGGTCAGGCGACCGGGCGGTACGCGATCAGGTAGCGGTGCTCGCCCTCGAGCACGACCTCGCCCCGCTGATTGCGGAGCGCCACCCGCAGGGTGAGCAGGCCCGCCGACTGCTTGCGCTCGAGCCCCACGACCTCGTGCTCGGGGTAGATCGTGTCGCCGATGAATACGGGCGCGCGGAAGCGCGTGGCCTGCTCGACGAAGGCGACGATGGATTCCTCGACCAGCGGCGCGAGGGTGGAGGCGCCAACAGCAGTCAGAGACGCGAGAAGAAGACCGTGGGTGAGGCGTCCGCCGTAGCGCGTCTTCTTCCCGTACTCGTCATCATAGTGGATCGGGTGGTTGTCGCCGGTCATGCCCGCGAAGAAGAGGAAGTGGGCGTCGGTCAGCGTCCGCGACGGGCTCTTGAACCGGTCGCCCACCGTGAAGTCCTCGAAGTAGCGCTGGGTCACCAGGCGCGCCAGAAGACGTCGAGGACCGCCGCGGGCTCCGGGGCCCGGAACAGCTCCTCGCGGAGCCTTGCGGCGTGCGGGAAGCCGTGCGCATACCAGGCCAGGTGCTTCTTGAGCTGAAGGAGCGCGGTCCGCGGCGGCAGATACGCGTCGATCAGCTCTGCGTGGCGCCGGATGATGCGCGCTCGCTCCTCGCGCGCCACCTCGGCGGCCCGGAAGACCCACGGGGCGCCGAGCGCGCCGCGCCCGATCATGACGGCGGCGCAGCGCGTGGCCGCGACCATCGCCCGCGCGTCGGCAAAGCTCCGGACGTCGCCGTTGCCGATCACCGGGATCGTGACGGCGTCGACGACGCTCGCGATGATGTCCCATGGCGCGGTCCCGTTATATTGCTGCGAGCGGGTGCGCGGGTGGACGGTGATCGCGTCGACGCCCTCGCCCTCGGCGATCCGGGCGATCTCGACCGCGTTCACCGTCCGGTCGTCCCAGCCGCCGCGGATCTTGATCGTGAAGCCGACGCCGATCGCCTTGCGCATCGTGCGGAAGACGACGGCGGCGCCGAGGGGGTCCCGCATCAGCGCGGACCCCTGGCCCTTGGCGACGATCTTCGCCACGGGGCAGCCCATGTTGAGGTCGATCGCGTCGGCGCCCGTGGCCTCGAGGCGTCGCGCCGCCTCGGCGAGGACGTCGGGGTCGGCGCCCAGGAGCTGCAGCGCGATCGGATGCTCCTCGGGCAGGAAGCTCGCGAACTCGCGCGTGCGCGCGCTCCCCTCCAGGAAGCCTCGAGCGTCGATCTCCTCGCTGGTGAGCCGGCCGGCGCCGCACTCACGGGCGACCAGCCGGAACGGCACGTTGGTGACGGCGGCCATCGGCGCCAGTCGTAGCTCGATCACCCGGTCACTCCACCATCGCGATCCGCATCGCCGTCACCGGTCGGCGACGAGAACGGCGACGGGGAATCCGTACCGGATCTGTCCGTTCTCGAGCCGGGTCTGGATGCCGAGGGCGTCGTCGGCGAGCGAGGCCCGGAAGAGGGCGCGGATGATGTCGTCGTCGCCCGGGTTCGGGAACGACCGGGCGATGAGGGCTTCCAGCTCGCCTTCCAGCCGATACCACGTCACGCGTGGCTCGGGCAGGCCCGCCGTGGCGTAGAGGCTCTTGTGCTCGTCGACCGGCATGGCGCGCGCGTGCGAGGGATCGCGGAGCCTCTCCATCCGGTTGAAGGCCTCGGCACGGTCCGGCGCCGGCGCGCTGTCGACGACCATCACCCGCCCGCCGGGCGCGGCCACGCGCCTCATCTCGCGCAGCACCGCCAGGGGGTCGAGGAAATGATGGAACGCGAACCGCGAGGTGACGATCGTGAACGACCCGTCCGGGAACGGCAGCGGCAGCACGTCGCCCTGCGTCCAGGTGATGTTGGTCAGCCCTTGCGCCGCCTGGTTTTTCCGGGCCTGCTCCAGCATCGCCGGGGTCAGGTCGATGCCGGTGGCGTGGCGCACTGTGCGGGCGAAGGCACAGACGACGAGGCCGCCGCCGCAGGCGACGTCGAGCACGGTGTCGTCCGGGCCGGCCCCGCTGAACTCCACGATGAGCCGTAGCGCCGCTTCGTCCTTGATGGACGGCGCCGTGGTGAAGGGCACCGCCTGGCGCGTGAACTGGTCCAGGATCGAGTCCTTGTGCGTGGTCATTCGATCGCCTCGTCCGCGCGCGGCGGTTGGAGCGGCGCCGGGCGCGTCACAGGGTGTGCTTCACGAGCCGGCCGCTCTTCATGATGACCTTCAGGTTGTCCTGGACCTGGAACACGCGCAAGTTCCGGAGCGGGTTCCCGGCGACGACGATCAGGTCCGCGTACTTCCCGGGCTCGACGGTGCCGATCCGATCCGACATCCGGAAGAGCGCCGCGTTCACCTTGGTGGCCGAGAGCAGCACCTCCATCGGCTTCATCACCTGGGCCTTCAGCTCGAACTCGACCGCCCGCTGCACCATCATGTCCCCCAGCAGATCGGAGCCGGAGCCGATCTGGCAGCCGGCCCGGTAGGCGTACGTCAGGCCCTGCACCGACTGCTCGCGCGCCAGGTTGATCTTCTGGATCTGATGGTCGCCGATACCGTAGCGCTTGCCCTCCCGGTAGATCATCTCGTAGGTGATCATCGTGGGCACAAGGAACGCGCCGGCGTCCTTGATCGCCTTGGCGGCGGCCTCGCGGATCAGGTTGCCGTGCTCGATCGAGCGTACGCCCGCCTCGATGGCGTTCCGGACCGCCGAGTCCGAGTAGGCGTGGGCCAGGACGTACTTGCCGACCGCGCGCGCTTCCTCGACCGCCGCGCGCATCTCCCCGATCGTGAACTGGGTGGTGTCGAGCTCGTCGGACGGCGACATCGCGCCACCCGAGGCCATGATCTTGATCTGGTCGACGTCCCGCCGGAGCTGCTCGCGGACGGCCTTGCGCACCTCGGCCTCGCCGTCGGCGATCGAGCCGACCATTCCGATGCAGCAGTCGATCGGCTCGATCCACTCCGCGCGCCGACGCTTGTCGCCGTGCCCGCCGGTCTGGGAGATGTAGCGGCCTGAGACGAGCATCCGTGACCCCGGATAGATCCCCTCGCTGATGGCTTCCCGGAATCCGTAGTCGGCGCCGCCGGCATCGCGAACCGTCGTGAATCCCTGCAGGAGACATTCTTCGGCGCGGCGGAGCGCCTTGGCGGCCAGGAGGCTCGGCGGCAGGGACCGGTGCTGGTCGGTGATGTTGCCCTCGACGGCGCAGATGTGCACGTGAGCGTCGGTGAGCCCGGGCATGAGCGTCGCGCCCTTGCAGTCGAGCGTCGTCACCGGCCCCGGCAGGGGGCCGGCCTGTCCCCGCGGGAGAACGTCCTTGATCCGGTCGTCCTCGACCACGACCGCGGCGCCCTCGACCGGGTCGGCGCCCGTGCAGTCGATCAGGACTGCATCGGTGAACACGGTCAGGCTCATCGCGGCGTCACCTTCGCCTCGTACATCCACACCTTCTCGTCGGCGCGCGGCGTCCAGTCGACGTGGCTCGCCACGCCGTAGAGGTCGTGCTGCTGCCAGAGGAAGACCCAGGGCGCCTCGTCACGGACGAGCTTCTGCAGCTCGGCGTAGCCGGCGGCCCGTCCCTTGGGATCGACGATCGTCACCGCGCGCGCGATCTTCTCGTCGATCACCTTGTTGTTGCCGAAGGAGGCGTAGGTCTGGTCGGCCTTGAACAGGGGCTCCATCGTCCCCTGGCCCCACAGCGCGGGACCCCAGCCCAGGAAGAACAGATCGCCGGTGTTGCGGTTCTTGATCTTGTCGAGATGCGTGCCCCATTCGTTGACGACCACGTTGACCTTGATGCCGAGCCGCTGGAGCTGGGCGGCGATGGCGAGCGACACGTCCTTGTCGAGCGGATACCGGCCCGAGGGCGTGTCGAGCGTCAGCGTGAGCGTCCCGGGATCGATCCCCGCCTCCCTGAACAGCGCCTGGGCGCGAACGGGGTCGTGCTTGTAGCATTCCACCTGGACGAAGTCGGCGTTCGGGGGCGCGAGCGGACCGCACATCCTGGTCGCCTGGCCCTTGAGCACCTGCTTGATCAGCTCGTCGACGTCGAGGGCGTGGTTCATGGCCCGGCGGGCGCGGATGTCCTGCATCGGCCCCGGTTTCAGGGTTACGAGCGCCAGGTAGTTGATGCGGGAGGATACCGTCGAACGCACCTTGGCGCGCCCGCTCCGGTCCACCGCCTCGATCGCGTGGGGCGGCACATCCTTCATGACGTCGATCTCGCCCGAGAGCAGAGCCGCCAGGCGCGCGCTGAACTCCGGGATGAAGCGGAACGTGACCCGGCTCACATCGGCGGGCCCTTGCCAGTAGTCCGGGTTGCGCTCGAGGACCAGGCGGTCGTCGCGCTTCCACTCGACGAACTTGAATGGGCCCGTGCCGAGGGGCTTCTGCGCGAGCGCCTGCGCCCCCTGCTCCTTCAACGCCTTCGCGGGCATCATGAGCGAATTGGTCAGCGAGGCGTGGTCGATGAGGCTCGGCCACGGCTTCTCGGTGACCAGCCGGACCGTGTAGTCGTTGACGATCTGCACCTCCTTGACGGGCTTCCAGTAGGCGGAGGCCGCGTAATGGCTCTTGGTGGCGGGGTCGAGCGCGTACTCGAGCGTGGCTTTGACCGAGTGGGCGTTGAACGGCTCCCCGTTGTGGAACTTGACGCCCTGACGCAGGGCGAACTCCCAGGTGGTGTCGTTGACGATCTTCCACCCCGTCGCGAGCATCGGCCTGGGCTTGAGCGTCTTCGCGTCGCGGTCGAGCAGCCGGTCGTAGATGTGCTCGAGCATATTGTTGGTCGTCCAGTCCACGATCGTCACGGCGAGCATCGTGCGCGGCTCGGCGCCCAGCCCGACCACGATTTCCTTGCCGCGGCCTTGGGCCTGGGCGGAGGCCGCCCACAGCAGGGCGAGCCAGCTCGCGAGGGCGAGCAGCGTGTTCACGCGACGCATAGAGTCTCCCTCAATCGGTTCAGCCCAGCGCTCCGCTCAGTTCAGCTCGTCCAGGGTGAGCCGGAAGCTCGGAACGAATGTCTCCAGGAAGTAGCGGACCTCCGCAAGGTCGAGACCCTCGACGCTCGCGCGCAGGGCCTTCTCGGCCTGGGCGAACTCGGGGTTGCCGGCGCCGGTCTCCTCGAGGCACTTGAGATAGGCGCAGAGCTTGTCGGCCGCCTTCACCAGCTCGCGGTGGGCGCGGTCGCGCGCGTCGGGTCGGAAGAAGGCCTCGTAGCCCGGCTTCAGCGGGTCGGGGATCAGCGCGAAGAGCTTCTCTGTCGACGCGGCCTCGATCGCGCGATACGCGCGCTCGATCTGGGGATTGAACTCCTTCACGGGCGAGGGGAGATCGCCGGTCAGCACCTCGCTCGTGTCGTGGTAGAGCGCCAGCGTCGCCGTCCGTTCGGGGCTCACGTCGCCGCCGAAGAGCCGGTTGCGGATGATCGCCAGCGCGTGGGCGATCTGCGCCACGCGCAGGCTGTGTTCCTGGATGTTCTCCGGATACGTGCTGTGCATGAGCCCCCAGCGGCGGATGAACTTCATCCGCGACAGGTAGGCGAAGAAGTGACTGGTGGCCATGCCCCGGCGTCGAGCCGTTCAGACCCTGAGCTTCGGGTCCATGGTGTCGCGGAGCCAGTCGCCGAGCAGGTTGACGCCGAGGGCCGTGAGCGCCAGGGCCGCGCCGGGGAACACCGCCAGCCACCAGGCGACGTACAAGAAATCTCGGCTCTCGGACAGCATGCTCCCCCAGGCGGGCGTCGGCGGCTGGACGCCGAATCCGAGAAAGCTTATCGCCGCCTCGGCGACGATGAACGACGAGAACTGGAGGCTCGCGACCACGATGATGGACGGCGCCACGTTGGGCAGCACGTGGCGAAACAGGATTCGCGGGCGGCTCATGCCGAGCGCCGCCGCCGCCTGGACGTAGTCGCGCTGCTTGACCGAGAGCACCTCGCTGCGCACGACGCGAGCATACACGACCCATCCCGCCGCCGAAAGGCTCAGGATGATGTTGCGCAGGCCGAGCCCGACGATCGCGTTGATCGTCATCGCCAGCAGGATGAAGGGGAAAGAGAGCTGGACGTCGGCGAGGCGCATGAGCGCGGCCGAGGGCCAGCGCTCGACGAATCCCGCGACGAGGCCGAGCAACCCGCCGACGACCGCGGTGAGGACGACCGTGCAGCCGCCGATGAACAGCGCCAGGCGCGCCCCGTGCAGGACGCGAGCGAGGAGATCGCGGCCGAGCTGATCGGTGCCGAGGAGGTGGCCGGCGGCGCCCGGCGGCTTGAGGCTCTGGGGGAAGTCGGTGCGGAGCGGATCGTGAGGAGAGAGCCACGCGGCCGTGAGCGCCGCCAGGAGCGCCGTCAGCGTCAAGCCGATCCCGAGCCATTTCTTCATCGAAGGGGGCGCACGGCCCCGCCCACCGGGCTGTGTCTCCCGGGCTTCGCCCCGCCCGTGCCCTGGGGGAACCGCGCACGCCGATCTCCCCGTCGCTCGATGGGGGTCCGTCCGACCGTCGGAATCCCGGCGCCCGAGCTCATCGCAGGCGTACGCGCGGGTCGAGCCAGCCGTAGACCAGATCGACCGCCAGGTTGATGAGCGTGTACATCAGCGAGATGAAGAAGACCGCGGCGAGGACGACGGGGAAATCGCGGTTGAGGAGCGCCTGGACCGTGAGCCGCCCGAGGCCGGGCCACGCGAATATCGTCTCGGTGATCACGGCCCCGCCCAGCACCTGTCCCGCCTCGAGGCCGGCCAGCGTCACGATGGGGATCGCCGAGTTGCGCAGCGTGTGCTTGCCGATCACGCGTCCCTCGCCGAGCCCCTTGGCGCGCGCCGTCAGGACGTAGTCCTCGCGCAGCGCCTCGAGCACCGCCGAGCGGGTGAGGCGTGCGATGCGGGCGGCGTAGAACGCCGCCAGCACGATCGACGGCATGACGAGATGCGCGACGCCGCCCATCCCGCCCGTCGGCAGCCACCCGAGCCGTACCGAGAAGAGATAGATCAGGATCAGGCCGAGCCAGAAGCCGGGCGTGGCCTGACCCAGCACCGTCGCGATCGTCACGACGTGATCGAGCGGCCCGTCACGGCGCACCGCCGAAAGGACGCCGAGCGGGACCGCGATCGCGAACGTCAGCAGGAGCGAGGTGCCCGCCAGCAGGAGCGTGGCGGGAATCCGCTCGAGCACGAGGCCCATCGCGTCCCGGCGGTAACGCAGCGACTCGCCGAAATCGCCGCGGACCGCGCCCGCGAGGAAGCGTGCGTACTGCAGGGGTATCGGATCATTGAAGCCCAGGCGCTGGCGGAACTCGTTCACGTCCTTGGCCTGGATGTCCATCGGCATGAAGAGGAGTACCGGATCGCCCGAGAGGCGCACCATGGCGAAGACGGCGCTGAGTGAGAGGAACACGACGAGGGCGGTCTGGGCGAGGCGGGACGCGACGTAGGCCCGCATGGGCCTACATTTGTATCATGGCGCTCCGCGGGGTCTCGCGGTCCAGGCCGGAGCGAGGCAACCGATGACCTAGCAAACCGTCCAGCGGTCCGGGACCCAGTATGGCTGGTAGTACCCCCAGCTGTACGCGCGGGGCTCGTAATGCCCCTCGACCCACAGGGCGTCCGTGTTGTAGTAGCCGGGGATCCACGCGTTCGCGACGTAGCTCTGGGGAATCCAGCTGTACGCCCAGTAGCCGGGCTCGAGGCAGCGGCGCGGGGCCGTGATGTAGACCGGCACCGGGACGACGACCACCGGAGCGCCCGGGACGACGCCGGGGCGCCGACGAACGTGGTCGCCCACCGGGCCGTGATGGAGTTCAACGGAAGGGCGGTGGGGGGTCGGGCTCGGCACCGTGATCTTGATCCCGGTCGCGTCAGCTGGGGCCGGAACGCTGGCCACCAGCAGTGTCAGCAAGAGAACGGCGACGATACCCACGCTCCATCCCTCTCTACACTCTTCGACGCCGGGTCGAGGCTCTCTATTTACCTGTCGACGATCCGCGCCTCGACTCCCGCCCAGACCAGCTCGGCCCAGCGCGCGTATCCCGCGTCGGACGGGTGGTAGCCGTCGGTCGAGATGAGCTCGGGCTGCACGGGGACTTCGCGCTGGCTGGCGGCATAGAGATCGACCAACTCGGCACCGTGCGTCCGGCCCTTGCGCGCGAGCGCTTCGTTGAACACGATCGTCTGTCGGCCGACCGTCTCGCGGAGGCGGCTTCCGCTGAAGCGCGGGGTCACCGCCAGATCGGGAATCAGATTCACGACGGCGACCGCCGTCGTCTCGTGGCGCAGGCGGCCGAGGATCGTCTCGAGATTCTTCTCGTACGTCGCGACCGGCATCCGCGTGGTGATGTCATTGGGGCCGATCGCGAGCGTGACGAGGTCGGGGCGCAGATCGATCGCCCGGTCGAGCTGGCGCAGGAGCACGTCGGCCGAGGTCGCGCCGCCCACGCCGAGGTTCGCGACGCGCGCGTTCGGATACACGGCGCGCAGGCGCTCGTGCAGCCGGCTCACGTAGGTGCGGTCGGGGCGCGTGGCGCCGACGCCCTCGACGGTGCTGTCGCCGAGGGCCACGTACAGCACCGCTGCGCTGCGGTCGGCGGGCAGGGCCCGAACGTCTTCCGCGCGCCCGGTCGTGCTCGCCGCCGCAAGGAGCACGGCGAGCAGCGCACTGCGCTTTACCAGCGGGATGCTTCCTCGAGGGTACGGCGATACCACGGAGCGTCGGGGAAGGTGATCGGGCGGATCGCGGGCAACGTCACGCCGGCCTCGCGGTAGGCGCGGACGAACGATTGCCCGACCTCGGGGCCGCCGACGGCGCCGACGGCGCCGGTCAACCCCGCCGCGACCTCGCCGCTTCGGTCGAACGCGGCCAGCTCCTTCCCGAGGCCGCTCGCCTCGAGCATCGCGCGGTAGAACGGCAGCGTGAGGTAACGCGCGAGCTCGGTGCGGAAGGCGGCGAGGGCGCCGGGCGCATCGTCCGAGATCGCCAGCGGCACCGCGGCGACGATCTCGAAACCCGCCAGCGTCTTGCCCGCGCGCCGGCGCCCGCGCTCGAGCGCCGGCACGGCGACGTCGCGCACGTAGCCCGGTGAGCAGAGCCAGAGGACCACGCCGTCGGCGATCTCGCCGGCCAGCTCGAGCATGTTCCTGGACAGCGCCGCGAGGTAGATCGCCGGCGCCGGGGGACGCTCCGGAACCGCGAGGCTCCACTTGACGCGGTAGTGCCGGCCGTCGAAGGCGGCGGTGCCGCCGACGGCGCCGCGGAGCACGGCGACGTACTCCCGCATCACGGCGAGGGGCTCGTGCAGGGAGAGGCCGAGCATCCCTTCCATGCTGGCCCGGTGGCTCACGCCCAGGCCGAGCGTGAAGCGCCCGCCCGTCAGCTCCGAGAGCGTGAGCGCCGCCTGGGCCATCGCGACCGGATGCCGCGGATAGATCGGGACGACGCCGTTGCCGAGCCCGAGCCGCGTCGTCGCGGCGCCGTAGGCGGCGAGGACGAGGAACGAGTCGCGCCCGGAGCCGTGGGTTACCCAGACGCTTTGATAGCCGAGCGCTTCCGCGCGCCGCGCGAGGTCGACCCCACCGGCCAGATCGCGCCCCGGGTTGAGGAAGGCCGCCCGCCTGAGCGTTGCCATGTCAGTCCCGGATCCAAGACTCGGCGAGCGGGATCCGGGAACGCCGCGTCGGGGCGCGGAGCGGAATGACGTTCGCGGCGCGGGTCGCGCTGGGCGCCAGCCGCAGGAGGCCTTCCACCTCCGCCCGGCGGTAGAGCCGCTGGCGCTTGATCCCCTGACGATAGCTCCGGAGCACGCCGCGGCTCACGTAGGCGTAGAGCGTCGCCGGCTTCACGCCGAGCAGGCGCGTCGCTTCCTTGACCGTGAGGTATTCTTCGCCGTTCAGGCTGATCATGCGCCCCGCCTTCCGACGCTAGCAGGCCCGGCCGGTCTCGTCCAGAGGGCCGGCCTGGTCCGATCAATCTAAATCAAGTATAATCAATACTGATCAACTTAGGCGGCGGCGAGGAGGCGGCGATGGAGACGGCATGGAAGGCGGGGCTCGAGGACGTCATCGCGGCGCGGTCGGCGATCTGCCAGGTCGACGGCGCGGCGGGGAGGCTCTACTACCGGGGCTACGAGATCGGCGACGTGGCCGGGAGCGTTCCCTTCGAGGACGTGACGGCGCTGCTCTGGCACGGCGAGCTGCCGTCCGCCGCCGAAGCGGCCGGGTTCACGTCGCGACTCGAGGCGGCCCGGGGCCTGCCGGCGGCCGTGGCCGATCTGCTCCAGACGCTCCCGCGCGACACCCACCCTCTCGATGCGCTGCGGACGGCGGTGTCGCTCGCCGCGACCCGCGATCCCGACACGCGCGCGAGCGATCCCGACGCGAACCTCCGGAAGGCGTTCCGGCTCATGACCCTCGTGCCGGAGACGGTCGCGGCGTGGCAGCGGATCCGCACGGGCCGGACGCCCGTGGCGGCGCCGGCCGCCGCGTCGCACGCGGCGTACTTTCTCGAGCTCCTCGACGGGCGGGCTCCGTCACCCGACGTCGCGCGGGTCCTGGACGTGGCGCTCACCCTGCATGCCGACCACGAGCTCAACGCCTCGACCTTCGCGACGCGAGTCGCGGTCGCCACGCTCGCCGATCTTCACGCCGCCGTGGTGGCGGCGATCGCGACGCTGAAGGGGCCGCGCCACGGCGGCGCCAACGAGGACGTCCTGGCGATGCTGCTCGAGATCGGCGACCCCGCGCGCGCCGAGGGTTATGTCGAGGCGCGCCTCGGGTCGCGGGCCGGGCTGTCCAAGCACGAGCGCGGTGACCCACGAGCGCGGGTGCCGGGGTTCGGGCACCGCGTCTACCGGGTGGACGACGCGCGCGCGAGGGTGCTCCGCGGGATGGCGAAGTCGATGGCGGAGGCGACCGGCCGACAGAAGCTCTTCGAGGTCGCCGAGCGCGTCTACGACGCGATGCGGGCCCGCACGACGCTGCCGGTGAACGTCGACTTCTTCTCGGCCGTGGTGTACGACGCGCTCGGGATCCCGCCAGACTTCTGCACATCGATCTTCGCCGTCGGGCGGGTGGCCGGCTGGTGCGCGCACGCCCTGGAACAGTTCGCCGACAATCGGCTCATCCGACCGCGCGCCGACTACGTCGGTGCGGCGCCGCGCCCGTTGCCGGCCGATCAGGGGCGCAGGACGGAAACCTCCATGGCGTCGTCATCGAAGTCGTAGCCGCGGCTGTCGTAGCGGCCCCCCGTCCGCACGTGCTCGAGGTAGGGCGCCACGTCGCGGCGGAAGTAGCCCGTGTTGTCGGCGACGACGACGGCGCCGGGGACGAGCTTCGGCTCGAGCTGGCGGAGGTAGTCGAGGTAGTCCTCCTTGGCGGCGTCGATGAAGGCGAAGTCGAAGCGGCCCGGCAAGAGCGGAATCACCCGCAGCGCGTCGCCCGCGACCACTTTCACGCGCCGGTCCAGGCCCGCCTCGGCGACGTTCGCCCGCACGAGGCCGGCCAGGAACGGATTCGCCTCGACGCACGTGAGCCGGCCGCGCGGCGGCATCGAGCCGGCGATCAAGATCGCCGAGTAGCCGAGCAGCGAGCCGAGCTCGATCGCGCGGGTGGGCCGATGGCGGTCGAGGAGCCGGCGGAGGACGCGGCCCTTGGCCCGCCCGACGGTCGGGATGTGCCAGCGCGTCGTGGCGCGGTCCATCAGCGCGAGCATCCGGCGCGCCTGCTTGGTCACGCGCGCGCGGCCGACAGGCGCGCCGCGACGGTGTCGGGCACCGGGTAACGTCGCGTGAACGTCCCCGCCTTGACGATCTGTCCGGGGAGCGTCCGGCCGACGATCTCCTGGACCCGCCGCGACGCCGCGATCAGCCGGTCGAGGTCGATCCCCGTGTCGATCCCCATCGCGGACAGGCAGTGCACCAGGTCCTCGGTGCAGACGTTGCCCGAGGCGCCCGGGGCGAAGGGGCAGCCGCCGAGACCGCCGATCGAGGCGTCGAGATGGGTGACGCCGTACTCCATGGCGGCGAGGATGTTCGGGATCGCCATCGCGCGGGTGTCGTGCGTGTGGAGCGTCCACTCGATACCGGGGAACCTCGGCATCAGGTGCTCGAAGACGCGCCCGACCTGGCGGGGATTCGCCATGCCGGTCGTGTCGGCGAGCCCAATCGCACGCGCGCCGATGTCGACGAGGCGCCGCACAACGCTCTCGAGCTGGGCCAGGGGGACATCGCCCTCGAACGGGCAGCCGAAGGAGGTGGAGACCCCGCAGGCGACCGGGGTCTTCGCGCGCTCGGCCACCCGCATGACCGCGCGGAGCTTCTCGATCGACTCGGCGATCGTCATGTTGACGTTGGCGAGGTTGTGGCTCTCGCTGGCGGAGAGGACGGTGTGGATCACGTCGACGCCGGCGTCCACGGCGCGGACCGCGCCCTTGTCGTTGGGCACGAGCGCCGCGTAGCGCGTGCCCGGACGGCGCCTGATCCCCGCCATCACCGCCTCGGCGTCGGCGAGCTGCGGAACGACCTTGGGGTGGACGAAGGAGGTAACCTCGATCCGCTCCACGCCGGCCGCGGCCAGGAGGTTCGCCGCCTCGACCTTCTGCTCGGTCGGGATGAAATCGGGCTCGATCTGGAACCCATCCCGGGTCCCCACTTCACAAATCGTCACACGCGCGGGCAGCTTCATGGCATCCTCCAGACCTCCAAGGGTGCCCAGAACTCTAGCACGGCGGCGGGCGAACCCCTCGCCAGCCGGGCCGCATCCAACAGAAGAGGAGGCCACGATGAGTCCCAACATCGGAATCCCGGACAAGGACCGCGCGAGCGTCGTCAAGATCCTGAACGCCCTGCTGGCCGACGAGTACGTGCTCTACACGAAGACGCGCAACTACCACTGGAACGTGGTCGGCCGTCAGTTCAACGACCTGCACAAGTTCTTCGCGGCGCAGTACGAGGAGATCGACGACGTCATCGACGAGGTCGCCGAGCGGGCGCGCGCGCTCGGTGGGCACACGGTCGCGACGCTGGTCGAGTTCCAAGAGGCGGCGCGGCTCAAGGAGCATCCCGGCCAGTACCCGGGCGCCGACGAGATGCTCGACAACCTCCTGACCGACCACGAGACGATCATCCGCGAGCTTCGCGCCGACGGCGACGCCGCGGCGAGCAAATATCACGACGCGGGCACGAACGACTTCCTCATCGGCCTGATGGAGAAGCACGAGAAGATGGCGTGGATGCTCCGCGCCTTCCTCGAAGGCAAGACCCCGGCGCGCTCGCGCTAGAGCGCGCCGCGGACCGCGCGTGACGGCTGTTCGAGCGCCGGCTTCGCCGGCGCAATCGATCCTTGGCTTAGCCGCGGTGGGTGACCGGTAGGGGGGAATCGGGGGGAGCGTCGCGCTTGTATCTTGAGAGTGGCGTGGCAGACCGACTCGCCGGAGGTTGGCGCACAGACCGTGGGGGAGTGAGGGTCGCCACGCTGCATCCTCCAGAAAGCCCGAACAGTTGCCAGGGCC
>Ga0209056_10001679_pt1:15000-17500 | contig 24325 bp, 13 predicted proteins | sample GraSoiAngelo_114_FD_185876 | JGI IMG/M metagenome (GOLD analysis project Ga0209056, IMG submission 185876) | Grasslands soil microbial communities from the Angelo Coastal Reserve, California, USA - 14_0903_13_40cm (SPAdes) (version 2) | ecosystem: Environmental > Terrestrial > Soil... | reverse complement strand
TTGGATGATCATGCTACTTCCCAAAAATCGAAATTCTTGATCAATGGAGGAACAATATCACCATTTTTGTTCAATAAGATACCAAAGTGGATGATTGACTCATTCCATACTAGAAAGAATCGTAGGAAATCCTTTGCTAACACGGATTCCTATTTCTCAACGATATTCCACGATCAAGACAATTGGCTGAATCCCGTGAAACCATTTCATAGAAGTTCATTAATATCTTCTTTTTATAAAGCAAATCGACTTCGATTCTTGAATAATCCACATCACTTCTGCTTCTATTGTAATAAAAGATTCCCTTTTTATGTGGAAAAGGCCCGTATCAATAATGATGATTTTACGTATGGACAATTCCTCAATATCTTGTTCATTCACAACAAAATTTTTTCTTTGTGCGTCGGTAAAAAAAAACATGCTTTTTGGGGGAGAGATACTATTTCACCAATCGAGTCACAGGTATCTAACATATTCATACCTAACGATTTTCCACAAGGTGGTGGTGACGAAACGTATAACTTGTACAAATCTTCCCATTTTCCAAGTCGATCCGATCCATTCGTTCGTAGAGCTATTTACTCGATCGCAGAAATTTCTGGAACACCTCTAACAGAGGGACAGATAGTCAATTTTGAAAGAACTTATTGTCAACCTCTTTCAGATCTGAATCTATCTGATTCAGAAGGGAAGAACTCGCATCAGTATCTCAATTTCAATTCAAACATGGGTTTGATTCACACTCCATGTTCTGAGAAATATTTACCATCCGAAAAGAGGAAAAAACGGAGTCTTTTTCTAAAGAAATACGTTGAGAAAGGGCAGATGTATAGAACCTTTCAACGAGATAGTGCTTTTTCAACTCTCTCAAAATGGAATCTATTCCAAACATATATACCATGGTTCCTTACTTCGACAGGGTACAAATATCTAAATTGGATATTTTTAGATACTTTTTCAGACCTATTGCCGATACACCTATTGCCGATACACCGATTGCCGATACTAAGTAGCAGTCATAAATTTGTATCCATTTTTCATGATATTATGCATGTATTAGATATATCATGGCGAATTCTTCAGCAAAAATGGGGTCTTCCACAACGGAATCCGATACGTAAGATTTCGAGTCAGTGTTTACATAATCTTCTTCTGTCCGAAGAAATGATTCATCGAAATAATGAGTCGCCATTGATATCGACACATCTGAGATCGCCAAATGTTCGGGAGTTCCTCTATTCAATCCTTTTCCTTTTTCTTGTTGCTGGATATCTCGTTCGTACACATCTTTTCTTTGTTTCCCGGGCCTCTAGTGAGTTACAGACAGAGTTTGAAAAGGTAAAATCTTTGATGATTCCATCATCTATGATTGAGTTGCGAAAACTTCTGGATAGGTATCCTACATCTGAACCGAATTCTTTCTGGTTAAAGAATCTCTTTCTAGTTGCTCTGGAACAATTAGGAGATTCTCTAGAAGAAATACGGGGTTCTGCTTCTGGCGGCAACATGCTATTGGGTGGTGATCCCGCTTATGGGGTCAAATCAATACGTTCTAAGAAGAAATATTTGAATATAAATCTCATCGATATCATCGATCTAATAAGTATCATACCAAACCCCATCAATCGAATCACTTTTTCGAGAAATACGAGACATCTAAGTCATACAAGTAAAGAGATCTATTCATTGATAAGAAAAAGAAAAAATGTGAACGGGGATTGGATTGATGATAAAATAGAATCCTGGGTCGCAAACAGTGATTCGATTGATGATGAAGAAAGAGAATTCTTGGTTCAGTTCTCCACCTTAACGACAGAAAAAAGGATTGATCAAATTCTATTGAGTCTGACTCATAGTGATCATTTATCAAAGAATGACTCTGGCTATCAAATGATTGAACAACCGGGAGTAATTTACTTACGATACTTAGTTGACATTCATAAAAAGTATCTAATGAATTATGAGTTCAATACATCCTGTTTAGCAGAAAGACGGATATTCCTTGCTCATTATCAGACAATCACTTATTCACAAACCTCGTGTGGGGCTAATAGTTTTCATTTCCCATCTCATGGAAAACCCTTTTCGCTCCGATTAGCCTTATCCCCCTCTAGGGGTATTTTAGTGATAGGTTCTATAGGAACTGGACGATCCTATTTGGTCAAACACCTAGCGACAAACTCCTATGCTCCTTTCATTACGGTATTTCTGAACAAGTTCCTGGATAACAAGTCTAAAGGTTTTCTTAGTGATGATATCGATATTGATGCTAGTGAGGATATTGATGCTAGTGACGATATCGATCGTGACCTTCATACGGAGCTGGAACTGCTAACTACGGATATGATGTCGGAAAAAGACCAATTTTCTATCACCCTTCAATTCGAATTAGCAAAAGCAATGTCTCCTTGCATAATATGGATTCCAAACATTCATGATCTGGATGTGAATGAGTCGAATTACTTCTCCCTCGGTCTATTAGTGAACCATCTCTCCAGGG
>Ga0209056_10001678_pt1 | contig 24333 bp, 17 predicted proteins | sample GraSoiAngelo_114_FD_185876 | JGI IMG/M metagenome (GOLD analysis project Ga0209056, IMG submission 185876) | Grasslands soil microbial communities from the Angelo Coastal Reserve, California, USA - 14_0903_13_40cm (SPAdes) (version 2) | ecosystem: Environmental > Terrestrial > Soil > Grasslands... | reverse complement strand
TCTTAATCAACAGGGTGAGCACCGATTCCCGCACGATTAAACCGGGCGAATTGTTCGTCGCCTTACGCGGCGAAAATTTCGATGGCCACGAGTTTGTCGAAGCCGGTGCAAACGTCGGCGCTACAGGCGCGCTCGTTGATCTCAACTGGAAGGGCAGTGTTCCGAACGATTTCGCACTTCTCCGGGCGACCGATACGCTGCAAGCCTACCAGGCGCTCGCAGCCAATTACCGGAGGTCGCTCGCGCTGAAAGTCCTCGCGATCACCGGAAGCAATGGCAAGACGAGCACAAAGGATTTTGCTGCGTCGGTGCTGGCGCGAAGATTCCAGGTCACCAGGACCGAAGGCAATTTCAACAACCACATCGGTTTGCCACGCACAATTCTGGAAGCGACTTCCGAGGATGAAGTTGCCGTCTGGGAGATCGGGATGAATCATCCCGGCGAAATCGCAGCGCTCTCAAAGATCGCCGTGCCCGATGCGGCGATCATCACGAACATCGGCGTGGCACACATCGAGTTCATGGGTTCCCGCGAAGCAATCGCCACGGAAAAGGGAGCACTGGCCGAAGCAGTCGAGCAGCAAGGAACAGTGATTCTGAATGCCGACGATCCGTTCAGTGAAGGAATCGCTGCGCGCACCCGCGCAAAAGTTGTGTTCGCAGGAACGACAGGTGGAACCGTGCGCGCGATTGAAATTCGCCAGAGTGCCGACGGCTCGGAGTTCACAATTGTAGAGGGCGCGCATCGTTGCCGCGCGCAACTCCCCGTTGCGGGTTTGCACATGGTGCAGAATGCATTGCTCGCCGTCGCCGCTGGGCGGGGATTTGGATTATCCGTCGAGGAATGTGCGGCCGGTCTCGCCGCGGCACCGCTCACCAAAGCGCGCTTGCAAATTAAGGAAATCGGCGGCGTGCAATTTCTGGACGACAGCTACAACGCCAACCCCGACTCGATGAGAGCGGCGTTGCGAACATTGGTCGAGCTCGATGCCGAGGGCAAACGCATCGCGGTGCTCGGCGAGATGCGGGAATTGGGTGCCGAATCGGCGCGCGCGCACCGGGAGGTTGGTGAGACCGCAGCGACGCTCGGGGTAAATCAACTGATCACGATTGGCGACGCGGCAGAACTGATTGCGGAGGGCGCGCGTAAGTCCGGTTTGGACAAAGTTTTGTCCGCACGATCAACCGGCGAGGCTGCCAAGTTGTTAGGCGAAATCGCGGAGCCGGGTGATCTCGTTCTGATCAAAGGCAGTCGCGCAGCGCGTACGGAGGAAGTAATCGAGCAATTCGGCGGTCAAAATTCGGCGTTCGTAACCTCGCCATGATGTACTACCTCCATCACCTGAGCGGCCAGTTCATCGGGTTCAACGTTTTTCTTTACGTCACCTTCCGGGCCATTGCCGCGGCGGTCACCGCGTTTTTGACCACCCTCATTTTTGGAAATTTCATCATCGCAAAGCTGCGAGCACTGAAGGTCGAACAACCGATTCGAGGAGCGGCGGAAGTCCACCGACTTGCTGAGCTACAAGGGGTGAAGCAAGGCACACCGACCATGGGCGGCGTGCTGGTGATTGGCGCCGTCTTTGTGTCGAGCGTCCTCTGGGCGCGTCTCGACAACAAATTCGTCTGGCTCGCGCTGTTCAGCATGGTTTACCTCGGCGCGCTCGGGTTCGCCGATGATTACCTCAAGGTCACTAAGAAGAAATCCGAAGGGATTCACGGCCGGATTAAACTCGTTTTCCAAATATTTCTCGCGGCGATTATCACTGGACTGTTTCTCACCGATCCATTGATAGAAGTGCAGGCGCGAGCGCTCTACGTGCCTTTCGTGAAATCTCCGGTGATTGCGAACATGAGCTGGTTCACCTTCGTGTTTTTTGTGCTGGTCATTGTCGGCACGTCCAACGCGGTGAATCTCACTGACGGGCTGGATGGTTTGGCGACCGGTTGCACTATCACCGTGGCGTTTGCGTACGCCTTGCTCTGTTACGCAGCCGGCAATTTTCGCGTCGCCGAATACTTGCAGGTGCCGTTTTATCCGTTCGCCGGCGAACTGACCGTTGTCTGCTCGGCGCTTATTGGCGCGGGGCTGGGCTTTCTCTGGTTCAACTGTTATCCGGCCAGGGTTTTCATGGGCGACACCGGATCGCTGGCCATCGGCGGAATGCTCGGCGTTGTCGCGATCTGTTGTAAACAGGAACTGCTGCTGGTGGTAGTGGGTGGCGTTTTTGTAATCGAAGCTGTCTCAGTGATTTTGCAGGTGCTGAGCTTCAAACTCACCGGCAAGCGGTTTTTCGTCATGTCTCCGCTTCATCATCATTTCGAGTTAACCGGCTGGAAAGAAACGACGGTCATCGTTCGCTTCTGGATTCTTTCGATCATCTTCGCCTTGCTGGGACTCGCCACGCTAAAACTGCGATGAACAACGGACGCTACAAAAACCAAAACGTAGCCGTGCTTGGAGCAGGGCTAAGCGGGAGCGCCGCGGCGCTGCTGCTCGCGTCGGAAGGCGCACAAGTGACGGTTCTCGATAGCGCCGACGAAAATAATTTGATGAAATCAACGCTGGAAAATCTTCGGGCACACGGTGTGCGCGCCGTTTGTGGATCTGGAGCCGACCAGAATTCATCTGCGTACGACTGGATGGTTCTAAGCCCTGGCATCAATCCTGTTTCGCCTTTCGCGCGCAATTTTTCCTCGCGCGGAATTGAAACGATCAGCGAGCTCGAGCTGGGTTGGCGCTTCTGCGAAATGCCAGTGATCGCCGTGACAGGCACGAACGGCAAAACCACGACGACCGAACTCCTCGCTCAAATGCTGAATGCCTGCGGTCAGCGAACGATCGCTTGCGGCAACATCGGCAAGCCACTTTCGGAGGTCGCGCGCGAAAAGCAGCCGTTGGACGTGCTGACGGTTGAAGTGAGCTCGTTCCAACTGGAAGCGATCCGCACATTTCGTCCGTCGATAAGCCTGTGGCTCAATTTCGCTCCTGACCACCTCGATCGTTATCGCTCCGTAGCTGACTATCGCGCGGCCAAGCTGCGCATTTTCGATAACCAAACAGAGCACGATGTCGCAGTCGTCAACGCCAGCGAAGCGCTTCCGGCAATTCGACCAACCCGGATCACCTTCAGCGCTTATTCTAATCGCGCCGATTTCCGGTTTTCTGATGGCGCAATAATTTATGAAAATCAGCCGGTCCTGCGTCTGGCTGACACGAAGCTGCGCGGGCTACATAATATCGAGAATCTGATGGCGACGCTTGCCGTCGGGGTTGCCCGCGGATTGTCGTTCGCGCAGATGGTCCCGGCAATTCGCGATTACGAGCCACGCCCGCACCGGTGCGAATTTGTGCGCGAACTCGAGGGCGTGGAATACGTGAACGACTCCAAGGCGACCAACCTGGACGCCGTCGAGAAAGCGTTGGCCGCACAGACCAAACCGATCGTGCTCATTGCCGGCGGCAAAGACAAAGGATTCGCGTTCGATCCGTTGCGTTCTCTGGTGAAAGACAAAGTGAAATCAGCAGTCCTGATCGGCGAAATGGCCGAGAGCATCAGGCGCTCATGGGCCGGCGTGGTCAAATCCGAAATCGCAACTTCACTCGCCGATGCCGTCGAACGAGCGCGCAGTCTGGCCACGCCCGGCGATGTTGTCCTTTTCTCTCCCGGCACGTCCTCCTTCGACATGTTCAAAAGTTACGCCGATCGCGGCGATCAATTTCGCAAACTGGTGCAAACGCTCCCGCAATGAAACGGATTAAAATCCCGCGCCTTTTCAATCCTAAGAAAGTGCTAGCAGCCACAGCGCGCCGCGCGTCGGCGGCGTCCGCAGGAATGGACTTCGACGGCATTCCTGAGCCAAACATGAAGTTGTCCCGGGCGTTGCTGATTGTTTTGCTTCTACACGTAGTTGCCGTTTCGGGAATCATCGCCTTTAACGCCATCAAAAACCGTGAGCGTGCATTCGTGCCGCCCACGTCGACGGAAACGGAAAACAAACCCGCTGACACCACGCAAACAGCAAATCGCGCGAGTACTGAAAAGACTCGAGTCGTTGCGGCGCAAAAAGAAAACGATCGCCCATATGACTCGAAACCTTCTCATTCACCGGCAAAGGACGAACAGGCGAAGACGCCTTCGGCTTCAGGAAAAACTTACATTGTGAAGAAGGGCGATAATCCAGTCGCGATCGCAAAGAAATTGAAAGTCTCCTACAACGATTTGATCGCGCTCAATCATATTGACGATCCACGCAAATTGCAGATCGGGCAAAAGCTTTTGGTTCCCAAAACAACCAGCTCGAAAACCACAAGCGCAAAACCGAGCAACCAAAAGAAGAGCAAGAAGTGAACATCGCCATCGCAATTCATAACCCCCTTCACAATGTCATTCTGAGCGAAGCGAAGAATCTCAGATCCGAGATCTTTCGCTTCGCTCAACAGGACAATGCCATTGATCGGATAAAATCGATTCATGCGTCGTAAAAGCGCCTACTTACTTTTTTTAGCAGTGCTGGGACTGCTGGTCATCGGCATCGTGATGCTTTTCAGCACGAGCGCCTACGCCCGCGACAGCCATGGAGACGTTTATTTTTTCATTAAACGCCAGGCGATTTGGATTGGGATCGGACTTGTGGCGTGCATTTTTGCAGCGCTCGTGAACTATCATTTCTGGCAAAAAACGTGGTGGCTGTGGTTTGCAGTGGCGCTGGCCGCTCTCGCTCTTTGCTACATCCCGCACATTGGAATGCGCATCAACGGATCGCGCCGCTGGGTCGGCTACGGCCCGATTACTTTTCAGCCATCGGAACTGGCAAAAATCGCGACGATCTTCTTTCTCGCCGCCTGGTTTGCACGAAGCGAAAAACCGGACGGCAACGTGTTTTCGGGATTCATTCTTCCTCTTGTCATCATTAGCGTGCCCGCTGCACTCGTGCTGGGCGAAGTCGATCTTGGGACGACGGCCTTGATCGGAGCAACGGCGTTCGTTGTGATGTTTGTTGCCGGCACCAATCCGCTATTGCTTGGCGGCCTCGCATTCGCGACGCTCGGTGGGCTACTCATCGTTGCGACGCAAATCTCCGAGCGCATGGGACGGCTCTCCGCTTTTCTTCATCCGCAAAACTACAAGGACGACGCCGGCTTGCAGCAGATGCAGGCTTTGATCGCCTGGGGCAGCGGAGGGATGGACGGGCTTGGGCTGGGCAACGGTCGGCAGAAGATGCTGTATCTGCCGTACGCACATACCGATTTTATTTTTCCAATCATTGGCGAAGAACTTGGTCTCCGCTTCAGTCTTCTGGTGGTTTTTTTGTTCGTTGTGATAATTGTTTGCGGCATCATGATTGCGCTGCACGCTCGTGATCGTTTCGGACTGCTGCTCGGCTGTGGGATTGTTTCGCTCCTCGCTCTGCAGGCAGCGGTCAACATCGGCGTGACGACATCGCTTCTGCCTAACAAGGGGCTCCCGTTGCCTTTTATAAGCTATGGAGGTTCGAACCTTGCCGCGTGTATGTTCGGCATTGGCGTATTGGTGAACATTTATCGCCAAGGCATTCTCGAGCCGCCGCCGGTGAAACGCGCCACGATGCAGGCCAAGGTAACGCCACGAATTTGATTAACCCGTAACTCAGACTCACCCAACATGAACGCTGTAATCGCATGTGGAGGAACCGGTGGACATCTTTTCCCGGGCATCGCTGTGGCGGAAGTGCTGCAAAATCGCGGGCACGAAGTGATGCTGTTGGTTTCCGAAAAAGACATCGACGCGGTGGCGCTTTCCGGCCGGACGAATTTCCAAGTCGAAAAATTACCAACTGTCGGGCTGCCTTCGCTATTTTCGCCGGCGTTTTTTGGTTTCACTCGCCGCTTTATTGAAAGCTTATCACTTTGCCGGTCGATCTATCGCAAGTTCAATCCGCACGCCGTGCTCGGCATGGGTGGATTCACTTCCACCGCGCCAGTGTTGGCAGGGCGATTCCGCGGCATAGCCACGTTTATTCACGAATCGAACGCGGTCCCTGGAAAAGCGAACCGCTGGACGGCCCGGATAGTGAATGCCGTGATGCTGGGGTTCAAGGAATGCGCGCCGTTTTTTCCGAGAACGCGCACCGAAATCACCGGCACACCGGTTCGCACTGAGTTAGTGCCTTTGGACCGCGCAGACGCACGGCGGAAACTCGGATTGCGAGAGGACGTGCCGACGCTGTTGGTGATGGGCGGCAGTCAGGGCGCCAGCGGAATTAATCAGGCGTTGATCAAAGCATTGCCGTTCTTGCAAGGTGCGCCGCTGCAGGTCATCCACCTCTCCGGCGCGCGAGATGAACGGTTGGTTACAGACAATTATCGTCGCGAAAATGTCCCTGCTTATATCGGCGCGTTTCATCATCGAATGGAAGAGGTTTACAGCGCGGCCGATCTTGTTGTTGCGCGAGCGGGCGCGGCCAGCCTGGCAGAGTTCGCCGCGTTTTCGCTGCCCGGCGTCCTGATTCCATTTCCCTACGCCACGGATGATCACCAAACGCGCAATGCAGAAATCTATGCTCACGCTGATGCCGCAATTCTTCTAAAGCAGTCGGACATCTCTGCTGAATCGCTCGCGCGCAACATCCGCGAACTGATGGAAAACCCGCAACGGCTACAGCAAATGGCCGCGAATTGTGCGCGTCTCGCGCCGAAAGATGCAGCCGGTCGCGTGGCGAACGCGATGGAAAAATACACGACTCATGAAGCTCACGTCTGAAGCAACTGCCGCGCGCGACGAGTCTCCGCGCAAAGCATTTCGGCGGCGTGATCCGTTGCCAGACTTGTCGCGATTTCTAACCACCAAACAGCACCGGATTCATCTCGTCGGTGTTGCGGGAAGCGGTATGAGCGGTCTTGCCGGGCTTCTCATCGAGCTGGGGCACGCAGTGAGCGGGTCGGACAAGGTAACAACGACAGAGACCGAACGACTGCAACGACTCGGGCTGCGCTTTCATGAACAGCATCTCGCCGACCATGCGGACGCTGCGGACCTTGTTGTTTTTTCCTCCGCGATTAAGGACGACAATCCAATTCTCTTGGCCGCGCGCAGTTCCGCAAAACCGCTGTTCCGTCGCGCGGAAGCCGTTGCTGCAATCATGCAGGCCAAGCGCGGCATTGTGATCGCCGGAATGCATGGCAAAACCACAACCTCCGCAATGACGGCACATGTGCTTCGCGAAGGCGGACTGCATCCTTCTCACTACGTGGGCGCTGAAATTCCGATTCTCGGGACGAACGCGCATTGGAACCCGCGCGGCGAATATTTCGTTGCCGAAGGCGACGAAAGCGATGGCACGTTGCGCTGCTTTCATCCCGAGCACGCACTCATTCTAAACATCGAGGAAGAACACCTCGATTTTTATCCCGGCCTCGCGGCGATTGAAAAGGTGTTTGCGCAATTGATCGATCAAACCAACCGAAGCGTTCTGTATAACGTTGATGATCCGAACACCGTGCGATTGTGCGCAAAGCACAAACGCGCAGTCTCCTACGGATTTTCCGAGCACGCGGATTACCGTGCAGTCAACGTCGAGCTGCGGCATTTTGGTTCATCGTTTTTGGTCTGTCGCCGCGGCGAGAAAATCGGGCCAGCGACTCTCAATGTTCCTGGAGAACACAACGTGCATAACGCGCTTGGCGTAATCGCGCTCGCCTCAGAGCTTTCGATTCCGTTCGATAAGATCACCGCGTCGCTCCGGAAATTCGAACACGCGCGCCGCCGGTTCGAGATCAAATACGCGAGCGACAGGTTTCTGCTCGTGGACGATTATGCGCATCATCCGACAGAAATTCGTGCCACGCTTCGCACAGCGAAATCGATCGGCCGGCGGCGTCTCGTCACGATGTTTCAGCCGCACCGTTTCTCACGAACAAAAGCGCTGTGCCGCGAATTTGGCAGCGCTTTCGACGATGCCGACCGGGTTGTGATCACGGATGTGTATCCTGCCAGCGAACCGCCGATTCCTGGAATCACAGGCCAGACTATTGTCGATGAAATCGTGCGACACGGGCATCGCGGCATCACATATCAGCCACGTCTGCAATGGGTCCATCGTAACGTGGGAAACATGCTGGAGACCGGCGATCTTGTTTTGAGTCTCGGCGCCGGCAATATCCACGAGCAAGTGGAGATCCTCGCCGCCGATCTCGTGATCGCCGAGAAATTAAAAGCGATTGTGGGCGACGAGGGTGAGGTCCGCCTTTACGAGCCGCTGTCGAACCATACGACGCTGCGGGTCGGCGGTCCCGCGCAGTTTTGGGTCGAGCCGCAGACCGAACAGACCTTCGCGGAACTGATTCGCTTTTGCCGCAATGAACATCTGCCGCTGTTCGTTATCGGGCGAGGTTCGAATCTTCTCGTTCGCGACGGCGGCATCCGCGGGGTGGTCGTTCATCCGCGGGGCGGCGATTTCGAGAAAATCGAGATCAACGGCTGCGAAATCAGCGCTGGCGCGGGCGTAAAGTTGAGGCAGGTGGCTTACGCCGCGCGTGCGGCAAATCTCGGTGGACTCGAATGGATGGAGGGAATCCCGGGCGCAGTCGGCGGCGGATTGCGGATGAATGCCGGCGCGATGGGCACGCAAACTTTCGAGAAAGTCACGCGCATTCGTTATCTTGATGCCGAAGGAAATTCACACGTAAAAAATCGCGATGAGCTGGAAGTCTTTTACCGTCGATTTCCATTGCTCGAGAAAAACCTTGCGATTTCGGCAACATTCAGGGGCCAGCCGGCCGAGCGCGCACAAATCGATAGCCGTTTGCGCGAATCGCAGGAGAAACGGCGCACTACGCAGCCGGCCGCCAAAAGCGCTGGATGCATTTTCAAAAATCCCGCCAGCATTCCAGCCGGCAAATTGGTGGAGGAACTGGGGCTGAAAAATACGTGCGTTGGGAGTGCCCGCGTATCCAAGGTCCACGGCAATTTTATCGTAAACGATGGCGACGCTACGGCAGCGCAAATACTTCGGTTAATTGACAACATCAAGAGCGTCGCGCGGAAAAAGCGCGGGATCGAATTGGAGACCGAAGTGGAAATCGTGGGAGAACCGGAATGACAACACGCGAGGAGTTACCAAAGAAAATTGCTGTGCTCATGGGAGGCCCGGGATCGGAGCGCGACGTTTCGCTTGCGACCGGGCGAGGTGTAGCGAAAGCGCTTCGGTCGTTAGGTGCCGAAGTGGTGGAAATCGATGTGCGGAACGAGGATTTCCAACTGCCAAACGACATCGATCTCGCGTTCAATACGATCCACGGAACTTTTGGCGAAGATGGCCAGCTTCAAAAAATTCTGGAGCGCCGCGGCATCGCTTACACCGGCGATGGCGTCAGCGCGAGCGAGATCGCTTTCGACAAAATTCGCACAAAGCAAAAGTTTCAGGAACATGGTGTAACCACTCCGCCCTGGGAAGTCATCCGCCCAGGGCAGCGACCGACGATTGCGTTGCCGATTGTCGTCAAAGCGTCACGACAGGGTTCAACCGTGGGCGTCGTCATTGTGAACAACGAAAGCGAAATCGATTCTGCAATCAGCGAAGTGGCAAAGTACGGTCGCGAATTATTGATAGAAAAATTTGTATCCGGCCGGGAATTGACAATAGGTATCCTCGGTGACCAGGCTTTGCCCATTCTCGAAATAATTCCCAAGGGCGGCTTTTACGATTTCAACAACAAGTATCCGTTTCTCAATCCGCAGGCGGGCGGCGGAGCGGAGCACGTCTGTCCGGCAAAGATCGGCACTGAAAAGACACAGGAGATTCAGGAACTGGCGCTCTGTGCATTCCGAGCGGCTGGTCTGCAGGTGTATGCGCGTGTGGACGCGATTTTATCCGAGAACGGACAGCCGTTTATTTTGGAGATCAATAACATCCCAGGAATGACCGAGGCCAGTCTGTTGCCCGAGGCGGCAGCGGCGGCCGGTATCGGTTATACCGACCTTTGCGCCCGGATCATTGCGCTTTCCCGCCTTCGCCAAGGCTACGGCGGGCAGGCGCGCGCCAGAACGGAAGGCAATAAATGAGTTTTGTCCAAAGAAGTTCCCGAGCGAGCAACCGGCGACTGTCCAACGTGCGGCAGCGGCGGCAGCAACATCTCCTCGATGTGAAAGTCCGCTCCCGCAGGGCGACCCAGCACCGCATTCGAAGCGCAATGGGCGTCCTGTGGAAAATGGTTCTGCTCGTAGCGTTATGCGGAGCTGGTTACGCAGGTGCGCGCGAAGCTGCACGACGGCTTTTTTTCGAGAATCTGGATTACCAAGTTAAAACAATTGAATTGCAGACCGACGGCACTCTTCAGCGTGAGCAGGTGTTAAAGGCAGCCGATCTGCACGAGGGTGCAAACATCTTCAGCGTAAATCTGGCGAGCGTGCGCGATCGCATACAGCAGCTTCCCCAAGCCGATGAAGTCGAGGTCGTGCGAAAATTACCCGGCGAAATCGACATTCGCATTGTGGAACGAAAACCGGTCGCCTGGATCACCAGCGAAACGGAAATTAATGATCCATTTGCGTCGGATGCTGCCTTTTTAGTGGGCGCGCGGGGAGTCTTAATGAAACAAAAAAAATTGTTACCCGAATATCTTGGACTGCCGCTGATCGTAGGATGCTCGAGCGAATCGCTCGAAGCTGGAAAAACTGTCGAATCGCCCGAAGCGAAGACCGCGCTCGAGTTGCTGCGTCTTACCGAGAGCAGCTTTTTGCAAACGCGGTTTCAGATTCGCGAAATCGATATTTCCAAAAATTATTGTCTCCTGGTGACAGACAAAAATCGCAGTCGCGTCATGTTTGCTCTGAATGATCTCGAAGAGCAACTGCACCGGCTGCAAGTGTTCCTTGATTACTGTGATAACACCAAACAGGAGCTGGAAACTTTGAACCTGGTCGCGCAACGCAACATTCCCGTGACATTTACCAGCCCGGCGGCGGCTGTAATCAACGATACTCTGGAGCCCGCCGTCGAGCCGCGGATCATGAAAGCAATACCGGTGCGCGCGCCGGAAGCCCGTGTTCATCAGGATTCCGGCACACAGCAAGATGGATCCTCAGCGCCGAAATCGCGCGGCGCTTCTGCACCGGTTCACAAGGCAATTCGTAACCAACAAAAGAAATCCGATTAAAAAATGGCGCACAATAATCTGATGGTCGGTCTCGAGATTGGGACCTCCAAGATTTGCGTGGTCGTCGGGGAGAGCCGACCCGATGGCACGCTCAAAATCCTCGGGGTAGGTCAGGCGCCATCGCGCGGCGTGCGCAAGGGCGAGATTGTCGATTTTGAAACGGCAATGAAATGCGTGCACGAAGCAGTTGTCGACGCCGAACAGAAAAGCGACGTGATGATCAAGAGTGTTTACGTCGCTGTCGCCGGATCACACTTACAGAGTTTTAACAATCGCGGATGCGTCATGCTGCCTGAGGACCGCGATGAAATTGATGGGCAGGATGTGGAGGATGTAAAAATTAACGCGCGCGAGGTGAGCATTCCCGCACAAAACGCGTTCCTCCATTCGGTTATTCAACATTACCAGGTCGATGGACAACAAGGCGTGCTGAACCCTGTCAGCATGCTCGGCCAAAAGTTGGAGGCTGATTTTCACATTATCCACGGCGTGCGCACACGGATCCAAAATACGATTCGCTGCGTGAAAGAACTGCCGCTGGACGTCGAAGACGTTGTGTTTAGCGGGCTCGCTTCCGCGCAGGTCGTGCTCACCCAGCATGAAAAAGACCTTGGCGCTCTCGTGATCGACATGGGCGGCGGAACGACTGATTATGTTTTGTACTCGGAGGGCGCAGTGAGACAAAGCGGTTGTCTTGCCGTCGGCGGCGACCACATCACGAACGATATCTCCATGGGGCTGCGCATCCCCATGGCGCGCGCGGAGAAATTAAAAATCGAAGAGGGCAGTTGCGTTCTCGGAAATTGTCTTCCGGGCGAAACGATCTTGCTCAAGGACGATTCCGGCTTTGCCGGGAAAGAGATCGAGCGAGAAACGTTGAACACTATTATTCATCTGCGCCTGCGCGAGGCGTTTGAGTTACTCAAGCGCCGACTCGAAGAGGAGCCCTATCTCGGTTATCTGGGCGCAGGAATTTTTATCACCGGCGGATGCAGTCTTTTGAACGGGATCGATCATCTTGCGGCGGAGATTTTCGAAGTACCGGCTAACCTGACGCATGCACAGGCGGCTTGGGGCGTGACGTCCGCAGTGGAAAACCCCCAGTTCTCGACTGCGATTGGCTTGGTCAAGTTCGCGCAAGTGATGCATACGGACCGGCCGCCACGAGGGTTCGGCCGAATTTTTGGAAAGCTTTTCAGCGGAAAACGATGAGAACCATGAGTCTGACGGATTGGACGCGTCCGACCCCTAACGAAGGAAAAACATGATCCAGCTTAACAAGAACTACAGTCTCCCGGAACGTTTGGCAGAATTTATTCCAATCAAAATCGTGAGCGTGGGTGGCGCCGGCTTGAACGCGCTCGATCGAATCGTGCTTGATGGATTGGAGAGAGCCGATGTAGTCGCGATCAACACCGACGTTCAATCACTGACGAGTTCAGTCGCGACGCGTAAAGTGCAACTCGGCCGTAGTGTGTCGCGTGGGTTGGGCGCGGGCGGCGACCCTGAAGTTGGCTATCAAGCAGCGTTGGAATCGGCCGACGAAATCCGCGAAGCGCTGGCTGATTCCCGAGTGATTTTCATTTGTGCAGGGCTCGGCGGCGGCACAGGTTCGGGTGGCGCGCCGTATGTTGCACAAGCGGCTCGTGAAGCCGGCGCGCTGGTGATCGCCTTTGTGACTCTGCCGTTCGCGTTCGAGGGCAAACGGCGCAACGCCCAGGCGCGGGAGGCGCTCGCGCGACTCAGCGAGTTTGCTCACGCAGTAGTCTGTTTCGAGAATGATCGAATGGGTGATCTGACTCCGCCGCAGGCGGGGATTCATCAGGCTTTCGCAATGGCGGATATAACCATCAGCCAAAGCGTGCGCTCGATTGTGAACCTGATCCAGCGGCCGGGGCTCATTCGCATCGGTTTCGATGATTTGCTCTCGGCTCTGCGCACACGGAACAGCCGTTGCTTGTTTGGTTACGGCGAATCCGATTCGGACAATCGTGCGCATGATGCGCTCACGCAGGCGCTGAAAAATCCGTTGATGGATCGCGGAAGAATGTTGGCAGACGCGACGCACGTCCTCGTGCAGGTAGCGGGTGGGCCGGGAATGACGTTATCGGAAGTCGAAATCCTTATGCAGGAACTCGGGCGTCATGTTAGCGACCAGACGCAAATTCTGTTTGGTGCAGTCGTAGATGCACGCCTGGGAGACCGATTGGGCGTCACGATCCTCAGCTCGCTCTCGGCCGAAGAGGAACCAGTTTTGCCGCTGCAAATGCCGCCCGCACGGAGCAGTGCGTCCGCAGCGTCCCCAGTTCGAGAACAATGCCAAACCGCAACACCTGAACTTGAAGTTCAACCTGAAGAACAGGCTGTCGAAGTTCGACCTCTCGAGGAAACGGTTCCGTTCGAAGAACCTGTCGCCGCTGAAGCGATACCAGTCGCAACACCCTCGATCGAACCATCCGTGATACCGATTCGTAACGGCGAGCCCGAGCGCGCGACGAGCACGCCGAAGGAGAAATCGGTCCCATGGAAGGAAGAGAAAGCACCTGCTGAAAAATCAGCGACGCCGGCTAAGCAGGAAGTCCTCCAATTTGAACCGGTGACACGCGGTCGCTTTGAAAAGAGCGAACCAACAATCATCGAAGGCGAAGACCTCGATGTCCCGACATACCTGCGTAAAAACATCAAAGTGAAGTGACATCGCCCATAGGCGATGTCATCCCGAGCGAAGCTAAGCGCAGTCGAGGGATCCCGCAGATTTCCTAAAGCGGTTTGTCAGGCAGGATGCCCGCTCGAAAAAACAGGCTTGGCCTATTTCTTCATCAGTTCCAGCACGGCCGTGACCATTGCGATGACGCCTGTTCGAATCGTTGGCTCTGGGACGGGCGCAAACTTGCTGGAATGGAGGCTTGGTAATTCTTTTCCCGCTTTCTTGTACTCGGCGATCTTGGCGGGATCGACTGCGCCGACGTGAAAATCAACCGAGGGTATCGAATGATCTGGCAAGCTGTATTCGGAAAAATCTTCGCCGCCCATGGTGGGGTCGACAATCTCCACGTTATCGTTGCCTAACGACTTTTTCCAGACAGCAACCAGCCGCTTCGTTAGGTCAGGATTATTGTAAGTGGCGGGCGTAAATTGATCTCTGCTCACGCTGACAATCGGTGCGCGCTCCGCCGGAATACCAGCTGCCATAGCACAGCCTTTTGCAATTTGATCGATTGCTGCCAGTACGCGCTCACGCGTGTCGGCTTTATAGGTGCGCACCGTCAACTGCATTTTCACTTCGTCCGGAATGATGTTGTGCTTTGTCCCGCCGTGAATGGAGCCGACGGTTACGACAATCGGATCGAGCGGATTGTTTTCGCGGCTGGCGATCGTTTGCCACGCATTGATCATCTCTGCTGAGAGCACGATGGGGTCCTTCGTCTTGTGCGGATAGGCGCCATGCCCACCTATGCCGCGCACGGTCACATCCACTGAATCGACGTTCGCGTACGTGTAACCTTCAGTGACACCGATGTGGCCGGTCTGCAGGTCGGCCTTGTCGTGAAAGCCAAGTGCGAACTCCGGTTTGCCGAATTTTTCGTAGAGTCCGGCGTGGAGCAACGCGCGTGCACCGTTGCCGGTCTCCTCCGCCGGTTGGCCGACAAAGATGATCGTGCCTCGCCATTGATCCTTCAATTTCGCGAGTGCGCGCGCTACCCCGATGAACATTGCCATGTGCGCGTCATGTCCGCACGCGTGCATCACCGGAACTTCTTTGCCTTCTTCGGTTTTCGTCGTGACCGTGCTGGCGTAAGGCAAACCCGTCTCTTCGTGGACGGGCAGTGCATCCAAATCGGTCCGCACAAGCACGGTCGGGCCTGCGCCATTCTTCATCACGCCCACCACCCCATAGCATTTCCAGCCCAAGTTATCGTATTTGCCGAAGTTCTCCGTGACGTCGCACCCAGCTGCACGCAATTCTTTGGCGACAATTCCGGCGCTTCGCTCCTCTTTTGTGGAAAGCTCTGGATGGCTGTGGAGGTCCTTGTAAATCGTGAGGAGCGACGGCAATTCCGCATCAGCAAGCGATGGCGGTGTTTGCTGCGCTAAGATGAAAGGCGCAACCCACATCGACAGCGTTAGTGCAGACAGCGCAACGATTTTCATAACGCATGATGAATGCAATGTCAGTGTAGGGCAACCGCTCCGGGTGCCGGTCTAATGGCAGGCAATGCGCCTGCGCTACAATTTGTCATTCCGAGCGAAGTCGAGGAATCTCTCGATGTGGAATTTGAGAAAAACACGCTACTCTTCGGCGCGGACCCGACGCCGCGGATTGTGGCCGTTGAGTTGGGCGAAAGCGGCACCGTGCGCGTGCACCGGCGGAAAGCAGATGGCTCGACAGTCACCGACGTCGAGCCATTCCATCCGTTTGTCTGGGCCGACTCAGACGTTGTCGATCTTGGCATTGAGACCGAAAAACTCCAAGGGGATCTGAAGTACGGCTGGCTTATCACGGTCGATAGCTGGAAGGAATTGATCGCGCTCCGCAACGGACTCAAAAACGGCGGGCGCGACTTCTTCGCGTTCACCGATCCGGTTCAGCATTATCTCACGTCCACGGGGCGCACATTGTTCAAAGATCTGGCATTCGAAGCACTCAAGCGAATGCAGATTGAGGTGCTTTCCATAGCTGGGACCGGTGACCCCGATCACGTCATGAGCATCGCTCTGTCGGACAACACCGGCTGGGATGAATTGATCATTGTCGATGCGAACAATGTGGAAGAATCCGAGAGAAACGCGCTCAGGCGACTCACCGAACTCATCAAAGAACGCGATCCGGACGTAATCGAAGGCCACGATCTATTCCGCGTGCATCTGCCCCTGGTTGTCGCACGTGCGAAGAAATTGAAGGCGAAACTCGATTGGGGACGCAGCGGCGGTTTTCTGCGCTCGCGTCCGTCACGGCTGCAAATTGCCGAGAAGACTATCGATTACCCGAAGTTCACGATCGATGGCCGACATTTCGTCGATACATTCTTGCTCGCGCAATTTTACGACGTCGGCATGCGTTCTCTCGCAGGGTTCGAACGGACGGATGTCGCGCGACATTTCGCCCTCTGCGATAGTGAGCAAATTTCAGGCCTCACGGGAAAGGAACTGCAAGGCGCGTACGTGGGTGATTCGGAAATGTTCCAGCGACGCGCCCTATGCGGTGTTCGTGAAACGCGTGCTTTATCGGATCTGCTGAGCCCGAGCTACTTTATTCAGGCGCAAATTTTTCCTTACAATTATCAAGACGTGATCGTGCGCGGCAACGCCACACGCATCAACGCGCTGTTCCTGCGCGAATATTTTCGGCAACGCCATTCCATTCCCGAACTGCCGATGCCGCGTGCATTCGAAGGCGGCTACACCGACATCTTCTTCACCGGTGTGGCTCGCAACGTCTGGCATTGCGACGTCGCGTCGCTTTATCCGTCTATCATGTTGCAGTTCGACTGCTTCCCGGCGTCGGATGAGCTGCAAATCTTTCGGCATTTGCTAACCGATCTCCGAAACTTCCGGCTCGACGTAAAAGCAAAAATGCGGGCGGAACAAGATCCCGCGAGACAACATCATCTCCACGCGCTGCAAAACACGTTCAAAATCCTGCTCAACAGCTTTTACGGTTACCTTGGATTCGCACAGGGACATTTCGCCGACTTTGACGCCGCCGGGCGTGTGACGCAGATGGGCCGCGATCTGCTGAAAAAAATGATTGAGTGGCTCAACGCGCATGGCGCGCAGGTCATCGAGGTGGATACCGACGGAATCTATTTCGTGCCACCCGAGAACATCGACATCAACGATTTGCAGAAAGATTTGGCGAAGGAATTGCCGGCCGGGATTGACGTCGAAATCGATGAGCAGTTCGACGCAATGCTTAGTTATAAAGCAAAAAACTACGCACTCCTCACGAAGGACGGCGAAGTGGTCATCAAGGGCGGCGCGCTCAAATCACGTGGGTTGGAAAAATTCCAGCGCGCGTTCCTCGAGCAAATGATCAAGCTCATCATGCAAGGAAAGCCGGAGATAGTCGGCGATCTGCGAAACGAATTCGAGCGGAAAATCCGGAATCGCGAATGGAAAATCGAGACGCTGATGAAGACCGACACGCTCCAGGACTCACTCGACAAATATCGGGCCAAGATAGCCGGCTCAGCGCGTAATCGTGCCGCCGCCTACGAGCTCGCTCTGGCGAGTGGCCGTAATTACAAACCCGGCGACCAGATCAGCTACTACATCAAAGCGACACCGAAAAAGGTTGCCGCCTACGAAGCCGCCAAACTGGCCACCGAATTCGATCCCGAAAATCGTGACGAAAATGTCGATTACTACATCGCGAAGCTCGACGACTTGGTGAAGAAATTCAGCGGTCTCACGAACCCGGCTGCAACTGCGCAACAAGAGACGCTGGCGATCTAGTCAGCGAGCGCTCGCAAGTTTTGCACGTGTCGGGTATAGCGAAGCACGCGAAGGTTACAGATTGGTAACCTTTCTGCGCGTTGCGATAGCGCCTCCATCGGTTCACGCTCTAGGTCTATGAAGTCCGGCACGTTGGGAAAGCGGAAAGCTGCGCATCCGGCGATTGCTCTTTTGCTTGCTGCGTGCGCAACGATGTTTAGCGAAGTTTCGGCACAGAACGCGACGTTCACGACTCAACAGTACCCACTGCTGGGTAACAATCACGTGGCCGCAGATTTCAACGGCGACGGCCGGCTCGATTTGGCGGGAACGGGATCCAACGCCGTCTCAGTCATGCTCAACAACGGCACCGGCACATTTGGCCCAAAAACCGATTTCGCGATTGCTGCGCAAACGCAGGCCGTGGCAGCCGGTGATTTCAACGGCGACGGTAAAATGGATCTGGTGGTCACGCTCAACGATTCGCAATTAAGCTTCGCGCTGCTGACAGGCACGGGCACTGGGAGTTTCAATGCGCCCATTTATTTCCCGAATACGTCCGGGTTCGATTCACCAGCCGTCACCGCCACTGATCTGAACAATGACGGCAAGCTCGACCTCGCAATCCTGGATAGCATTGGCTGTTTCATTGCGCCTTGCAGCACCGCGCACAGCATCACAGTCCTCCTCGGCAACGGGAACGGCACCTTCCAGCCGGCCCAAGAGATCGATGTCGGCCTGGTGCCGCACGCGATGGCAGTGGGAGATTTTAACCGCAACGGCATCCAGGATCTCGCTATCGGAGGCGAGAACACCGAGCTGCGCATCCTGTTGGGTGTGGGCGACGGAACTTTTGTAGCGCAGCCCCATCATGCAGCTTGTGCCCGGCGGCGACATTTTCTCGGCCTGCAACGACGTTGATGTCGCCGATTTCAACCGCGACGGGATTCAAGACCTCGTTGTGCCGCTTGGAAATGGACGAGGAAACGCCATCTTGATCGGCAACGGCAACGGCACTTTCCAGCCCCAGGTCAGTTACCTGGTGCCGCCGCCGCAATCGAGCATCGGCGGCATCTTCATTACATCGAGCGATTTCAACGGTGATGGCAAACCGGACATAGCTTTAGAAGTTGGCGGCGCGAGCCCCGCTCTGAACGTCTTGATCAACTCAACGTCCGCCGCCACCGATACGGTTTCAATCACGCGAGCCGAATACCGGACCTCCAACCGGACACTGCGCGTTGAGGCGACGAGCACGCGTGCAGACGCGACCTTGCAGGTGTTTGTCACTTCCAGCGGTCAACTGATCGGAACGCTTGCGAACAATGGCGGCGGAAGATTCCGCGGTCAGTTCTCTTGGCCAGTCAATCCGCAGAACATCACCGTGCGCAGCAATTTTGGCGGTCAAGTCACCCGTACGGTCACTGTGAGATGATACGGCGGCGCTCGCGAGATCGTCTGCGGCTCCGCGATTATTTCGGCCACGGCCGACAAGGTGAGGCTAATCAACCTTTCATTAATAATACCGTTGTAGTTGAGATTGAGATGTTGATGTGCGCCACACTGTTGTGATCCAATCCGAATTGGCGGTCAGTTATGCCCTGGACGGTGGCGCCGTCGACACGGTGAAGCTATGCAAATCTTAGTCGTCGAAGATGAAGTTGGCCTTGCCCAGCATATCTCTCGCGCCCTCACTGAAGCTGGCCATGAGCCTACTCTGGTCCACGATGGCGAAACCGCCTTGGGGGAAGCGGAGGCGGCGCATTACGACCTCATCGTGCTCGACGTGATGCTGCCCGGGATGGATGGCTTCGAAGTGCTGCGACGTTTGCGCGCGGCAAAAATGGACACTCGCGTCCTTATCTTGACTGCGCGTGGCGAGGTGAACGATCGGGTGACCGGTCTCGGACTAGGCGCGGATGATTATCTCGCGAAGCCGTTCGCCATGCAGGAGCTGGTCGCGCGAGTGAGTGCGCTCGGGCGACGTTTTCCCGAGAAAGCACCCATCAAGCTCCAAGTCGGCGATTTGGTTTTGAACCTCGCTGACGGAGAATTGTATCGCGGCCCGCGCCGGATCGAGCTTTCGGCGCGAGAACGCACTTTATTGCGTGTGCTGATGCGCGAACCGGGCCGCATCTTTAGCCGCACCGAATTGTGCGAGCGCGTGTGGGATCGGGAACACGAGTATGGCGTGAAACTGGTCGAAGCCTTCATCAGCCGGCTGCGCAAGAAGATTGACTCGCCGCCGCTTATCCACACGGTAAGACACCTAGGCTACACGATTCGGGAGCTGGAATGAAAAACTGGCCATTACGCTGGAAGGTCGCGCTTTATTCCGCGTGGCTTGCCTTGGCAGCTACCGTCGGCGGCGCGGTTACCACCTGGTTTGTCCTGCATTACGCAAAGATTGCGGCTTTTGATCGGCGCCTAACGACTGACGCCCAGGAATTCTTTCGCGACGTGGAACACTTCGAAGGTGGCGGGGCGACCAACCGGCGGGTGTTCAGGGAAATCTTCGTGCCGCTCTCACTGCGCAAGCACCTCGTTGAAGTAACCGACGCCAGCGGCACCGTACTTTATCTTTCACCGCGATTGCGGCAGCCCTTCCCTCGCGATGGCATCAAAAAATTTCACAACCACCAGATCGACGGCCAAAACATCCGCCTGGCGGAATTTAGTGAAAATGGCCTCACCTTGCGCGCCGGTGATGATCTCAAGGCGATCAATCAAACCGGCCATGATATTTTGCTGGCGATGCTGGGGGCGATTCCGACGGTGCTCTTAGTGACCCTGGTCGGTTCGACCTGGGTCGCGAGCAAAGCAATCGCGCCGGTTGAGGAAATCCGCCAGGCGGCTAAGATCATCACCGCGCAGCGCCTCGACCAGCGTCTGCCCGTCCCGCCGACTAACGACGAGATCGCAGGATTAATCGACGTAATCAATACGACCTTCGAACGGTTGCAGCGCAGTTTCGAACAATCCGCTCGTTTTTCCGCCGACGCTTCGCATCATTTGAAAACGCCGATCGCCGTCCTGCGCGCCGGTGTTGAGGAAATCGTGGCCGACGTTGACTGCAGCGAGAGCACACAAGCGCGCGCTGAAGGGCTGTTACATCGCATTCTTCACCTTAGTTCAGTCGTGGACAATCTGCTTCTGCTTTCCCGTGCCGATGCTGGCCGGCTCGAGGTGTCGAAGGCCGAGTTCGACTTAAGCGAAGTGCTCGAAGGCGTTCTCGATGATGCGGTCACGTTGGCCGAGCCACTTGATCTGAAAGTAGAAGCGGATGTCCCGAAGCATCTACTGCTAAAGGCCGATCGCACCTTCGTCGCGATCATCGTGCAGAATCTGGTCGAAAACGCGGTGAAGTATAACACTCCTGGTGGCCGCATTCGGGTGGAAGCGCGGGCCGTCAACGGCGCGGTGGAAATCACAATCGGCAACACCGGTGACGGCATCCCCAAAAACCGCACCGGGCAGCTATTTGAGCGCTTTTACCGGGTATGCGGCGGCGAACGTGTGCCAGGACATGGGCTCGGCCTGAGCACCGCGCGCGAGCTAGCTCGAGCGCACGGCGGCGATGTTGAGTTAGTCGATTCAGACGGTCGTTGGACAGAAATGCGTCTGCGCTTGCCACAAGTTGCTTAGCGACCAAAAGAGCCATTGGGTGATCGGCGAACGGCGCGATCGCTGTGTCGCCGAAGTTTCTGAAGAGCGAGCACGGTTCGTTACCAGCTTCAAACATTACCAACTGCGAAACTTTCCCTGTAGACGCATCAATTTGCACCATCCAGCTTGATCGACACAAACGTTTATCTCTATGAACAGACTCACCATCCTGTTCAAAGCACACAAAAAAGGAGAAAAGCTGATATGAAAAGCAACAAATGGTTCAAACTGATTGGAGCAGCAGTTGGTCTGATGATCCTGGGCTTTGCCGTGCCGAGTGGGCAAACTGCCACTACCTTGACATTGACTGCCGTGGTGCAGAATCAGCAGTGCCAGGCCGGCAACATGGTCAACGTGACGTTGACCATTGACATCACCCCCCGACACCCGCAAGGCGTGCAGTTTCAGTGGGACTTCAATAATGACGGAGTCTTCGATACGCCGCTCAGTCCCAATCCCACGGTGAGGCACCTCTATCCTGACGAAACAAACGTCACCGCGGTGGCGCGAGCGGTCAAAGGCGGCCGCCATGCGACCGATTCGGTTACCTTCACCACGTTGCGTTGCGGGGGTTAACTAGTGCTTCAGTACTGCAAACTGTTCCGTTAGCCGGCGCGTGCGGTTCGCGGGCACCGGTTTCGTCTTTAGAAGAAGAGGCGCTTTCCCAGATCCGAAAACTGTCAGGTTTGGAAAGCCGCCACGTAAAAATTCGTTAGGATAAATCGCGGCCTGGCCATAGGACATTACAAAGCAGAAACACAGCGGGCATAGTTGGTTGCCAGCTTCAAAGGTAACAACTGCGGAATCTTTTCCTTCTAGACGCATCACTTGCACCAACCAACTTGGTCAACAACAAAAATCGATCACAATGAATAGACTCAACCACTCTGTTCAAAACACACACGAAAGGAGAAAATCCAATATGAAAAACAACAGATGGTTCAAACTGGGTGGAGCAGCGCTTCTGGGTCTGATGATCCTGGGCTTTGCCGTGCCAAGTGGCCAGAATGCCCCTACGGTGACGTTGACTGCCATGGTGCAGGATCAGCAGTGCCAAGGTGGCGACTTCGTCAACGTCACGTTGACCGCCACGCTCAACCCCCCGGCGCAGCGCGTCCAGTTTCAGTGGGACTTCAACAACGACGGGATCTTTGATACCCCGCTCAGCCCCAACCCCACGGTGAACCACCTCTATCCGGACGAAGTGAACGTCACGGCAGTCGTACGAGCGGTCAAACGCAACCGCAGCGCGACCGATTCGGTCACGTTTAGCACTTTGCGTTGCCAGTAATCAGGGCTTCAGTTTTCCAAAACTGTCCGTTAGCCGGCGCACGCGGTTCACGTGCGCCGGTTTTCTTTTACAGAAGCAGAGGACTTTCCCAAGCCTAAAACCTTTCGGGGTTGGGAAGAACGCACTTCACGGTCCCGCTTTTGTTTATTGGATGCTAAGAGCTTAGGCTCGTTAAAATCTTCATGTGAGATCTGTTAGGATAAATCGGTGCCGCTTGCAGGAGTCAGAGTTACGACGCCGCTTGGGTGGTAAGAGTTAAGGTAACAATCTGGTAACCTTTTAGTTCCTGTTTCGAACCGTCAGAAGTGGAGGCTCATCCGAATTTTTTAATAATGTTGACGTCTCAAGAAGAATATTCGCAAGGCGGAGGTGATCATGTTTAGCTTCACATTTGGTAAACCAGTTCTGTTAATCACTTTATTCGAGCTGTTGTTTGGTGCGGCAATCCTAACAGCCCAGCCTACCGCACTGCCAGAGATCCAAGGATCGGCGCGGCCTCTTAGTTTGGAGGCAAGGGTTGCCTGCCAGCAGGCTATTGAGCGAATTTACTGGCAGCATCGCATCTGGCCGGCGGAGAACCCGAAGCCCAAGCCTCCTCTGGAAGCGATCATGCCGTTGGAAGTAATTCGGGCAAAGGTCGAGGATAGCTTGCGCCTGAGCAACGCGCTCGATCAATTCTGGGGCCAGCCTATTAGTGGAACGCAATTGCAGGCGGAGATGGAGAGGCAGGCCCGTGATAGCAAGCAACCCGAAGTGCTGCGTGAACTGTGGGCAGCGCTGGGCAATGACCCTTACTTGATCGCCGAGATGCTAGCCCGCCCGGCCCTTGTCGAACGGCTGGCCAGAAACTGGTATCAAGGAAACGACACCTTCGAGAATTGGTGGCAGTCGGTGAGGGGTAAGCTAAGCACTACGTTGGATAAACCAGCCTACAACTACACGTTGCCCGAGATCGCGACGAACCCGCAAGCGCAAAACAGATGGTCGCCCACGCACGCGTTGCCTGAAGCCAACGCGCAAATCTCAGGCGTGTGGACCGGTGCGGAAATGATTATTTGGGGCGGCACGGAAATAGGGGCCAGCAAATTCAACTCCGGCTCGCGCTATAACCCGGCCACGGATACCTGGCGCACTACGAGCGGCGTGCAAGCGCCCGACGTGCGCAAACAACACTCAGCGGTCTGGACCGGCACGGAAATGATTGTCTGGGGCGGATGCGGCCCCCTCGACGAGCACAATTGTCAAATCGCTACTGGCGGACGCTACAACCCCATGACCGACGCCTGGCGGTCCACCAGCAACGTTAATGCGCCAGCTGCTCGCATCAACCACACCGCAGTCTGGACCGGGTCCGAAATGATCGTCTTCGGTGGGTGTTCTTTCTCGAATAATGTCTGCCGTTCAGAGAATGTAGACAGCACGGGAGGACGCTATAATCCTTCCACAAACAGCTGGCAGGCCACCAGCACTGCCAATGCGCCTGGGCCTCGGCAGGACCACATCGCGGTCTGGAGCGGGACCGAGATGATTGTCTGGAGCGGTCAGACGACATCATCGGTTCTGAATGACGGGGGGCGCTATAACCCTGCGAATAACACATGGGTAGCAACCAATCCCAACGGCGCGCCCTCGGCACGCTACGATCACAGCGCAGTGTGGATTGGTAGCCGCATGATTGTGTGGGGCGGAACTAACGGCCGCGCTTACTTCAACGATGGTGCCCGCTATGACCCATCCGCAGATAGCTGGGAGGCAGTCGCTACCGCTGGCGCTCCCGTTGCGCGAGCCGCGCATACTGCTGTCT
>Ga0209056_10001677_pt1 | contig 24341 bp, 14 predicted proteins | sample GraSoiAngelo_114_FD_185876 | JGI IMG/M metagenome (GOLD analysis project Ga0209056, IMG submission 185876) | Grasslands soil microbial communities from the Angelo Coastal Reserve, California, USA - 14_0903_13_40cm (SPAdes) (version 2) | ecosystem: Environmental > Terrestrial > Soil > Grasslands... | reverse complement strand
GCGGCGCCGCCGCCGAACTCGACGATCGTCGTGCCGGCGAAGAGCGGCCTCATACGACGGCCTCGGCCCGGAGCCGCTCGACGTCCTCGGCGCCGAGCCCGAGCTCGGCCAGGACCTCGGCGGTGTGCTCGCCGAGACGCGGCGCGGGTCTCCGGAGCGCGACGCTCGCGTCGCTCGTCACCGCGAAGGCGCCGGGGTAGCGCAGCCGGCCGCGGCCGGGGTGCTCGACGTCGACGAAGAAGCCGCGCGCGGCGAGCTGCTCGGAGGCCACGATCTCGCGCGCCGTGTTGACCGGGGCGAGCATGAGGTTGCGCGCGCAGGCGGCGCGGTAGAGCTCCGCCATCGTCTTGGTGGCGAAGAAGGCGCCGAACTCCCGGGTGAGCGCGTCCACCTCGGGCTGCGTCAGCAGGTTGTGGTTGTAGGTTTTCCAGTCGATCGCCTTCAGGCGCTCCGACGCCATTCCGTGCTCGTCCATGTAGGCCACCATGGCGATCAGCCCCGGCACCCGTGCCGGTCCGCCACGCAGCGCGAAGGACACGAAGCCGTCCTTGCAGGGCCAGATCTCCCGCTGAACGGTTCGGCCGGCGCTCATGAAGGCGCCGACCCGCGCCCCGCGCTGACCCGTCATCCGGAACATCGCGGCCGTGCCGATGTTCGGCATGACCATGGCGGCTTGGAGCGCGACGTCGACCTGCTGGCCCTCGCCCGTCGCTTCGCGGGCGAGGAGGGCGAAGACGACGCCGACCGCGGCCTCGAGGCCGCCATGGTAGTACGACACGGGAAGCGAGCAGCGGACGGGGGCCCGGTCGGGATCGCCCGTCGCGTAGAGGTTGCCGCTGGCGGCCACCACGGTGAGGTCCGAGCCGCGCCACGCGGCGCGCGGCCCGGTCTGCCCGAACGGCGTGAGCGAGCACAGGATCAGGCGCGGGTTCCGCGCGTGCAGCGTCTCCCAGCCGAGGCCGCGCGCCGCGAGGCTCCCCGCCGGCTCGGTCTCGAGGACGACGTCGGCCGCCGCCGCCAGTGCGAGGAACAGCTCGCACCCGCGCGGCCGGTCGAGCGCGAGGGTGATCCCGCGCTTCGACGTGTTGAGCGCGAGCCAGAGGAGCGAACGGTCGGGATCGGCGGCGCCGCCCCAGAAGGGCGGCCGCCGGCGCGCCGGATCGCCGTCCGGCGGCTCGACCTTCACCACGTCCGCGCCGAGATCGCCGAGGACCTTGCCGGCGAGGAAGCCGGGCTCCGCCGTGAGGTCGAGGATGCGGATGCCGGAGAGGGCGTCGCTCAACGGGCGCCGACGCTACCCGCGCGTCGCGCGGGGTGTCAAGCTTGACCCGCCCGCCGTCGTGGGGCCTTCCGCCGGAGGGCGCGGGTGCGCTAAGACCCGCGCCATGAAGATCGGCATCGGCATCGGTGACATCGGCGGAACGCCGGCGGACGTCGACGGCCTCGTCGCTCAGGCGAAGCGGGCGGAGGCCGAAGGCTTTGCGAGCGGCTGGTTCGCCAACATCTTCGGCATGGACGCGATCCTCGCCGCGGCGCTCTGCGCGCGCGAGACGACGCGCCTCGAGCTCGGCACGGCCGTCGTCCCGACCTTCCCGCGCCATCCGGTGGCCATGGCGCAGCAGGCGCTTTCGGCGCAGGCCGTGGCGCGCGGCCGGTTCACGCTCGGCATCGGCCTGTCGCACCAGATCGTCATCGAGGGGATGTTCGGCCTTTCCTTCGCGAAGCCCTACAGCCACATGAAGGAGTATCTCGCGGTGCTGGGCCCGCTCGTCCGCACGGGCAGCGTGAGCCATGCGGGCGAGGAGTACCGCGTGAACGCGCAGCTGGCCGTTCCGGGCGCCACGCCGTGCCCGATCCTGGTCGCGGCGCTCGCCCCGAAGATGCTCGCGCTCGCCGGCCGGGAGGCCGACGGGACGATCACGTGGATGACCGGCCTGCGCACGGTCCGCGAGCACACGGTGCCGCGCATCCGCGAGGCCGCCGCGGCGGCGCGCCGCCCGGCGCCCCGGGTGGTCGTCGGGCTCCCGATCGCGGTCACGCGGGACGTCGCCGCGGCCCGGGCGTCGGCGGCCCGCGGCTTCCAGATCTACGGGGCGCTGCCCTCCTACCGGCGGATGCTCGATCTCGAGGGCGCGGCAGGACCGGGCGACGTGGCGATCGTCGGCGACGAGAGCGCGGTCGGGGAGGAGCTCGATCGCCTGGCCGAGGCGGGCGCGACGGACTTCCTCGGCATCCCCTTCCGCGTCGAGGGCGACGAGGAAGCCGTGGCGCGCACGCGCGCGCTGCTCGTGCGCCGGGCCGCGAGATCCTGATCCGCTAGGCGGCGAGCGCCGCCGACGTCCCACGGTGCCGGCGGTACATCTCCCGGACCCATCGCACGCCGCGGCGCGCGGCGAACGCGTCGCTCAGTGCCGCCGCGCGCGCCGGCAGCGGACCGGGCAGGGGATAGGGCCACTCGGGCGGAAAGACCAGCGGCGCGAGGAGCGCGGCGGCGGCGAGATCGGCGACGCTGAAATGATCGCCGACGAGGTAGCCGCTCGGCTGCAGCTCCCCCTCGAGGCGGTCAAGGGCGGCGGCCACTCGCGCCCGCGCCTTGGCCGCGCCCGCGGCATCGATCTTCATGTCCAGCTTCATGAGGATGCGGATCACCGGGAAGGCGGCCCGATAGGCCGTCCGGGCGGCGGAGCCGGAGCCCTCGCTGAACAACGCCGCGCAGTAGTCGCCGTGCGGAAGGAGCTCGTGGAAGAGCGCGCGGCGGACGTACGGTCCGAGATCCTCGTCGAAGAAGTCCTCGAGCGCGAGCGCGCGCTCCCGCTCGTCGCGCGGATAGAGCGGCGGGTCCGGCTTCACCCGCTCGAGGGTCGCGATGATGCGCGTCGAGTCGACGATCGTCTCGCCCTCGAGCTGGAGGACGGGGAGCGACTTCTGGCCGCTCAGCCAGAGGACGCGCGGCATGTGCAGGCCCGGGACGAGCGAGCGTCGCACGTGCGGGATGCCCTTGAAATCGAGCGCCCAGCGCGCCTTCTCGTTGAAGTGCGAGAACCTGAACTGCCAGAGGACGGGCGGCGCCATGGCGGGGCGGCCAGCCTGTCTTCCTAGGCGGTCTCGGGATCCCCTGTCAAGCGGCCCATCCTCCAGCGCACCCTCATGGGCCCTTGAGTGCCCGGTAGTAGTGCACGTTCGAGCGACCCGTCTGGCGCAACGCATTGCCGACGAAGGCTCCGTACCACTGGCCGCCGCCCATGATGTCGACCGCCGACCGGGGCGCGTAGAGCACGCCGTAGAAGTGCGTCGCGGCCGAGCCTCCGAAGGTGACCGGCTGGTCGCTGGCGACGTACACCGCGAACTTCTCGGGGTTCGGGTCCGCCACCTCGATGCGCCCGGTGCCCTTCACCGTCACGCGGCCGGTCACGTAGAGCGTCACCGGTCCCGCCGAGTTGTCGACGAACAGCGTGGACCGCCCGGCGACGATCAGGTCCGAAACGAGGAAGCTCCCCGGTCCGACGAGCGTCCGCTGCCGGCGATGCTTGCGGGGGCCTTTAGACGTCGGCCCCTTGCCCCGGTGGGGGCTCCGGTCCGCTACCTCCGGCGAGCCCGGCTGAACGGTGAGCCTGCCGAGGTCCGGGATGCCCGCCGGCACCTTGATCTCCATGAAGGACAGCGGCGTCCCGATCGTCTGGCTGCCGCTCACCGTCGCGTCCCGCGCGACGTCGAACCCGGCTCCGGTGGCGTCACCCTCGATCTTCGCGTGGTCCTGGACGCTCACCATCCCGTTGCTGAACACGTCGCCATCGGGGGTCGGTGAGCTTCCCGCGGTGTCGTACCCGTCGGTCACGGCCCGGCCGCTCATGGTGACCGACGAGACCCCCACCAGCCCCTGATGGAAGAGCGAGTAGGTCGTGACCGCGAGGTCGAAGGCCGGGGTGGTGCCGGGGTCGGGCGGCTGGTGTCCGAGCTTGCCGGCGATGGCCAGGATGAGATGGTTGTGGTCGACGTGGCGGCTGCCGTCCAGGTGCCAGTTCGGGTCGGTGGGATCGACGGCGTGGGGCTGCCGCTCGGCGTGCTGCAGGAAGTAGGTGCTGAACTCGTGCCGCGAGTAGCGGAGCGTGTCGCTGTCGGACGAGCCCGGGCCCGGCGCCGGCACGACGAACATCCCGGGCACCGGCTCCCCGTCGACCCCGACCAGCAGCTGCATGAGGAAGCCCTGGGCGTTGCGGAAGATGATGTCCTGGTTGGTGAAGCGGAGGGGGTAGCCGAGCGCCCGGGCCTCGAAGACCAGCGGCTCCGTGGTGCCCGTCAGGTCGAGGGTGACATAGACGACCCCGTCCTTGCCGACGGCCGCGCGGTAGCCGGGGACGCGCCACTCCCCGTATTGGCCCGGGACGGCGACGGGCGCTGGCGCGACCGTGAAGTCGGCGTCCTGGATCCTGATCCCCGGAGACGTGCGACCGGCCTGCCGGGCGACGATGGCCGCCGGACCGAGCGGCAGCGCGGGGACGGGCACGACCAGCTGGTTCTTGAAGACGCCGTCACCCAAGTCGCGGCGGTTGACGACCCGCGCACTGACCGTCGTGTCCTCACCGGTGGCGCTCGATGTGAAGGTGACGTCGTAGTCCTCGCCTTCGACGAGCGAGGCGCCGAAGAGCGTCACCGGCGCCCCGGCGTAGGTGACGTTCGGCCGGACCTCCGCGACGGGCGGCGGCGGCTTCTGGCAGCCGCACCCGGCGGCGGCGTTCCGCGCCAGGCCCACGACCAGGACGGCGACGATCGCGGTCGCGCCCGTGGCCCACCGACTCTGTGCTCTCCCCATCCGCATGGCGACGCCTCCGGGCGGGGGAGGGAGCAAGCAGCGGACCATTGGGAGCGCGCGTCCTGCCTGACGTTTCGTACGGCCGTGGTGTCGAAGGGGGCGAGCGTGACACATGTGTGCCACGCGGAGCGCCCGGCCGGGTTCTCCACAGCGAGTGCGCTACGAGTTCACTGGGGATGCGCGGCGAGCGCGCGGTCCATCGTCGAGCGAAGGTCGGCCACCGAGAAGGGCTTCCGCAGGAACGCTGCGGCGCCCGCGTCGGCCAGTCGTCCGGTCGCATCCTCCTCGCTGTAGCCGCTCATGAGGATCACGCGAGCATCGGACCGGATGATCCGGATCTCGCGGCACGTCCGCTCGCCGCTCAGGCGCGGCAGCGTCAGGTCGATGAGCACCGCGTCGATGACCGGTGCGTTGGCGCGGAAGAGTTCCACGCCTTCGGGGCCGTCGGCCGCGACGAGCACGCTGCAGCCGAGCCGCTCGAGCATGTGCGCCGTCACGGCGCGCACGTCCTCCTCGTCGTCGACGAGGAGCACGGTTCGCGTGCTCGGCTCGGCGGGCGGGGCGGGCTCCATCCCGGCGGCCACGCGCTCCACACAGGGCAGGAAGACGCGGAAGGTCGTGCGCCGCCCGGGCTCGCTCTGTACGGCGAGCCCTCCGCGGTGTCCGCGGACGACGCCGAGCACGGTGGCGAGCCCGAGCCCTCGCCCCGCGAACTTCGTCGAGAAGAACGGGTCGAAGATCTTCCCCACGGTCGCCGCGTCCATGCCGCCGCCGCTGTCGGTCACCTCCAGGCAAACGTGCCGCCCCGGGGATGCCTCCGACCCGCGGTGCATCTGCCGTAGCTCCGCCTCGTCCAGGTGGACGGCGGCGGTCCGCACGGTGATGCGGCCGCCGGCGTCGCCGATCGCCTCGGCGGCGTTGATGACCAGGTTCATCAACACCTGACGGATCTGGGAGGGATCGCCCGCCACCTCGGGGAGGTCTCGGTCGAGCTCGTGCCGCATCACGACCCGCGCGGGGATCGACACCTGCAAGAGGTCCATCGTCTCCTCGACGGCGGCGTTCACGTCGACCGGCTCGAGCGAGACGTGTTCTTTTCCGGCGTAGGCGAGCATCTGTCTCGTGAGCTCCGACCCTCGCCGCGCGGCGGCCTCGATCCGGCGGAGGCTCGGGCGCGCCGGTGAGTCCTCCGGCAGCTCCGATGCCGCCAGGGAGGCGTTGCCGAGGACGTTCACCAGGAGGTTGTTGAAGTCGTGCGCGACGCCGCCCGCGAGCACCCCGAGGCTCTCGAGGCGCCTCGCCTCGAGGAGCTTCCGCTCGAGGGCGAGACGCGCGTTCTCCGCCCGCTCGCGCTCGGTCAGGTCGATCGCCACGCCGATCACGCCGCTCACCCTCCCGTCCACATCGTGCACGGGAGTCAGCCGGCACTCGAAGGTCATCTCTCCGGCCGAGCCGATCCAGGTGACCGGCTCGCCGGCGAGCGCCCGCGTGAAGTATCCTTCTGCGCGCTCGGGGTCGCTCACGAACGCGGCCAGCGTCTCCGAGAAGTGCAGCCCCACCACCTCGCCTGGCTTGAGGCCGAGGCGGGCGAGGCCCCGTCCTTCGGAGAGCGTGCAGATGCCGGCGTGGTCCAGGGTAAAGAGCACGACCGGCGTGTCGGCGATCACGGTCCGGAGACGCGCCTCGCTCGCTCGCAGCGCCTCCTCGACGCGCTTCCGTTCGGTGATGTCCTGTCCGCACAGGACGACGCCGCCGTCGGCGAGCCCGCTCACGTTGCACACGAAGACGCGCTCCCCGCCGCCTCGGGTCACCATGCGGGCCTCGAACCCGTGCACCCCCTCGCCCCCGAGGGCACGCGCGATGCCGGCACCGAATGCCCCACGGCAGGAAGCCGGCACGCAGAGCCTCAGATAGTCTTGCCCGATCGCCTCTCCGGGCGGCCACCCGAGCACGCGCACCGCCTCCCGGTTGAACTCGATGATTCGCCCGTCGCGGGAGAGGACGATGATGACGCTCCCGGCGGTCTCGACCAGCGACCGGTAGCGCTCCGCGCCGGCCCGCGCGTCGCGATGCGCGGCGGCGAGCATCCACCGGCGGCCGAACTCCCGCCGCCGCCAGCGCTCTCGCACCGCCGTGGTGACGATCGCCAGGCCGCTCGCCGCGATGAAGACCAGGAGGTTGTCGCCGAAGTGCGGGTCGCCGAGCGTGCCCGCGGCGGCCGTCGCGGCCACGTACTCGCCGACGATGACGAGGCAGGCGAGCGCGGACCAAGCCGGTGTCCACGGCATGAGCAGCGCGACGCCGAGGATCACGAAGTTGGTGTCGACGTTGACGGGGCTCGCGTGGCCTCCGCTCGCGAAGACGAGCGCATGCACCAGCGCGCCGCTCGCGGTCGGCGGCAGCAGGCCGAGCGCGCGCGGATGGCGACGTCCATACTCGCTCCGGAGCAGCGCCAAGATGATGGCCATCGCCGCGACGCCGGCAAAACGCATGGCAAGCAGCCGGCCAGCGAGCGCGGGGAAGCGGACGTGGTCGAGCGGGATCGTCGCCAGGATCACGAGCCCGGCGAGCAGGCAGTACGCGCTCGTGCCACGCAGGCAGCTCCTGCGGGTCTCGCTCTCGTACGCAGCGCGGAAGGCGTCGTCTTCCGGCGCCGCGGTGGTCTCTTCGTCCGTGCCCATGCAACCTCGCGCACGAGAGACCATCCCCACGGACTCTCGACCCAGGCCCCGCCAGGCCTCGTGCCGCGTCACTGCTTGTCGGTGCGCGGACTCACTACCACAGCGCGCGGCTTGGAGGCCAACGCCGCGACTGAACGCTGGACACAGAGCCCTCCGCGCGGTTCTGCCGCCCTCCTCGAGCATGGGAGAGACTCGGGGGAAAATTGGGGAGGCCGGTCACACGATGGGGTGAGTGCGACGCCCGCCCAAAAGGGGTAATTCCGTGTTCTCGCGATCACCAAGGCGCAACCGTGACCGGCGGCGCGCGCTTCGACTGCTACGGGGGAAGGGATTGCGAGATGGCGGCAACCGGGATGGGGTCGCTGGGCACCGAGCGGGGGGCCAAGGGGGACCCGAGGTCACGCGGCGTGCTCGACGCCCAGACCATCATCGCCAACGCGCCCGATCCGGTCTTCGTCTCGGACCTCGAGGGTCGGATCCTCCAGGCGAACGCGGCGGTGTCGGAGCTGCTCGGTTTCCGTCAGGACGAGCTGCTCGCGCAGTCGCTGTCGCGCTTCATCGGTCCGGAGGAGACCCGGGAATTCATGGCTGCCCTCGACGAGGTCGTGGAGCGCGGCATCACGCGGAACGCCCGGCTCCACCCGCGGAGCGCGAGCGGTGAGGCCATTCCGACCGCCCTGAACGCTTCCGCCCTGCGCGGGCCCGACGGGAAGGTGATCGGGGCGATCGGCATCCTGCGCGACATGCGCGAGTTCGACAAGGCGCGTGGCTACGCGGAGAGCCTGATCAAGAACGCGCCCGACCCGGTGTTCGTCTCCGACCTCTCGGGCAAGATCCTGCAGGCCAACGACGCGGTGTCGGAGCTGCTCGGCCTGCACCGCGACGAGGTGCTCGAGCAGTCGCTGTCGCGCTTCCTCACCCCGGAAGAGGCCCGCGAGTTCATGGCCGCGTTGCGCGAGGTGGTCGAGCGCGGGGTGACGCGGAACGCGCGCCTGAATCCCCGCAGCGCCTCGGGCGAGATCATTCCGACGACGCTCAACGCCTCGGTGCTGCGCGATTTCGATGGCAAGGTGATCGGCGCCATCGGCATCCTGCGTGACATGCGGGCGTACGAGCGCGTCGTCCGCGACCTCCGGGCATCGCAGGCCGAGCTGCAAGAGAAGATCCTCGACCTCGAGAAGTTCGAGGAGGTCGTCGTGGGTCGCGAGCTCAAGATGATCGCGCTCGAGAAGGAGGTGGAGACCCTGCGTCAGCAACTGGAGCGGACCAAGTCGGAGAGGACGCGGCCATGAGCCGCGAGTCGACCGCTGTCCTCCACCCCGAGCCGGCGGCCGAGACGGGCGCCGAGCCGTTCCCGGAGAAGGAGGCCCGATTGCTCGCGCAGGTGAGGCGCCTCGAGCTGCGTGTGCGCAAGGCCGAGGAGCGGGGCCGCGCCCTGGTCCACATCATGGGCGACATGAACGAGCTCAACAAGCGGCTCACCCAGCAGCGCAAGGCTTTGCTGCACGTCCTGGTCGACTGCGAGCAGGACCGCCGCCGGTGCGTGGGAGAGACCGAGCGGCTCCAGAACTCGCGGCGGGCCCTCATGCACATCCTCGAGGACTTTCGGCGTTCCAGCCTGCGCCTCGAGAACGGTCGCAAGGCCATGATCCACATCATGGGCGACCTGCGCGAAACCACCCGTGAGGTCCAGCGCCGTGAGCAGGAGGTCCGTGACAAGCAGGAGCAGCTGGTGCAGGCCGGCAAGCTCGCCACGGTCGGCGAGCTGACGACCGGGATCGCGCACGAGCTGAACAATCCCCTGAACAACATCGGCCTGTTCGTCGGGAACGCCGTCGACTACCTCGAGCTCGGCGGCGCCGAAAAGGCAGTTCTCCTCGAAGACCTGCGTCACGCCATGGAGCAGGTGCGGAAGGCGACGCAGATCATCTCGCACATTCGCGCGTTCGGCCGGCCGGCCCCCGTCGAGCGGGAGCCACTGCGGGTCAACGACGTCGTCAGACGTTCGCTCGCTCTCTTGCAACAGCAGCTCCACCTCCGCCAGATCGACGTGCGGCTGGACCTGTGCCCCGAAGATCCGCTCGTCCTCGGCAATTCCATCCAGCTGGAGCAGGTCTTCATCAACCTCCTGACCAACGCCCGTGACGCGCTGTCCAATTCCGCCGCCAAGCTCATCGACATCGACTCCAGCGTCAGGGAAGGCATGGTGCAGCTCCGGTTCCACGATACGGGACCTGGCGTCCCGCGGGGACTGGAGCAGCGCATCTTCGACCCGTTCTTCACCACCAAGGACGTGGACGCCGGTACCGGTCTTGGTCTCTCCATCGCGCACGGCATCATCCGCGAGCACGAGGGCTCGATCGCGGTGGTGCGGGATGGAACCGGCGGAGGAAGCGGCGCCACCTTCCGGATCGAGCTCCCGCTCTGTGCCGGAGCCCAGTGATCCTAGGGGACGATATGACCCGCATCCTCATCGTCGATGACGATCCGGCCTTGCTGCAGGCGCTCCCCGAAGCTCTGCGGCTGCGTCTCGTCGATATGGCGGTCGACACCTGCGACTCGGCCGCGGATGCGCTCCGCCGGATCGCGGCCACGGACTATGATGCCGTGGTCAGCGACATCAAGATGCCGGGAATGGACGGCCTGGCGCTGCTCGCGGAGATCCGGCGCCTCCGCCCGGATACGCCGACGCTGCTCATCACGGGCCACGGGCAGCACGACCTCGTCGTGCAAGCCTTGCGCGGCGGGGCGTACGACTTCATCCCGAAGCCCATAGACCGTGACTACTTCGTCGCTTCCCTGAAGCGTGCGATCGAGACGCGGCACCTCCGCCGCCAGCTCGACGAGCAGCGAGCCGCCCTCGAGCGGACCGTGGAGGAGCGCACGCGCGAGCTGCGCAAGGCGAACGATGTGAAGGACCGGTTCCTGGCCATGCTGTCGCACGAGCTGCGCTCCCCGCTCGGCGCCATCCGCATATGGGCGAGCCTCCTGCGGACCGGCAAGCTCGACCCGGAGCGGAGCGCGCGCGCGCTGGAGGCGATCGAGCGGAGCGCGGTCACGCAGGCGAAGCTGATCGAAGACCTCCTGGACGTGTCTCGCATCGTGACGGGGAAGCTCGTCCTCGATGTCGGTCCGGTCGACCTCACCGACGTCGCGGAAGCAGCGCTCGACGCCGTTCGTGCCGCGGCCGAGGCCAAACAGATCAGGCTGGAGCAGGTCTTCGAGCTGACGGGGAAGCAGGTAGAGGGAGACCCTGCCCGTCTTCAGCAGGTGGTGTGGAATCTCCTCTCCAACGCCGTGAAGTTCTCGGCAGCGGGCGGCCGCATCGTCCTCCGCGTCTCGCGCGCCCGCTCCGAGGCCGTCGTTTCCGTCCGCGACGAGGGCGAGGGCATCGAGACCGAGTTTCTGCCGCACGTCTTCGAGCGCTTCCGCCAGGCCGATAACACGCGCACGCGGACGCATGGCGGGCTCGGGCTGGGCCTCGCCATCGTACGCGATCTCGTCGCGCAGCACGGAGGCGCCGTGGCGGCGGAAAGCGGCGGCAAGGGGCAGGGGGCGACGTTCACGGTGAGACTCCCGCTCGTGGAGGGCCGCCCGGAGGCGAGGCGCGTCGTCGCACTGGGGCCGGCCGTCAAGGGAGAACGGGCTCCTGCCGCGTCGACCCTACGGGGCGTGCGGGTGCTCGTCGTGGACGACGACCCGGATGCGCGCGAGTCGGTGGCCGCGGTCCTCGAGCAGGCCGGGGCGACCGTGCAGGCGGTGGAGTCTGCCGGCGATGCGGTGGAGAGCCTGGAGCGCGAGCCGAGCGACGTCCTGGTCAGCGACATCGCCATGCCGGGGGTGGACGGCTACACGCTCCTCGGACGGGCACGGGCGCGGTTGCGAGGCAGGGAGATTCCGGCCGCGGCGCTCACCGCGTACGCGGGATCGGAGGATCGCGGCCGTGCCCTCGCCGCCGGGTTCCAGGCGCATCTCGCCAAGCCCGTCGACCCGGCGCAGCTGGTGGCGGTGGTTGCCGAGCTCGCCCACGTGATCCCGGGCGGCGTGCCCGACTCCACCGAGGTGACGCTCAGCGCCGGAGTCCCTCTGCCGTGAACGTCGCCTGGTTGAGGACGCCGATCAGCGTGTCCCGCAACCGCTGTGTGATCCGGTTCGCCCTCGTGGCCCTCCGGACGAGTGACGCGAGGTGAGCGAACTGCCGCTCGACGCGCGAGACGCCCCTTCCGGCACGTCGCGAACGCACGCCGCGCGTCAGGAGCGCGCGGAGCCCGCTGACCTGGCGCGTGGCGCGCCCGAGCGTGCGCATGATCGGCGAGCGGGGCCGCGTGATCCGCGGCGAGACGTCCACCGGTTCCGCCGTCGTCAGGATCGTTTGAAAGACCCTCAGCCAGCACTCGAGGGCCTCGAGGGACGGCGCGCCGACGAAGCCACACGAGTTCGTGTCGGCGCAGGTAGGGCCGCAGGGGCATGTCGTGCAAGGCGTCGAGGGCGGTGGCGTCTGACACGCGTCGCCGATCCCGTCCTGATCCGCGTCGAGCTGGTCCGGGTTGGGGATCGCACAGTTGTCACAGGCGTCTCCGACCCGGTCCTGGTCGGTGTCCCGCTGGTCGGGGTTCGCGACCTTTGGGCAGTTGTCGCATGCATCGCCGAATCCGTCGTCGTCCCGGTCGGTCTGCTCCGGGTTGGATACCAGCGGGCAATTGTCGACGAATGCGGCGCTGCTCGAGTCATCGGCCGCGAAGACGAGACGACTCGCCTGGCTGGCGGCATCGTAGATGAGCCCGATCATCCGGATGCCGTCGCCGCAGTCGTTCCGCACCCGGACGTCCATCACGAGGGCGTCACCGTCGGCGAGCGCCCAGGGGACGTCCCCGGGTTGCAGCGTGACGGTCTTGGGATCCGTGAGCGCGCCCCCCCTCATCGGGAAGAGGCTCGTCCTCAGGCTCCCGGTAGCAAGCAGCTCCCGCGCGGCCGCGCGCTCACGAAGGACGTCGACGGTGACCACGGCGCAGTTCTCGACCGGCTGGGTTTGTCCCTTCGCGAGGTAGACAACGGCCTTCGTCGGAGGCGCATCGATGGCCTGGAGCTGCGTGGCAGCTGAACGAAACTGGCCGAGCTCCTGAGTGTCCGACACCCGCACCTCCGCCCCGAGCAGGCGCTGGGTCTCACCGGCCGGCGCCTCGGGGCTGAGGAGCAACTCTTCACTCTTCGGGCGCGGGCTCGCCCCCGACGCCGCGCGCAGGTAGAGGGCCGCCTCGTCGGCGCCGGCTGGGACGCCGAGGCCGAGCAAGAGCACGAGGGCCGCGCCGCAAGCGCCGCCGAGCCTCCTCGATGGGTTTTCGACAAGCTCCCTCATGGGTTCCCCTTGTGTGCTATGCGATGCTGGCGCGGAGCGACTGCACGTCTCTCATCGCCCCGACCGCGAGGCTGCGGAGCGTCGCGCCCAGCCTCGGGTCGATCTTCAGCCGGCGCATGCCGGCGTCGAGGACATTGGTGATGAACTTCAGCTTCGACTGAATGAACTGGAGCTGGTGTGCCCGCAGCCGTGCCGGGCCGGTGCGCGCGCTCTCGACTCTGGCGAGGCCCCGGCTGACCAAGTCGAGCAGACGCGTTTGCCGGCTCTGACCGCCCAGGGAGGTGACCGGCGCCGCCTGGATATCCTGCTGGAGCAGGAGGAACGTCTGCTCGATCCCGCTCAGGCCGCAGGCGAATGCACCGGCGGCCTGGTGCGTGCAGCCCGTGAACGCCACGCAGCTGTCGGTCGTGCAGGGGTCCCCGTCGTCACAGTTGGGCGAGGGCCCGGTCACGCAGCCGCCGGATGCCGGATCGCAGGTCTCGGTCCCGTTGCACGGGTCGCCGTCGTCGCAGGACACGACGACGCCGCTGCAGACCCCGTTGAGGCAGACGTCGCCCAGCGTGCAGGCGCTGCCGTCGTCGCACCCCGTACCGTTGGTCTTCGCCGGATTCGAGCAGCCGGTCGCCGGATCGCACACTCCCGCGAGGTGACAGCTGTCGAGCGGCGCGCAGGCGACGGGACCCCCGCCGACGCAGGTGCCGGCCTGACACGTCTCGCCCGTCGTGCAGGCGTTGCCGTCCTCGCAGGCGGCTCCGTCCGGCAGCGGCGTCGCCGAGCAGGTCCCATTGCTCGGATCGCAGACCACCTGGGAGCACGGCGCGGCCGGGCAGACGACCGAGCCCGAGCCGACGCAGGTGCCTCCCTGGCAGACGTCGGTCTGCGTGCACCCGTTGCTGTCGTAACAGGGCGTCCCGTCCGGGGAGGTAGTGTGCCCGCATCCCGCGATCGGGTCGCAGGAGTCCACGGTGCAGGAATTGCCGTCGTCGCAGTCGAGCGCCGTGCCGGGCGTGCAGACTCCGCCGACGCAGGTCTCGAGCCCGTTGCAGACGGATCCATCGGAGCAGGGCGTGTTGTCCGGCACCGCTGCCCCGCCGGTACAGGTGCCGGTGAGACAGGAGTCGCCGGTCGTGCACGCGTTCCCGTCGTCGCACAGCGCACCGTCCGGTGCCGGGCTTCCGGTGCAGGTGCCCGACTGGCAGACGTCGCCGAGCGTGCAGGCATTGCCGTCGTCGCAGGTGCTGCCGTCGGCCCCGGCAACGCCGGCGCAGGTGCCGGCCTGGCAGGTGTCGGACGTGGTGCACGGGTTCCCGTCGTCGCACGGCGCGGTGTTGTTCGTGTGAATGCAGCCTGCCGTCGGGTCGCAGCTGTCGTCCGTGCACGGGTTGCCGTCGTCGCACGAGAGCGGGGCGCCGGCCACGCAAGTGAGATTCTGGCATTGCTCGGTGCCGTTGCAGACATCGGCGTCGATGCAGTCGGCGGCGGCGCCGCAGGCCGTCGCGCTGCACGTGCAGTTGATGCAGATGTCCGGCGCGGCGACGAGATGCAGGCCGAGGATCACATCCGTCAGCTGGCCCAGGTTGGGGACGTCGAGCAGCGACAGCGTGCCGACGAGCTCCCCGCCGGTGAGGTCGCCCGTCTTGACACGGACGCAGTCGAACGGCGCCCCGCCATCGTCGGCCTCGAGCATGGCCCCGAGGACGTCGCCGGCGTCGAGGATCGCGCCGGTCGCGCTGCCGGTGGTCAGGGCGAGGGTGCTCGGCGCGTCCCGGAAGAAGTAGGTGTCGTCCGCCGTGCAGGGGACGCCGTCCACCCCCCAATACGCCGAGAGGGTGACCTTCACGGGGACCTCGAGCTGCATTCCCCCGGCGCCGTACGTGCCGGTCCGGTCGTTGATGGGCGGTCCGTTGCACACGGCAGGGGGTGGGGAGGGCGGGTTGGCGAGCGCCGGGTCGTGGTGCGGCCCGGGGAGAGAGCCCTGGCAGTGCGCGTCCTCGCGGCAGCCCGTCACGCACGCCGGGTCGGTATCGTCGATGTTGTGGTCCAGATAGCTGCCGAGGTCTCCGCCGGCCCGCCCGCCGTCGCAATCGAGGGCGCCGCTGCCGTCGCCCGAGGCGGCGATGCAGAAGGTGCCGAAGCCCGGGAACGATATGGGCGGCAGGATGACGGTGTCGACCGGGACGCCGATCCGGGCTTCCTGGTTGACGTCGCGTGCCCCGATGTCGAGCCGCACGAAGCCAGGGTCCACCCCCACCATCCACGTCGCGGACTGCGTCGTCAGCGTCGCCTGGCTGCCTCCCCCGGCCGCCGGGTCCGCAGGCTGGATCGAGAAGGTGCGGGTGCCGATGAGGTTCGAGTTGGGGCCGGGCGGCGGCGGCGGACTCAGGTCGTATGGGAGCTGGCCCGGCCGCGTCGCAGGGATCCAGTGCCCCGGGAACGGGAAGTAGTCGATGATGTAGATCTGGTAGTCGCAGGCGTCCCCGCCGCTGACGTCCGTATTGTCCGAGATCGCCACGAAGTTGAGCCCGACCGCGGCGCTGATGGGCCCGACGACGTCGCCGCGGCCGGTGATCTGGAAGAGCTGGTTGTCAGCCGCGTCGAACGCGAAGACGCGGTTCCCGGCAGTCCCGTTCGCGAACGGGTCGCCGGTACAGAGGAAGGCGAACCGGGGTGTGCCGGGCGAGAAGGTCGGAAACGTACAATCGCCGAAGGGATTCGCAGTCGTGTACTGCACCACCGGCGGCGAGTTGCCGGCGTCGAAGGGCGCGGCGTAGATCTCGGTCCCTCCACCGCCGACGGCCCCGGGCAGATCGGTCGCGGCCGAGTCGAAGAGCACGAGATGATCCTTCTCGGAGATCCAGGGGTGATGACTCGCCGCGTCGCCCCGCGTGACCTGGATGAGCCGGCTGCTGAAGGGAGGTTTGCCGTGCTGGAGCTCACTCACGAAGATCTGCGAGACGCCGGTCTCGTGCCCGTCGCCGAGCAGGTCGGCGGTCGACTCGAACGAGATGAACTTGCCGAGGTAGTCGAGCATCGGCCGCGTGCTCGGCCCGGCGCCGTTGGTGATCTGCATGAGCACCGTGACCGGGACGCGCTCGATGGCGGTGCGGAAGAAGGCGAAGACCTGAGGGACGCCGCTCGTGCCTCCCTTCAGGGCGGCCGTCGACTCGAAGACGAGGACCCCGCCCGGGAAGTTGATGGACGGCCGCACGCTGTCGCCGTCGGTGGCGGCGGTGACCTGGAGGAGCTCGCCCGTGTCCAGGTCCAGCTCGAAGATCTGCCGGTGCCCGGCGCCCTGGCCGCCGCCGTACGAGCCGTCGGCATCGAAGGCGATGCGGTTGCCGGACCCGTCGATGGTGGGATTGTCGGGATCGCCCGGCCCGGAGGTGAGCTGCACGAGAAACGGGTGCGGTGGGTTCGGACAGGTCACCTGGATCGGGGGGATCACCCCTCGCTGGCAGTCGTAGTCGAAGAGGGTGAAGTAGTAGATCTGCCGCCCCGTGCTGCCGTTGGCGAGGAGGTCGTCGGTCGAGGAGAAGATGAGGCTGAAGGCCCACGACCGCGTCTGGGGAACGAAGTTTGGCCCGCCGCTCGTCAGACGGATTGCCGGGGGGCTTTCCCGATGGAGCGCGAAGGCAGGACAGGCGGACAGGATCGCGAGAACGACCGCGAGACGGCGCCCGGCGGGAAGCAGGCGTACCAAGGCTCCCGTCATGCAACTGCGACCAAGCAGGAAGCATACCCCGGGGGGCGCTGCCCCTCGCCCGTGACCCGAGCACCGAAGTGCCCGCGGATGCGTTGTTTCGTGACCGGACCTTTTGCCTGCGGGCTTGCACAGGGACCAGACTATGGTCTCCGCCCTCATCGCGCGGGTGCAAGGTCCGCAGCCACGCAAGGGCGGCGGCCGCATGCTCCACGCGTATCGCCCCGGGCGGTGGCCTCTCGGACCCGACGTGGCCGCCGCCCGGGAGGTGCTCATCTCGGGACCAGCGCGTGGCTCGCGGCTCTCTGGCGCCGACCCGACTACGGGAATCCGGTCGGCGCCGCTCGCGGTCGAGCGCGCGACCCGCGCTGGAGGACGAGGGAGCCGAGAACGTGACGAGGCTGCCGGGGTACGCCGCGGCATCGTGGAGCTGACCACGCGATCAGGGCGCGCGGACCCGGGATGGAGTGGTAAGACAGCGGATCAGCTAGCTACCCGGTTGCTCATAGGCAGCGTAGCGTACTTCCCATGCTGTTGAACGAGCAGCTGGCCTGCGGCAGCCCCGGGAAGACTGCCTCGCCGCACTCTCCGCTCGCGGCGGTCGGGGGATCGAGCACGAGCGTCGCCTGGATGGGCATCGCCGAGCGGTCCATCGGGTAGCTGCCGCTCCTGCCCATCACGACGAACTTGAGGTGCCCAGGGATCCTGTTGCCGACCGCATTCGAGATGTCTCTGAGCTGAATCCTCTTGATGCCGCCGATCGGGGGGACGGTGGCGCCCGTGTTCTTGTACCGCCAGGCCGTCCCCGTTCCATCGGCGGTCCAGCCGACGCCGGTGGCCGCGTCGAACGCTCCACCCGGGATGGTCGCGTCGACGACCTTGGTCCCGCTGGCATCGTTGACGAGCACCCGTACGCCGTTCGCCACCGGGTCGAGCGGCGGAGAGTACGGGAACGGTATGACCATCTCGCCCTGGAAGAGCAGCTTGTCGTCGCCGGGAGGGGTGTTGAGTCTGCCGATGACCACCCGCGCGTTGGTCATGAAGACGCCGGCGACGTTGGTGCACGGTTCGCACGCGTCACCGACGCCGTTCCCGTCGCGGTCGCTCTGATCGGCGTTCGAGGTGGCGGGGCAGTTGTCCTGCGCATCGCAGACGCCATCCCCGTCGAGGTCGCCGGTGTTGTCCGGAGGGCAGGTCGCACCGGTGCCGGTGCAGAACTCGGCGACGTCGCAGCCGCCGGCCGCCGCCCGGCACTGCACGGCCGACGTGAACACCCGATCGAACGGGCAGCTGCCGCTCGTGCCGTCACAGAGTTCCGCGACGTCGCAGACGCCGCCCGACGGACGGCAGACAGTGCCGGCCGGAACCTTGACGTCCGACGGGCACGCGCTGCCCGCTCCGGTGCAGGTCTCGGCGACATCGCAGGCACCCGTGGCCGGACGGCAGACCGTGCCTGCCCGACTGAGCGCGTCGGGCGGGCAGGCGGCGCCCGTGCCCGTACAGTGCTCGGCCGCATCACAGGGAGCCGCCGACGCGCGGCAGACCGTGTCCGCCGCGCTCAGGGCATCGGGCGGACAGACACCGCTGCTTCCGGTGCACGCTTCAGCCGGGTCGCAGGGTCCCGTCGACGGCCGACAGATCGTATTCGTCTGGCTGAAGCCATCCGCCGGGCATCCGGGGCTCGTGCCGGTGCACGACTCGGCCACGTCGCAGACGCCCGCCGCCGCACGGCACAGGGTGCCACCGGCAACAAAAGTATCGGTCGGGCACAGGGCGGTCGTGCCCGTGCAGTTTTCGGCCACGTCACAGCTGCCCGCCACGGGACGGCACACGGTCGCTGCAGGCTGGAAGGCATCCGGCGGGCACGTGGCGCTCGTGCCGGCGCAGGTCTCGGCCACATCGCAGGGCCCGAGCGCGGCGCGACAGACGGCGCCCGCGGATTTCAGCGCATCAGGCGGGCACGTGATGCTCGTGCCCGTGCACGTCTCCGCCACGTCGCAACCGCCTGCCGGCGCGCGGCACACCGTCCCGGCGGGCGCCAACGCATCGGGAGGACACGTGGTGGTGATGCCCGTGCACCTCTCCGCCGCGTCACAGGGGCCGACCGGGGGACGGCACACGGTCCCTGCGACCGCAAGGGCGTCGGGGGGACACGTGGTGCTCGTCCCCGTGCACGTCTCCGCCGCGTCGCAGGGGGCCACCGAGGGACGGCACACGGTCCCGACGGGTGCCAGGAGGTCGGGGGGACAGGTGCCGCCCGTGCCCGTGCACGTCTCCGCGACATCGCAGACGCCCACCGGGGAACGGCAGACGGTCCCCGCGGCCACGAAGGCGTCGGGCGGACAGGTGCCGTTCGTGCCCGTGCACGTCTCGGCCACGTCGCAGACGCCCACCGAGGGACGGCAGACGGTCGCTCCGGCCACGAAGGCGTCGGGCGGACAGGAGGCGCTGGCGCCGGTGCACGTCTCCGCCACGTCGCAGGCGCCCGCGGCCGTGCGGCACACGGTGCCTGCCGCCACGAAGGCGTCGGCGGGGCAGGTGGTGCTCGTCCCGGCGCACGTCTCCGCCGTGTCGCAGATTCCCGCCGCCGGACGGCACACGGTGCCTGCAGCCGCGAGGACGTCTACCGGGCACGCGGGGCTCGCGCCCGTGCAGGTCTCCGCCGCGTCGCAGAGATCCACCGCCGGACGGCAAACGGTCCCCGGTGGTAGGAAGCCGTCGGTCGGACACGTGCCGCTCGTGCCGGTGCACGTTTCCACCACGTCGCAGAGACCCGCCGGGCCACGGCAGACGGTGCCCGCGGCCACGAAGGCGTCGGCCGGGCACGTGCCACCCGCACCGGTGCACGTCTCCTCCACGTCGCAGGGGCCCACCGCGGGACGGCACACGCTCCCCGCGGTCACCAACGTGTCGGGCGGACACGCGGCGCTCGAGCCCGTGCACGTCTCGGCCACGTCGCAACCGCCCGCCGCCGCGCGACAGACCGTCCCCGCGGCCACGAAGGCATCGGCGGGGCACGTGCCGCTCGTGCCCGTGCACGCCTCCGCCACGTCGCAGACGCCGAGCGAGGGACGGCACTCGATCCCTGCGGCCACGAAGACATCGGGCGGGCACGAGGCGCTCGTGCCCGCGCAGGTCTCCGCGACGTCGCACGCGCCCACCGGGGGACGACACGCGGTCCCTGCGGGCATCAATGTGTCGGCCGGACACGTGGCGCTCAAGCCGGTACAGGTCTCCGCCACGTCGCAGGCGCCCAGCGAGGGACGGCACTCGATCCCTGCGGGCGCCAAGGCGTTGGGCGGGCACGCGGCGCTCGTGCCCGTGCACGTCTCGGCCACGTCGCAGACGCCGAGGGCGGGACGGCACTCGGTCCCGGCGGACACGAAGGCGTCGGCCGGGCACGTGCCGCTCGTACCGGTGCACGTCTCCGCCACGTCGCAGGGACCGAGGGCGGGACGGCACTCGATCCCCGCCGGCACGAAGGTATCGGGCGGGCAGGTGTCGGTGAGCCCGTCGCACAGCTCGGCGACGTCGCAGGGCCCGACGGCGGGGCGGCAGACGCCGCTGCCCTTCACGTCGGGCGGGCAGAGGGCGTTGATGCCGGTGCATGTCTCGGGCGGGTCGCAGCCGCCGGCGGAGGGGCGGCAGACGGTGCCGGCGGCGACGAAGTCGTCGGCGGGGCAATCGTTCCCCTGCCCATCGCAGCTCTCGGCGACGTCGCACGCGCCCGCCGACGGGCGGCAGACCGCCGTGCTCTTGGCGTCGGGCGGACACGTCGCGCTCGTTCCGGTGCAATTCTCGGCCAGGTCGCAGACGCCCGCCGACAGCCGGCACAGCGTGCCCGACGGCGCGAAGTCGTCGGGCGGGCAGTCGTTGCCGATGCCGTCGCAGCTCTCGGCGACGTCGCACGCGCCCGCCGACGGGCGGCAGACCGCCGTGCTCTTGAGGTCCGGCGGGCACAGGGCGCTCGCCCCCGCACAGCTCTCGGCCGCATCACAGAGGCCGGCCGAGGCGCGGCAGACCGTGGTCGGCGGCTCGAAGGCGTCCGGCGGGCAGTCGTTCCCCTGCCCGTCGCAGCTCTCGGCGACGTCGCACGGGCCCGCCGACGGGCGGCAGAGCGCCGTGCTCTTGGTGTCCGCGGGACAGAAGGCGCTCGTGCCGCTGCACGTCTCCGCCGGGTCGCACACTCCGGCCGAGGGACGGCACTCGATCCCTGCCGGCACGAAGGCATCGGGCGGGCAGGTATCGGTGAGCCCGTCGCACAGCTCGGGGACGTCGCAGGGCCCGGCGGCGGGGCGGCAGACGCCGCTGCTCTTCACGTCGGGCGGGCAGAGGGCATTCGTGCCGGTGCACGTCTCGGGTGGGTCGCAGCCACCGACGGAGGCACGGCAGACGGTGCCGGCGGTGACGAAGTCGTCGGCAGGGCAGTCGTTCCCCTGCCCGTCGCAGCTCTCGGCGACGTCGCACGGGCCTGCCGACGGGCGACAGACCGCCGTGCTCTTCGCGTCGGCGGGACACGAGGGGCTCGCCCCGGTACAGCTCTCGGCCGGATCGCAGACGCCCGTCGAGGGCCGGCACAGGGTGCCCGATGGCGCGAAGTTGTCGGGCGGGCAGTCGTTGTTCACTCCATTGCAGCTCTCCGCGACGTCGCACACGTCGGCGGCGGGGCGGCACACGCCGGTGCTCTTCAGGTCCGGTGGGCAGGAGGTGCCGAGCCCGGTGCAGCTCTCGGCCGCATCGCACGCCCCGGCTGAAGGACGACATACCGTCCCCGACGGCGCGACGTCGTCGGGCGGGCAGTCGTTGCTCACCCCGTCGCAGCTCTCCGCGGCGTCGCACACGTCGGCGGCGGGGCGACAGACCGCCGTGCTCTTCACGTCCGCCGGGCAGCTCGGACCTGCTCCGGTGCAGCTCTCGACCGGATCGCAGGCCCCGGCCGAGGGACGACACACCACGAGCGACGGCGCGAAGCCGTCGGGCGGGCAATCGTTGTTCACCCCATCGCAGAGCTCCGCGACGTCGCACACGTCGGCCGCGGGGCGGCAGACCCCGATGCTCTTCAGATCGGGCGGGCAGAAGTCCGCCAAGCCGGTGCAGGCTTCGACCGCATCGCACGCTCCCACGGCGGGCCGACAGACCTCTCCCGGCGGACGGAACGTGCAGCTCGAGGTGCAGCAGGAATCGCTCGCCCCGTTCGCCGCTCCCAGATCGCACTCCTCGAGCAGATCGAGGATGCCGTCCCCGCACACGAGTGCGCTGGCCGCTGCCGGTGCGAGGACGGACGCCAGGGCCAGGGCGAGCAGGACCTGCCATACCCGACGCCCGAAGCCGCTGCGGCGGGGCACGCCGCTGGTGGGCTGAAGGGCAGCCGTCGGCGACAGCCCGGGCGGCGCACCGATGGATAGCGTCGTTTCCAACCACTGCCGGCACAGCAAACTCCATGCCCCCGGTCGCCGAAACGATGATCGACAACGTCCTGTCCGGCATGCTGCAATCCGGCAAAGCGTGCGCGGGTGCAGTTCGGACCCGCCCGAAAGGCCTGCAACTGGCTGCCGCGAGCGCGGGGACTCCCGAGCCGCTCGAGGGGTCATCCGAGGTGCCAGCGCTCGAGGAAGCCGGCTGCCGGACCGGCTCGCGGGTGCGCCGAGAAGGCGTCCTCGCAGTGGCCGTGAGAGCAAGGAAGAAATCAGCTGCACCCCCTGGCGACGGCGAGTCGATCGAGGTAGAGGCGGGCCCATGAAGCCCACGCTCGTCACCGGCGCCAACGGCCACGTCGGCAACAACCTCTGCCGGCTGCTCCTCGCGCGCGGCGAACGGGTGCGCGCCATGATCCGCGCCAGCGCCGACCCGGCGGCACTCGCCGGCCTCGACCTCGAGGTCGTGCGCGGCGACATCCGCGACGCCGAGGCGACGGGGCGCGCCGTCGCCGGCTGCGGGCGCGTCTACCACACCGCCGCGGGCTTCCTCATGTGGTCGCGCGACCCCGAGCGCGACATCGTCGCGGCCAGCGTCGAGGGGACGCGCAACGTCGTCGGCGCCGCTGCCCGCGCCGGCGTCGAGAAGGTGCTCTACGTCAGCACCGGCGGGACGATCGGCTTCACCGACTCGCCCGACGTGATCCTCGACGAGTCCTACCACACCACGGCGCCGCACACCCATTACTTCCGCGGCAAGGTGGCCGCCGAGAAGGAAGCGTTCGCGATCGGCGCCCGGGAGGTCCTGCCCGTCATCGCGATCAACCCGGGCTTCATACTCGGACCGCGCTTCTTCAAGCTCTCGGAGTCGGTCCGGCAGGTGGCCGACTTCGTGAACCGCGGCATGCCCTTCTACTTCGACGGCGGCTTCCCGGTGGTCGACGTCGAGGACGTGGCGCAGGGAGCGATCCTCGCCCTGGAGAGAGGCCGCGCCGGGGAGCGCTACATCGTCGGGGGCGAGAACATCACCGTGAAGCAGCTCTACGAGCTGATCGCCGAGCTCACGGGCATGCGCGCGCCGGCCGTGAGAGCACCGGTGCCGGTGGTCCGCGCCCTCGCCACGGTGCTCGAGCTCGCGGGGACGATCACGGGCACGCGCCCGCTCATGGACCGCAACATGGTCGACGAGTTCGCCGGCCGCTACGGCTTCCAGCACTCGACCAGGGCCGCGCGCGAGCTGGGCTACACCTGGCGCCCGGCGCGGGAGGTGGTGCGGCGGACGGTGGCGTGGCTCGTCGATCGCGGCTTCGTGAGCGAGCGCCGGCGGCGGGCGCTCACGCTGCACCCGTCGCTGCACGGCGCGTATTAGAATCAGCGAGGGGCTCCGCCCCTCGCCCCGTCGGGCGGAGCCCGGGTCCTCACTCCCCGCTCGCTTCGCTCGGCCGCGCGCGCGGCGCGCGCGGAGATTCCATCTCGACCGTCGTTCGCCCGGCCTTTTGTTCGTCGCCTCGGCCGAGCCGGGGGCCGCTGCCAGGCACAGTGTGTGACGCTCGTGGCGCATGGGCGGCACACCTCGGGAGCCGACGCCTGCAATTCCCGGCTCGCTCCGGCGGTACGAATGCTGCTCATGGGACCGAACCGCCGACTACAGAAAGGAGTCACTGATGCGTGTTCGTTCCATTTGGAGTGCTCGCGGACTTGCCGTCGCGCTGCTTCTCGCAGCCGCTGTGCCCGCCGCGGCCCAGAGCGTCCAGCCGACCGCTCCCATCGCCATCAACAAGGACGTCTTCAACGGCACGGTGAAGGGCTTTCTCGCCCCCGACGAGCTGATCCTCAATACGAAGCTGTCCGACGTGGCCTTCACCGGCTTCTTCGGGTCGGCCAGCGCCTCCGCCGTGGCAGTCTACGTGTACGACCCGGCGAGCATCCCGAGCTTGCAGCTCGGCGACGTCGTCAACCTGGCGAGCAGCACGGCGGCCAGCGTGTATGACGCAATGGGAACGAAATGGCCCGCCGGCTCCGTCATCGTCGCGGCCGTGGTCGCGTTCGATGCGGGCGCTCAGCAGGGCACCGTCTGTGGTTTCGCGACGCTGCGCATAGACAAGGTGGATTCGAGAAGCAACCCCAAGTTCATCGATGCGAGCCTGGTCGCCCTCGACCCGCCGACGCTCGCGCAGTGACTGGCGTTTTGGTGGAAGCGACACTCGACGGTGATCCTTCCGCAGAAAGGACATTGACCATGACACGTTTCAGAAGCCTGTCCGCGCGATGCCTCGTCATCGTCGGCGCCCTGATCCTCACGGCCGCCGCCCCGGCATTCGGTGCGTGTTCCGGCGACGCCGACTGTGACGGCGTGCTCGACGCCTTCGACCTGTGCCCG
>Ga0209056_10001675_pt1 | contig 24349 bp, 31 predicted proteins | sample GraSoiAngelo_114_FD_185876 | JGI IMG/M metagenome (GOLD analysis project Ga0209056, IMG submission 185876) | Grasslands soil microbial communities from the Angelo Coastal Reserve, California, USA - 14_0903_13_40cm (SPAdes) (version 2) | ecosystem: Environmental > Terrestrial > Soil > Grasslands... | reverse complement strand
GCTTCGTTTCGGCCATCGTCTTCGCGATGTCGCGTGTGCCGAAGACCACCTCATGGCCGAGTTCCATGAGTTTGCCGCCAACCGCTCGTCCGACCGCACCCGTTCCCAAGACACCGATTTTCAACGCCATGCACCCTCGCCGCCTCACGACCCCGGTGTACTTGTAGGTTCCGCTGGAGGGGAGGCCCGTATTTCCCGTGCGAGCAGGCCCGCCCGGGATTCGAACGCCACCGCCGAGCGGCGTGGCCTAACATGTTAACCATCGTTCTCGAAGAGCCGCTCGCTGAGTCAGTGGCCTTCGCGGATCTTCCGCATCCGCTCGACCTTGCGTTGAATGACCTCGGGCTTGCCGATGTCGCGGCGGGCATAGAAACTCCCGGAGACAAAGGCCAAGCCCTCTTCCGAGACCGACTCGGCGTCCTCGAGATTCGAAGCGATCCCGACGATCGCCAGGGACCGAGACGTCGTCGTGTAGAGATGTCCGCCCTTCTCGTCGACGCTCGCATAGTACAGCCTCGCCCCCGTCCGGCGAATGCTCTCCTCGTCGACCTTGAGCTGCTCCCGGGCCTTCGGATGCGAGCCATACCCCATCGGGACGACGTACTTGCACACCGTGGCCTTGCGGGCGAACGAGACCGACGACGGAAGGTTTCCCGCGGCAAGGCGCAAGCAGACCTCGAGGAAATCCGTCTCGAGAATCGGTAAGACGTTCATCGATTCCGGGTCCGCGAACCGGACGTTGTACTCCAGGAGCCTCGGACCGTCTTCCGTCGCCATGAAGCCGCCGTAAAGGATGCCTTTGAACGGCGTGCCGCGGGCGGCCATCGCCACCACGGTCTTCGTCATCGTCTCCAGCGAACGGACGAAGTCGTCGTTCGTGAGAAAGGGCAAGCGATGGTCCGCGTCACTGTAGGAGCCCATTCCTCCCGTGTTCGGCCCTTTGTCCCCCTCGTACGCGCGCTTGTGATCTTGGGCCAGAGGCATCGGGACGAGCGCTCGGCCGTCGCAGAACGCCTGGAGGGAGAACTCCTCCCCCACGAGTTTCTCCTCGACGAGGAACCGCGCCGCGCCGCCAATCTTCTTCTCCAAGATCTCGCGGCCATACGCGAGCGCCTCCGCCTTGCTCGAGAAATGATCGCCCCAGACGCGCACGCCTTTGCCGCCCGTCAGGCCCAGCGGCTTGATCACGAACTCGAAGTCCGAGTCGTTCACGAACTCCTCGAAGCCCGCGAGACTGTCGAACGCCCAGAATAGCGGGAACCCGGGGATCTGATGATCTCGCATCAAGGTCCTCGTGAATTCCTTGTTCGTCTCGAGTTGCGCCGCTTCCCGGGACGGGCCGACCGTCGGAATCGCGGCGGCCTCGAGGGCATCGGTGATTCCTTTCTCGAGCGGCGCCTCGGGCCCGATCACCGCGAGTTCGATCCCATATCCTTTCGCCCAGGAGACGATGCGCTCGACGTCGGCCACGTCCCCGAGGAGGACGTCCTTCGAGCGGCGACGGATCGCGGGATTCTGGTTCGCCATCGCGGCGTAGATGTCGGCCTGGCTGCGATGGAGCGCCTCGACGATCGCATGCTCGCGGCCCCCGCCCCCGACCACCAGGACCTTCATGATCGCGATGCGGAGATGGTGGCGGCCGGGATTTCTAGTTTCGCGCACTCCGCCGAAACCCGAATCACTTCGGCGGCTGCATGAGCTTGAGGAAGTTCCCCTCCGAATCTTCGAAGGTCACGACACTGCCCCACGGGTAATCGCCGATCTCGCCGACGAACTTCACACCCTTGTCTCGCAGTCGCTTGACGTCGGCTCGGATGTCCGTCGTCTTGAACGTCAAGATGGCCCGCTTCGGCGTCGGCTTGCCGTCGGTCGAATCGAGCCCGACGCGGAGACCTCCCACGTTCATGGCGCTCCAGTCGGCGCTCTCCTCCGTCATCGCCAGATTCAGCACGTTGCGGTAGAACGCGATGGCGCGTTTCATGTCCTGGACTTCGTAGTAGACGTCTTGAACGCCCGTGATCATCGGCCCACTCTCCGAGCGCCAGCCATGGGCGTATCGAGGGATAGCCGTTACGTTGGGGCGGGGCCGGCGGCTCTGAGGGCGAGCTCCGCTGCATACACCGTATTCGACAGGAGCATCGCGATCGTCATCGGTCCCACGCCGCCCGGCACGGGCGAGATCGCCTCCGCTTTCGGGCGCACGGCGTCGAAGTCCACGTCGCCGACCGTGCGATAGCCGCTCTTCGCACTCTCATCGCGGACTCGATTGATCCCGACGTCGATGACGATTGCGCCCTTGTTGATCATGTCCCGCTTGATGAACCGCGGGGAGCCCATCGCGGCGATGAGAATCTCCGCCCGCCTCGTGTGCGACGCGAGTTCGCGTGTCCCGCTATGGACGACGGTCACCGTCGCGTTCGCCTTGGGACCTTTTTGCATCAGGAGGGCCGCGAGCGGCTTCCCGACGATGTTGCTCCGGCCCACAATCACGACGTCCTTGCCGCTCGGATCGTAGCCGCTGCGCATGAGGAGTTCGACGACGCCAGAGGGGGTGGCGGGTGCGAACCGCGGACGGCCGATCAGCACGAGGCCGACGTTCACGGGGTGGAAGCAGTCCACGTCCTTGAGCGGGCTGACCGCCGAGACTGCCTTGTCCACCGAGATCTGCTCGGGCAACGGCTGCTGGACGAGGATCCCGTGGACCTTCGGATCGCTGTTCAACCGGCCGATCTCCTGGAGGAGACGAGCCTCGGGCACATCACCGGGCAGCTCAATCGTCCAGTGGGCCATCCCCATCTCCTCGGAGGCCTTCGCTTTCATCTTGACATAGAGCTGCGACGCGGGATTTTCCCCGACGAGGACCGCCGCGAGACCGGGGACCACACCCTCATCCGCGAGCTTCGCGAGGCGCGGCTTCAGCTTGGTCCGAACGTCGTCCCCAATCCTCTTGCCATCGATGACGTTGCCGGGCACGTGGGCACCCGATGGTGGGAATCGGTTCGGTCGATATAGCCTTGAGCGCGAGACATGCGGCGCGCGTCTGACACCACGAGTGGTGCCGCAGAATCGTACGCCGATGTCGTCAGACAACGACCCGCCGCCGGCGGGCCACGAAAACGCTTAAGACTGCTCGCGACGTTCGGCGGCCGGATGCACTCTAGCGACTGGTCTCGACTCCTCACGGAACGTCAGCGCGAGGTCCTCTCGATCGTCGTGGAGAACAAGGTGTACCGCAACCGCGATTCGAAGATCCCCGAGCTTGCGGCCCAGATGGGCATCGCGCCGGCGGCGGTCGCGAAGCACCTGCTCGAGATCGAGAAGACCGCGTTGCTGAACGTCGTCGTCTCGCCATCGGAGCAGGGCAAGAGGGTCTACGAGCGGCTCGAGCTCGAGCCGCGGCCGGAGCAGAAGCAGACGGCCGAGGTCCTCGACCGGAATACGGTCACGATCCTTCGGTTCCTCCATGTCCATCCGGACGCGAGCACGACGGAGGTGGCCGAGGAGCTCGGTCTCTCCGAGTACACGACCGTCAACGGCCTGCGGGTCCTGATGGCCGTCCAGCTGATCACGAAGCAACGTGGTCCCGCCGTCCGGCGGGGCGTGCCCCCGTACGTATACCGGCCGACGGCGCACGGCGAAGACCTCGCGGTGCGGTTCCCCGCGGAGGCGACCGCGTAAGGCCGAAATAGCTCCGACCCTCTCTCCATCGTCGAATGTACGACGCGGTCGTCGTCGGCGCTGGACCGGCCGGAGGGATGGCCGCACGGCCACTCGCCGCCGCGGGCTTCCGGACCGCGATCCTCGAAAAGAAGAAGGTGGTCGGCGAACCAGTCCAGTGCGCGGAAGGCGTCAGCGAGTTCGGCCTTGCGTCGAACGGCCTCCGGCCGCGAGAGGAGTGGATCGCCCAGCGCGTCATCGGTGCCAAGTGCATCGCGCCGAACGGGACTTGGTTCTACATCACCCGCCTCCCGGGATACGCGATCCATCGCCCCGCATTCGATCGCTGGCTCGTCGATGGCGCGGTCGACGATGGCGCGCAGCTGCGCACGTCGACCAAGGTCACGGGGATTTCCCGTCATGATGGCGGGTGGCGAATCGAGGCAAACGGCGAGACGATCGATACGCGCGTCATCATCGGCGCCGACGGGCCTGCGAGCTTCGTCGCCCGTCAAGCGGGCCTCGTCCGTAGCCTCGAGCGGATCGGCGCGTACGAGTACCGATTCCGCCGCGAGGACGTGCCGCTCCTGGAACCGGAGTTCTTCCTCCTCTACATCGGAGAGGCGTACCAGGGCGGTTACGCGTGGATATTCCCGAAGGGCGATTCGGTGAACGTCGGCGCGGGAGGCCACATCGATGCGCATGCCGCCACGGTGGATTTTTGTCGCAAGTTCGGCATCGACGTGGAACGGAGGACGCAGACCATTGCGGGTTCGATTCCTTCGCGGTACGATTTGACCTCCCTCGGGGCGCCTGGCCTGGCCATTGCCGGCGATGCCGCGGGCATCACGAACCCGTTGAACGGGGCGGGGATCCACTCGGGGATCTTCAGCGGGCGCCTCGCGGGCGAGTTCGCGGTGACCGCGTTGACGCGGGAGGATCCGACGTCCATGGTCGCGTATGACCGGGCCATGCGAGCGTCGCCGTTCCTCGACCCGCTCCTCTCCTGGATGATCGAACGCATCCGGCGATGGGGCGATCGGCTGATGAATTCCGTCGGCGAGGAACTGGACGGACTCGATTGGCGGGCCGTGACCCCGCGGCTGATCCTGTCCGTGCTGCTCCGCAAGCCGTGGTTGGGGATTCACGCACGCGAATTCTATCGGATGATCCTCGCCCTCGAACTGTGCGACCGCTACGGATGGTAGTCGATTCCTTCATGCATTCGACCGAAGCTTAGATAGCTCCGCCGCCGTTCCCGCGCGCGATGCCCGCGGAGGCCGCGAGCCGTCCGATCCGTGCGGGCAGTCGTCTCGAACGGATCCTCGCGTCCGGAGGGTTCGCGGTGACGGCGGAGATCGCCCCGCCGGCCTCCGCCGACGCGTCGGAGATTCGGCGCCATGCGGCCGCCTATCGCGGGATGGTGGACGCGTGCAACGTGACGGATGGCCAGCGGGCGCTCGTTCGGATTTCCTCCCTCGCCGGCGCGTTAATCGCTTTGCAAGAAGGCGTCGAGCCGATCATGCAAATGGTCTCGCGAGACCGAAACCGCATCGGCCTCCAATCGGATCTCCTCGGGGCCTCGGCCCTCGGAATCCACAATGTCCTCTGCCTCTGGGGCGACCCGCCGGCCGCGGGAAACGAGAAGGACGCGAAGGCCGTCTTCGACCTGAACACCGAAGAGATGATCGCGACCTTCCGCGCTCTGCGAGACACCGGGATCCTGCGGGGCGGAGACAAGGTGGAGAACGCCCCGAAGGTTTTCATCGGCGCGGCCGCCGACCCGTTTCGCGGTTCGAACGAGGAATCGTTCGGTAAGCTCCGGGGAAAGGTCATGGCCGGCGCCGATTTCGTCCAGACCCAAGGCGTGTACGACGTGGATGCGTTCGAGGAGTGGATGCGCCTCGTGCGGAAGGAGTGGCTCCACGACAAGGTGTACATCCTCGCGGGCGTCATCCCGCTGAAATCCGCGAAGATGGCTCGATTCATGGTCGAGAAGCTCGGCGCGGTCGTCCCGAAACACATCCTCGACCGAATGGAGCGCGCTCCGAATCCGAAGGCGGAGGGCGTGAGCATCGCGGTCCGGACGATCAAGGCGCTCAAGAAGATCGAGGGGGTCCGCGGGGTGCACTTGATGCCGATCGGGTGGGAGGAGGTGGTGCCGGACCTGGTGCAGGAGGCAGGGCTGCTTCCCCGCCCGGACCCGACGCCCCGAGTGACGTCCCCCTCGGCATGACCATCCCACGGCCACCGAAGACTTAATTGCATTCTTTCCATTGCCATCCGGTAATAGGGATGGTTTCCCCCCGCCGGGCTCTCTTCAGCGTATCGGACAAGGAGGGTCTCGTCGACTTCGCCCGGGGCCTGCACGCCCTCGGTTTTGAATTGATGGGCACGGAGGGGACGGCGAAGACTCTGAAGGACGCGGGCCTTCCGGTGACGACCGTGGCGGATTACACCGGCCTCCACGAGGGGTTGGGAGGCCGCGTGAAGACCCTCCACCCGAAAATCTTCGCGGGGATCCTCGCGCCTCGAGGCGATGAGAGAGACCTCGCGGACCTCGGCGCCGTCCCGATCGACCTCGTCGTCGTGAACCTCTATCCCTTCGAGACCACGGCGGCGAAACCGGACGTCCGGCTCGAGGAGGCGATCGAGAACATCGATATCGGCGGCGTGTCCCTCATCCGCGCCGCCGCGAAGAACGCGGCGCGGGTCAGCGTGATCGTCCGGCCTTCGCGGTACCCAGATGTCCTCCGGACGCTGCAAGAGCACCGGTCGATCCCGGAGAAACTCCGAAATGAGCTGGCGATGGAAGCGTTCGAGTACACCTCCCGTTACGATGCCGCGATCTACAACTATCTCGCGAAACGCCAGGGGACCGTGCTCCCCCCCGCGCTGCGCCTCGCGTACGACAAGGTCGCGGACCTTCGTTACGGCGAGAATCCGTACCAGAAGGCGGCCCTGTACCACGAGCCCTTCCCGTTCGCCGCCACGGCGACCGCGGAGAAACTGCAGGGGAAGGAGTTGTCGTACAACAACCTGATCGATCTCGATGCGGCGCTGCGCCTCGCGACGGAGTTCGATCGGCCTGCCGCCGTCGTCATCAAGCACACGAACCCTTCGGGCGTGGCCCTGGCGTCATCGCTCACGGAAGCGTACACGAGCGCCCATGCCGCGGACCCGATCTCCGCCTACGGTGGTGTCGTCGGCCTGAACCGCCCGGTCGATCTCGCCACGGCGAAGGGGATGAGGAAGGATGTCCTCGACGCGGTCATCGCACCGGAGTATGAGCCCCAGGCGCTCGACCTCCTGAAATCGAAAAAGAAGGGGACGTTCCTCATCCTCCGGACCCGCGGTCCGTTCCGGAACGATCACGGCATCGACATGGTCCGGGTCCTCGGGGGCGTCCTCCTCCAGACGACGGACTTCCCCCGGCCACGTCCGGAGGCCTTCAAGGTCGTGACGAAGGCGTCGCCGACTCCGGCGCAGATGCGCGACATCCTCTTCGGAATCCTGGTGAGCCGGTACGTGAAGTCGAACTCGATCGTCCTCGTCAAAGGCGAGCGGACGGTCGGCATCGGGGCGGGACAGATGAGCCGTGTGGACGCATGCATGCTCGCGTGCTACAAGGCGAAAGCGGCGGCCCGCGGGAGCGTCGCGGTCAGCGACGCGTACTTCCCGTTCCGCGATGGGGTGGACGAGCTCGCGAAAGGTGGCGTCGCCATCGTCGCACAGCCCGGCGGCTCGATCCGCGACGACGAAGTCATCGCGGCGGCGGACGAACACGGAATCGGAATGGTCTTCACCGGGATCCGGTTGTTCAAACATTGAGGGACCTCGATGGGCCGAACCAGGGTCGGAGTGCTCGCCTCGGGACGGGGCACGGACTTCCAGAGCCTCGTGGACGCGCGCAAGCGCGGAGATCTGGACATCGACCTCGCGGTCCTCGTTTGCAACGTGCCGGGGGCGCCGGTCCTCGATCGCGCGAAAGCCGCGGGCGTCCCTGCGGTCGTTGTCGATCACCGCCCGTTCGGGAAAGACCGCGAGACGTTCGAGCAAGCGATGCTAAAAGTCCTCCGGGACAAACGCGTCGAGCTGGTCGTCTTCGCGGGCTTCATGCGCCTCGTTTCCGCGTCGTTCATCCGCGCGTTCCCGGACCGGATCATCAATATCCATCCGTCGCTGCTCCCCGCGTTCCCGGGGGCACACGCCCACCGCGATGCCATCGCCGCGGGCGTCAAAGTCTCGGGCTGCACGATTCACTTCGTCGACGCCTCCGTGGACGGAGGGCCCATCATCTTGCAGAGGGCGGTCCCGGTCCACGAGGACGACACGGAGGACTCCCTCGCCGCCCGGATCCTCGAGCAAGAGCACATCTTCCTGCCGCTCGCGGTGCGGCTCTTCGCAGAAGGCCGGCTTCACGTGGAAGGCCGTCGCGTTCGCATCGACACCCGGGGAATCGAGATCCCACCGATGGCCTAGCCAGCGAGATGAGCCCCAAAATAAAGGGCCGTCCAGGGATCCTGAACGGCCTCGTTGTGGAGGGATGCTTGTCTAAGCGACCCGACAATGGAGCAACCCTATAAGATGATTTTCTGACCCGGCTCAGCGGACCGTGGAAAGACGTATCCGGCACCCGAAAGAAAAAAAGGGTAGGCCGTTCGCCGTTTCAGGAAAACCAGGGAACGGCCCGTTGTGGAGGGATGCTTGTGATCTTTCGTAGAAGCCTGTGATATTTGAACATTTCACCCAGTCATTCGGACATGGGTGGGAACGTCTCGCGGGTCGTTCCCGAAGCCAATCGAGGCGAGGTTGCGAACCGATCGTCACGACATTACGCAAGGCTTATGGCGGCCGCGGCCGTTCGACGGAGAGGCGCGCTCGGATGAAGGGAGTCGGGAAGTTCGGCGAAGTCATGGCGGGCGAGAAAGGCAAGGTCAGCTACGACGAGGTCGCCGCCCGCCTCGAGAAAATCATCCATTCCGGAAGCCAGCGCAAGCCGATCACGGACTTCGTGTGTCGGGAGCTGCGGAAGATTCCGCACTACACGTGGGTCGGCATCTACAATGTGGACGGATCGGAACTCGTCCTCGCCTCTTGGTCCGGGCCCAGCGCGACCCTGCACCTGCGGATTCCCGTTGGCCAAGGGATCTGCGGGGCCGCGGTCGCCGAGAAGGGGACGGTCGTCGTCCCGGACGTGAACGACGACCCGCGGTACCTCCAGTGCTTCATCAACACGCGGGCCGAAATGGTCGTGCCGATTCTCCGGGACGGCGCCGCGATCGCGGAGATCGACATCGACTCGGACCAGCTCAACGCGTTCACGCCGACGGACCAGGAGTTCGTCGAGTGGGTCGCGCAGGAACTCGTGAGGATCCTCTGAGGGGTCTCACAAGCGGAACTCGCCCCAGACGCGAATGAATGTGTCAACCTGGTCCGGCGTCGCGAGCTCGTACGCCGTCATGAGTCGCGCGACCGACTTCGGGTCCACCACGCGATATCCTCGTTCGACGGGCTGAGCGTGCTCGATCAGGCCCGCGACTTGCATTTTCTTCAGATGATGCGAGAGCGTCGACGGCGAGACGGGCACTTGCTCCAGGATCTGTTTGTGGGTCGCCGCCTCCCGTTCCATGAGGAAGTCGATCACCTTGAGCGGCACCGGCTGACGCAGGAACGCCAGAATCTGCTTCTCCGCCTCCGTGAGGGCGGCCCGAACCTCCGCTTGACCCGGCGTCGAGCGCGGATAGAACCGCTTGTACTCTCCGTCCATCGAGGACGTAATGAGCTCGTGCTTCTCGAGGAACCGAAGATGGTAGTCCGCGAGGGTGATCGACAGGTTCAGGGCTCGCGATAACTCACGCAAATGGAAACCCGGATTTTTTCGGACGAAGTCATACAGGTCCTTCCGGGTCTTGACGGCCAGGATCTCCCGGTCCATGAGACCACGCGGCGCTCAGCGCCGCAGCGTGAACCCGTAGAACAGGGCGAGGATCACGAGGTCGAGGGACCCGGACAGGAGGAAGAACTGCCCGAGCGAGAGCGCAACCACGAACAGGAAGACCGTGAACAGGAGGGCCTTCAGGAAAAAGACGCCGAACGCCGCGGCCAGGTACGCGAGGTGCGTGTCCTTCGCCCGCCGCAGCGCGAGGACGGCAATGACCGTTAGGGCGAGGGCGAAGATCGATTCAGCCCCGAGGAGAACGTTCTCAATGAGCACCATGGAGACCGCCGCTCGAGGTAAAGGCCCTGGGTGTTAAGGATTCCGGCCTCATTCCTCGCGTTTCTTGCGGCGTCGGTCCGCGACGATCATGGTGACCGCGATGAGAACCACCGCGGCGATGAGCGAGCCGGCATAGAGGACCAAGTCTCCTTGGAGCTCCGGGGGACGCCTGACAATCCCCTCGTACGCGGCGCTGTCGACGCCGAGGACCGGGTCGTGGACGAGCTTCACATCGGCGCGGCCCGTACTCATCGGATACGCAAGGTAGAGTTCGTAGGAATTCGGATTCGTCACGTTCGAGTAGGTCACGGGGATCACGCGACCGTCCGCGAACGCGGAATTGGCCCAGGAGAAGAACACGGTCGCGGGGTTCGTCGGCGGACCTCCGGTCACGTTGAAGCCGGCCTCGTCCTGCGCGAACATGTTCACGTCATCGTAGCTCTGCTCTCCGTATTCCAGGCGCTTCGTCGTGTTGATGCGGAGGTCGAGTCCCAAACTCGCGCCCGGGGAGAGGACCGCCCGATCGACGGTCATGTCCAGCTTGACCTCCATCGGAGTGAGGACCCGGATGCCCGAAAGCCGCATGAACCGTTCCGCGACCGTGACGTTCAACGTCATGTTGCCGCTCCGGCTCCGAATCGAGAGCTCGGTCACATGCCCACCGTCGGCACTTTCGAGCCGGGTCTTCGCGACCGGGGCGTTCGCGAACGCGGTCGTTCCCAAGGCCGACGTCGCGTTGACGGTCTCTCCGGGATCGATGCGGTTGTTTCGGTTTCGGTCCACCCACTCGACCAGGTTCCTAACCTCGAGCTGATAGGAGCTGTCGCTCCCTCGAGCCCGCTCATAGGAAACGACGAACGTTCCCGCGGCGTACGAGACCTCGAACTGATCTTGGAACGGGGCGCTCGCGAGGCGACTCACAATCGTGAATTCGTCGCCGGCCGTCGCAGCGACCACGGTCCGCTGGGTGGCCGCCTCGACCGAATCCGGGATGCCGTCTCCATCTGCATCGGCGTCGGCGGGCCGCAAGGTGAGCACCGCGAGAGTCGACCCGATTAACAAAGCGGCTGCGCCCGCCGCGGCGGCAGCGAGGACAACTTGGCGGGAGCGGAGCACAGAACCGTCCAAACTCGATTGGGCGCGGCGCCTATAAGGAGCTTATTTTACGGTTTTCGAAGCTATGCGGCAGCCGCTCCGGCTGCCGCTCGGCCTCTCCTCGCTTCCCCCCACCGGCGCGGCATCACTCGCGGACGACTTCGCCGAACGCCATGCGCCGGTGGACCTTCGTGATCTTGATCTTGACCTCGTCCCCGATCTTCGTCCCCGGGACGAAGACCACGAAGTTCGCGATCCGCGCGAGTCCGTCGCCTTCCCGACCGATATCTTCGATCTTGGCCTCGTACACCTTCCCTTCCTCCACCGGGACGTTCGAAGGTCGGAAGCCAGACCCCGAATACGACATCCACGACTCCATGCGGCGGCCCCCTGCCACCGCCACTTTTCGCATCTGCTGCACGGTATATAATGATATAGGGGTCGCGCAGGAGTCGCCCCGACCGGACGGCCACGAACCTCACGATTCGCGCAGCGCGTTTAGGTCTTTCTCGACGTCGGATGGCCGGGAGAACCGGAGGCTCAAGATCAGGCACACAATCCCGACAATGAGGACGATGAGCCCGATGGCGGTCACGAGCCGGTTCCACGGACCGAATGCGTCGAAGGCAGTGAATTCGCCGACGCCGATCCGAAGCTCATCGTGGAGCCATGAACCCAAGGCAATCCCGGGGCCGCCGAGGAGGATCAGGAAGATTCCGGCGTAGAACAGGAACTTCTCGCGGAATCCGGTCTTCGGGTCGGCCGCTTCCTCGTCGGATTCCTCCGCGACGCTGGGGGAGGCCGCGGCGACTGACTCTCCCGCCGGATTCTCCGCCTCAAACAGTTCGCCACATTGTGGGCATTCCGGGGCATCGATGGGAACGACCGACTTGCACGTCGGGCACTCCGCGACGAGGCTTTGCGAAGAAGCCATGGATGAGCCCCGTCCTGTGGTCTGAGCCTATAGTCGTTTCTTCCCCTCTATCTGAATTGATAGGGACGGTCCGAGGTTCCTCCCGGTGCCGGGACGCAAGGCACGCATCCCGATGCCGTCCGGCTCAGAGCGAGGGTTTCGGCTTCGCGAGCCAAGGGACGTGGATCTGCCCGACCAGGTCCCGCCATTCCGCGGGCATCGGAGCGCCCGACTCGTCGCGGCGGTACCAGTCTTGCACTTGATCCACCTTGACATCCCGGCCGGAGATCGTGACCATGAGGGCGTTGCGCACGTTCGCCGCGGCCTCCGCCGCGACTTGGTTCTCGAAGATCGCCGCGTACGGCGTCTGGGACATCCACCAGAGGACGAGAAAATACGTCTTCCGGCCCGATATCCGGGGGCGTTTCGGTTTCATCGTGGGTGGGTTCCTTCCGACGGGTTGGCCCGTCGACAAGAATCGACGCGGTGGAACGATAAAGCGCTTTTTGGACGGTTCTCGGAACTGATACTTGGAAGAAATCAGTCCTCGAACCAGGCGCCACAGGAGCAGCGCACCGCATCGGAGGTGACGTGGACCCCGCACCGCGGGCATGCGTACACGTACTCGCTGGCTCCGCCCGAGGGGCCGAATCCGCGGCCGCAGACCGGGCAGGCGTCCACGTCCGACGGGACGCGGGACGCGCATTCCGGGCACGAGAACGTGACGGCGGACATCGGGGCGAATCCGACGCCGCAGACGCACTCCGTGGACTGCTCCGATACAAACCGCCCGCACGACGGACATTGATACAATCGAACGGAGAGCTCTTTCTCGCGTGGGCGTCCGCGGACGGACGTCGTGAATTCGTTCACGTGGCGGAGATCCTCGACGATCTCGAGGAGACTGCGCTTCCGCGGCACGGAGGATGGTTTCGGCGCGGGGGTCGGGCGCGGCCGGGGTTTGCGTTCATTCGCGTAGACCCCTCCGGTGCCACCCGCGAAGGCGGAGCCGCAGTGCTCGCAGCGATCGAGTTCGAAGGGCGTGAGCTTGCGGCACTTCCAACACAAGATCCGCGGCATCGTGCCCAGATTCGACATGCGTTTGTCGATCTCGGGCGGCGCGTTCATATCTTGCCGCATACCCCGTTGCAGCGCCATGAGGACCACGCCCTTGAGTCGTCGGCACATCGCGCTTTCGTGCCATCACCTATTCGGCAGAACTGGCAGACAATGATAATCAGGACCAATTCCATCCGCACTCCATCGGCGCGAGACCCGGCCCGCGAATGGTTTAAATGAGCCTCCTTTCTTGGACCCGCCGCGAATGGCGAAGATCCTCGTCTGCGTCGCCTGGCCGTACGCGTCCGGGCCGCGACACCTCGGCCACGCGGTCTCGACGTTCATCCCGGCGGATATCTTCGCGCGGTACCACCGGATGAAAGGGGACGAGGTCCTCATGGTCGGGGGGAGCGACATGCATGGGACTCCCGTGACGGTCCGGGCCGACGAGGAAGGGGTGCCCCCGAACGTCATCGCGGAGCGGTATCACGCGCTCCACGAGAAGAACATCGAGCAACTCGGCGTGCGGTACGACCTCTACTGGAACACGGCAGACCCGCACCACAAGGAGTGGGTCCAGGAGATTTTCCTCGCGCTGAAAGAGAAAGGCCATGTCTACGAGGCGGTGATGGTCTCCCCCTTTTGCACAACGGACCAGCGGTTCCTCCCGGATCGCTACGTCGAGGGAACGTGCCCCCACTGCGGCTTCCCCCGGGCCCGTGGCGACCAGTGCGAGAACTGCGGGAACATCCTGGATCCGTTCGAGCTCAAGGACCCGAGGTGCAAGATCCACGGGACCACCCCGATTCCGAAGGAGACGAAGCACTTCTTCTTCCGCCTCACCGCGTTCGAGAAGCCGCTCGCGAAATGGGCGGCGAAGGACAAGGAGGACTGGCGGCATCACGTGCTCACGTTCATGCGGAGCTGGCTCCGCGAGGGCCTGAAGGACCGGCCGATCACGCGGGACTTGGATTGGGGCATCGAGGTGCCGGTCCCCGGCTACGAGGCGAAACGGATCTATGTCTGGTTCGAGGCCGTGATGGGATACCTGACCGCGACAAAGGAATGGTACCGCCGCCGTGGCACGCCGGAGGGATGGAAGGATTTCTGGTACGATCCGAAGGCGCACCACTACTATTTCATCGGAAAAGACAACATCGCGTTCCACACAATCTTCTGGCCGGCAATCCTGATGGCCTACGATGCCAAGCTCGACTTGCCGTACGATGTGCCGGCCACGCAATTCCTGAACATCTCGGGGGAGCGGATGAGCGCGGGTCGCGGCCGCGGCGTTTGGTTGTCAGACCTCCTGGGACGCTTCGAACCGGACCAGCTCCGATACTACGGGGTCGCGACGATGCCCGAGACCAAGGACACGGACTTCGAGTGGGAGGACTTCGCCCAGCGTAATAACAGCGAACTCCTCGCCGTGTACGGGAACTTCGTCCACCGCGCGTTGACCTTCGCGGACAAGAACTTCGACCATGCCATCCCGGCCGCGGACTTCCTGGATGCCGCGGACAAGAAGATGATCCGCGCGGTCGAGCAGCAGTGGAACAAGGTGGGACAGAACTTGGAGCACGTCCACCTGAAAGACGCGATGAGGGAGGCGATCCAGCTTGCGCGCCTGGGAAATCAATACTTCGACCAGAAGGCGCCCTGGGATCTCATCAGGAAGGATCGCATGGCCTGCGGGACCGTGCTCCACGTCGCGTTGCGGGTGAGCCGGGCTTTGGCCCTCGTCATGGCCCCGTTCCTCCCCTTCAGCTCCTCCCTCCTCTGGAGGTCCCTCGGATACGATACGGACGTCCACGCCCAAGTGTGGGACGCGGCACTCGAGGACGTGCCCGCCGGCCAAACGCTCCGGGTTGGGAGGCCTCTGTTCACCAAGATCGACCTCACCGATGCCAAGGAGAATTCGGCGGACCGCTTCGATCTTCGCGTCGCCCAAATCGTGGACGTCGCAGACCATCCGAACGCCGACAACCTGTACGTCCTCCAGGTGGACATCGGAGGAGAGCGCCGACAAATCGTCGCGGGAATCCGGAAGAACTATCCGAAGGACCAACTCGGCGGTCGGAAGATCGTCGTCCTCGTCAACTTGGAGCCTGCCAAGCTCCGGGGAATCGAGAGCCGGGGAATGCTCCTCGCAGGGGAAGACACTGCGGACGTGGGCTTGGTGCTGGCGCCGGATGCCGCCCCCGAGGGATCGCAGGTCCTCGGGGTGCGCGGCGCCCCGGTCCTGTCGTTCTCCGAGTTTCAGAAGTACAAGCTCCAGGTCGGCCCGGGTGGGAGTGTCGTGTTCCTCGGTCGGGACGGTGAAACGCGAATCGCGCTTGCGGCGGACGGGACTCCGCTCAAAGTCGACAAGCGCCTGAAGGAAGGGACCGCGGTCCACTGATGGCTTCAGCCCAAGGGCACGAACGCGGTCGCAACGGCCATCGCTCGTAGCCCGAGTCCGACCGCGAGTTCTCGTTCAATCTCGCGAAACTCCTGGCTGACGATGTCCAACCGGAGACCGCTCCACGTCATCTTCCCTTCCAGGGCCGGACGGTCGCCGTCCCAGATCGTGAGGCGGTTCCAGGCCATCGAGCCGACTCGGTACATCCTGCCGCGCCATGCGAACGCCGTGTGTCGCCATCGGAATCGAATTTCCAGGACGCCATGGACCGAGTCGATCGATATTCGGTCCCGCAGACCGTCATATCGGACTCGTCCGGCGGGGCCTCGCGGGTCCACGATGGCGCGCCAGCCGCGGCGCCCACGGAGGACCTCGTACTCGCGCTCGTCGACGATGACTCGGTCCCGCAATAGCCCGATCTTCGCCTCGACGGGCACGCCCCGTCATCGGGGCGGGAATGAATAAACACGTCGCGGGATTTCCCGTTCGCGAGCCTTTAAGCAAATGGGTCGGATTGGCGACGGCCGATGCTGCTCGACCTTCACAACCATACGCGCCATTCGCCCGACTCCCGCGTCCCGCCGGCAGAGCTCGTCCGGCTGGCTCAGAAGCTCCGTCTGAGCGGAATCGCGATCACGGATCACAACTCGGTCGGGGGAATCGAAGAGGCCGAAGCCGCGGCCGGTCCGGATTTCCTCGTCCTCCCCGCCATCGAGATTTCAACGAACGCCGGGCATGTCCTGGCCTACGGCGTCCGCGAGGCCATCCCGAGGAATCTGTCCGTCGCCGACACGGTCGAGCGGATCGTAGCCCTCGGGGGCGTCCCCGTGGCCGCCCACCCCTACCGATTCTGGTCCGGGCTTGGAGAGGCTCCGCTCGCGGATGCGTCGTTCCCGGCGTACGAGACGTGCAACGCCCGGACGCTGCGGCGTGGGAACATTCGCGCCCATGCATTAGCACGCAAGCGGAATCTCGGCGAAACGGGAGGAAGCGACAGCCATTTCCTCGATGAAGTCGCAAAGGCCGTGACGGCAGTCGATGCCGGAGCCTTACGGGTGGACGACGTCCTCCAGCTGCTCTCCCAGGGCCGGACGTCGGCGCAAGGCACGAATCGCGGGGCCGCAGCGACCGTCCGGTACGTTTCTAAGGCCGTCGGCGAATGGATCCTCCGCGGGATGCGAAGGATCTAGGTCACAAGTGTTCCTCGATTCGAGGAATGTACTTCTCGACCGCGATTTTCGTCTTTTGCGCCTCGGCCGAAGGAGGGAGGCGCATCACGAGGAGCGCCTTGCGGCCCGCGTGGACGATGAGGTACTTGTTCGACTTCGAATGGATCACGACGGATTCGAGCGAATCTCGGGCCTCCGAGGTCACCGTCTCGGCCGAGCCGACCAGGACCGCGAACATCGAGCCGAAGGTGTCCACATGGACGCCGCGAGGAAAACTGCCGGCGAGGTAGGTGCCCGCCAACGAGACGAGCATCGCCTCTTGCACGCCCTCGTTCTGCTCGATTTCGCGGAGAACCGACTCGAGGGCGGTCGCATCGACCATAGCGTGTGCTCCGATTCGGCCCGGATGGAACGGCTGCGGGATTAAACCTTTCCGAGGTGATTCTCAAGGGGAAAATCGTCACAGCCCACGGAGCAGCTCGTGCATCGCGAGCGCCACGTCGACGGCCTCGGCGCCCTTGTCTACGCGGGCCATTGCCTGTTCGTCCGTCAATCCCGGACCCGTGATGCCGAGGCCGACCGGCTTGCCCGTCTCCCGCTGGATATCGAGGAGCGCCTTCGGCACCGCGGCCATGAGGGCCTCATCGTGGAGCGTCTCCCCTTTGATCACCGCGCCGATGGCGACCGCCGCGTCGACATCCGCGCGCTCCAAGAGGCGCTCGACCGCGAGCGGAATCTCGAACACGCCCGGAACCCGGACGACCGACGTGACCCGAATCCCGCGCTCTTCGGCCCGGGTCAAGGCCTTCTTCACCATGACGTCCGTGACCTCGCGGTTGAACTCCGCCGCCACGATCGCGAGTCTCACGGCCGCGTCACCTGGAGTGGCCCCGCGTCCGCGAATCCCTCCCGCTGACCCGTCCCGGCACGCGCGCGGATCGCGGCCGGCCGGAAGAGGAGGTCATAGGCATTCACCGCGTGTTCCCGCGTCCGTCGGTCGAACAGTCCCGCGAGCTCTGCCTCGTCCCTGGCCTCTTCCTCGTGCACCATGACCCCGAGGATGTGTTTGCCCACGCGGGCCTGGACGGCCTGGAGACCGAAGTCCGCCGCGAGGGCGCAGTCCTTGTCCACGGGCTGGCGGCCGACCATCCCGAGCGCCAGGACCAGATCGCAACCGCGGTCGAACAGGATCCGCGCACCCGCGGCGAGGTCCTTGATGCCGGGGACCGTGTACCGCTCGACCGTGAAGCCCCCGCCCTGCTTCCGTAGCTCATCGATCGCCGCGGAAGCCATGTCGTACCGCGAGAACGATGTGTCGACGATTCCGACCCGCCTCAGGCGTTTCGCTTTCGACGCCGAGGCCGCGGGTCCGCGGCGGGCCGAGCGCTTCCCCGTTCGACGTCGTCGAGTCGTTGCTGGAGCGCGAGCCATTCCGCCACCTTCCTCACGATCTTCCGCGTGCCGACGAGATCCCCTTCGAACTTCGGGAGCCGAAGGACTTTCGTCGCGAGCCCGCGCTTGCGACACTCCGCGAGAATCCGTTCCTCGTCGTGCACCTGGTCGTACCCGATCGCGATGATGTCCGGGCGGATCTCGTCGAGGATGTCGTAGATGTTGCCTTCGTGGCCCAGGACCGCGCGGTCGACCGGCTTGAGCGCCTCGACCATCTGGAACCGGGCGGCTTCCGGCATGATCGGTTCGTGCTTGAACTTCCGGGCGGTGCTGTCCCTCGCGACGACGACCCAGAGTTCGTCGCCGAGCGCTCGGGCCTCGCGGAGGAAATACACATGACCGGGATGGAGGAGATCGAAGACCCCCGTCGCCATTACACGGACCACGAACGCCACGCTCGGACGATGTCCTGCCCTTCCAGGAACACGAGATTCCTCGCCCGAGCATATGCCTTTGCATCTTGCTTCGAGAGGGCTCGTCCGTCGTCCGCCATCATCTCGCAGATCGTCGCGGTGGGCGCGAGACCCGCCATGAGCATGAGGGCGGTCGTGAGCTCCGTATGGCCGCGCCGCTCGACGAGGAGCGGATCCACCGCGTTCAGGAGGGGCACGTGACCCGGAGACCGGAACTCGTCGGCGAAGACGTGGGCTGCCCATCCGTTCTCCCGCTTCGTCGCTTCTTTCGCGATCGACGCGAAGCGCGAGATCGTCTTGGCCCGATCGACATCCGTCACGCCGGTGAACGTGTCGCGATGGTTGACCGAAATCGAGAACGCGCTGTGCCGATCGTACTTCATGTCCTCCTTCGAGATCGCATCGAGGACCGGGTACGCGGTCCCGGATCGCCGAAGGACTTCGGACATGAACGGGAGGCCGATCCGTTCCCGGACTTCCCCCGAGAGGGTCGTGCAGATCAGCCCCCCCGCCTCCTTGCGGAGCGTGCGGATGGACGCGGGCTTCACGAACTCGCTGGCGATCGTGAGGTCCGTCTCCTCCTCTCGGCCGTCGCCGTCATAGACGAGGATGAATTCCCCGCGCCGCAGGGCGGCCACCGCGCGTTCGAGTTCCACGAATTCTAACCAGCTTGGCGGCGTATATCAAGATTGTTGTAGGAACCAATTTATTGGTTTTCACTCGGATGGGCGGAGGCCTTATTTTGAGCGGTCCCATGCGGCCGACGATGTTGGAGCCACGGGCGGTGGCGCAGGTCGATCCGGGAGGGATGAGGGACATCATCGCGTCGCTCCCCGACCAAATCTCCGCGGCCATGCGGTTGCGAACGGAGGCTCACTTCCCGGTCGACGAGGCCCAGCGTATCTTCTTGGTCGGGATGGGCGGCTCGGCGATCGCGGGAGACGTCTTCGCGGCCTGGGTCTCCGACCGCTCGAAGGTTCCCATCCAGGTCGTCCGGGACTACCGCCTCCCATCGTACGCGCGGTCGGAGGACCTCCTCGTGGCGGTGTCGTACTCCGGAAACACGGAGGAAACGCTCTCCGCGACGGCCCAGGGGATCAAGCTCGGATGCCGCCTGATTGCAATCACGTCCGGCGGGACGCTTGCGGACCTCGGGCGCAACAACGACTTCCCTGTCTTCCCCGTGCCGACGGGGCTGCCACCCCGCGGTGCGTTCGGCCACCTCTTCGGGATCCTCGCGGCGATCAGCGGCGAGTGGACGTTTTCGGACCCCCGCGCCGAACTCGGCGGGGCCGTTGCCCACTTGAGGGATGTTCGCGGAAGGCTGCGTCCGGAGAGCGGCATTCGCGTGAACCGGGCGAAGGCGCTCGCCGTCCGCATCAAGAATACGGTGCCAATCATTTACGCGGCGCACCCATTCTCTCCAATCGCGAAACGATGGCAAACGCAACTGAACGAGAACTCCAAAGTCCTCGCATTCTCCTCGACGTTCCCCGAGGCCGACCACAACGAACTCGTTGGATGGGTCGAAGACGCACGAGCAAGATCGCACCGGCCCATCCTTCTCCGAGACCGCGACGAAAGCGCGGAGATGCGGCGGCAGCTCGATATCACCGTTTCCCTCATGTCGAAGAGGACGAAGGTCGAGGAGGTCTCGGACGACGGGTCGACCCTCGTGAGTCGGATGCTCGCCACGCTGTATCTTGGCGATTACATGAGCCTGTACCTGGCGGTGCTGCGTCGCGTCGATCCGATGGTGCTCAAGCCCATCGTCACGTTGAAGAAGAAACTCGCGGCGGCGCGTCGAAAAAGCTGAACGCCCGGGGGGAGATTTGAACTCCCGAGGCTTTGCAGCCACGGCGTCGCTGGCAGCGGTAATTCAGGCCGACTCCAGCGCCGCGCCCTACCGGTCTAGGCGACCCGGGCATGTTGCCAACAGCCCACACCAGGAATATTGAGGTGGACTCTGCCGGACTAGGCGACCTCGGCACCCAGTGACGCGACCATCGGCTGCGTCGTAATAAAGATTCCTCGAATACTCATGCGGGCGATCCGCGGAAGGAGCGAGCGAGTTCGACGCGTTCGCGTCCGGGCGGATGGCTGTAAAACAGCCACTTCTCCCAGGTCCTCGGGTCCGCCACACCGAGGTTTTGATCGTGAAGCTTCGCCATCGCGGTCGCGAAGTTTGCCGGGTCATGCGTGAGCTGGAGGGAGAATCGATCCGCGCGCGCCTCTCGCGCGCGAGACCAAGACAGCTCGAGCGGCCGGAGCGGGAGCGAGACGAGGCCGAGGATCGCCGCCAGGAGAGGGAGGCCGGCCATGTCGCCGATCGAGCGGATGCCGAGTGACGAAAACAGAATCGAATAGAGCCACGCGCCGACCGCCAGAATCACGAGAGACGTCACGGAACCAAGCACGAAGCCGCGGAGCGGGTCGAGGAACTTCTGATGGGCAAGCTCGTGGGCGAGCACGGTCTCGATCTCCTCCGGCCGAAAGTCGCGAAGGAGCGTGTCGGTGACGACGACACGACGCGTCCGTCCGAGGCCCATGACCGCCGCATTCGAACGACGGGTCTTCTCGGAGGCGCGGAGTTCGAACACGCCCACGATGGGCACGTTGGCCTGGGCCGCGAGCGATTCGAACCGGGCTCGGAGGGACGGATCTTCGAGCGGTCGGAAGCGGAAGAACAGGGGCACGAGGACGATCGGCGCAAGGAATGCGAGGACGACGGAGACGGCAAGGCTCAGGAGCCACGCGGCGAGCCACCACCACATCGGCCAGACGCCGAGCAGCCAGAGCAGGATGGAGCCCGCGGCCACCGTCGATCCGAGCCCGAGCCCGAGAGACTTCGCAAGATCCTTCATCCATCCAGCGAATCGTTGAGCAGAGAGCCCGAACGTTCGTTCCAGGCGGTATCCGTCGACGTAGCGAAACGGGAGATCGACGGCCGTCACGACGCCGAACAGGAGGACCAAGAACAGGACCGTGGCGACCCACGGAGGCACCCGAAAGGAGACGACCCAATCTCGCAGCGCGCCCGCCCCACCGAGGACGAGGGCCAGCGCGAGCCCCGCGGCGACCGCCGTCCGAATCGCCGACAACCGGATGTGCAACGACCGCAAGCGATGCGCGGCCGTCTGACGTTCGACGTCGAAACCCCAGGCGTCAACCGACACCCGGTCACTTCCAGAGTCGCGGGTAGGTCCCCGGGGCCATCAGGACCCGGGCCGTGTCCGCGGCGGCGCCGGACTTCGCGATGACGATTCGATCCGACGTCATGAGCGCGTTCGCGATCGCGACGGCTTCGCCCTTCCCGGTGTAGACGCCGACGAGGTCGCCGACACGGATGTGCTCGGACAGCTTCGCGACGCCCGGGACCGCGAGGTTCGCTCCGTGGCAGATCGCGTCCACGGCGGTGTCTTTCACGACGATCCGCGGGAGATGCCGCAAGAGGTCCTCCATCGGGTGGAGGATCGCGCGGACGGATGTGTCGTCGCCGTCTTCCTTCCGGTACGCGATGGCGTCGCGGAACGCATTCAACGGGAGGGCATCCGCCTCGCCGAACGTCGCGGCGCGCGTGCGTCGCAAGTCGACCAGGTTTGCGCCGACGCCGAGTGCATCCCCGATGTCCGCGCACAGCGTGCGAATGTAGGTTCCGGATTCGCATCGCACCCGGAAGAGGACGTTTCGCCCATCGACCTCGAGCGGTTCGAGCTCATAGACATGACGGGTCCGCTGCTCCCGTTTGACCGCCGACCGGATCGGCGGCACCTGGAAGATCTCCCCGACGAATCGGCCCATCATGGAACGGACGCGCCGCTCGTCGACGTCCTGATGGAGCTGCATCACACCGACGTATTCCTTGTCCCCCGCGAGGACGGCCTCGACCGCGCGGGTCGCGTCCGCGAGGGCGACGGGCAGGACGCCTGTCACCCGCGGATCGAGGGTGCCGGAGTGGCCTGCCTTCGGCACGGCAAACATGTCCCGCACCCACGCGCTCACCTGGTGGGACGTCGGACCTGCCGGCTTGTCTACGATCGCGACCCCGAGGCGGATCCGTTCCTCGATCGACCGGTCCTCGGGCGCCTTCCCATGTTTCGAGTCCGGCACTTCGTGGAGGACGACGAGGTCGCTCATCCCCGCACCCGTGCGGCGATCATCGCGACGATCTCTTCCGGGGTCCGGTCGCGCGAGTCGATCACGAGGTCGAAAATCCGGGTGTCTCCCACATCGATTCCGTAGATCGATTTGTACCGGATCCGTTCCGACCGTTCGCGGGCGAGGATCTGGCGTTTCGCGTCCTCCACGGTCGTCCCTTCCCGGCTCGCGATCCGCTTCGCGCGCACGGCGAGCGGTGCATCGATGAGCACCTTGAGGCAGGGAGTCTTCTCGGTCGCGAGCAAGTACGCCTGAATCCGTCCGTCCACGACGACGTCCCGGCCCTCGGCCACGTGCGCCCGGATCTCGGTGAGGACGGCCTTGTCTAACGCGCGGTCGATGCTCGGATCGTGTTCCGCGGCGCGGCCGAACGCTTCGAGGTTCAGCCCGCGTTGCTTCGCCATGGCCCGGAATCTCGTGCCCGCGGAGACGAGGACGGACCCGCGGGCCGCGGCCCATCGCTCCGCGACCGTCGTCTTGCCGCTGCCGGGCGGGCCTCCGATCACCAAGATCATCCACGTCCCTCAGGCGGTCTCATCCGGTCCCGGCCGAAGCGGGACGCCCATCGCCTGGAGACGGCGTCGGAAATGGAAGTACTTGAGGAGGCGGACGACAATCTGACCGAACGGGAGGGCGAGCAGCGAGTAAAGGAGGACCCAGGACGGAAACAAATAGACGGAGTTCAGGAACAGGTGATTCGACCACGGGACCGCGATCCACTGGTTCCCGTGATCCTGGAGGACGACGTCGACGAAGAGCCGGAGCCACGTGAAGATGACAATGAACATGAACATCGTCCATGCCATCGATTTCATCGGGGCCGTCTGCACTTCCATCGAATCCTTCATGAAGCCTTGCTGGGCTTCCTTGAGCTGAGAGAGCCTCGTCTGCTGACCCTTGCGCATCGCTTCCATCTGTTCTTTCCGCCACGCGGCCATGACCTTCTGCGTGCGGGCCATCTTCACCCAATTCGTGTAGCGGTCCCGGATAATCGAGCCGATCGTCGTCGTCAGCAGCCCCGCCAGGAGGATCGTGAGGACTGGGAGCAAACCGCCGAAGCCGAACATCGGGAAGAGGACCACGTTCGCGAACGCCGCGAAGGCCGTCCCGACGGCCGGATCGATGATCGCGTAGAGGGCCAGCAGGAACAGGAAAATCATGAGGAACCGGGTGAGGCTCGGACGGCTGAACGTCAGCGCGGGCCGGACCGGCGGGGCCGTTTCCTCGGCTCCCTCATCGTCGTCTTCTGAGCCGGAATCTTCGGCCACGGCTTCGCCAATGGACGTGCCGATATAAGGATTTGCAACTCCCACCGGGAGGGAATTCAGCCGCTGTCCGACGGCGTCGGTGTCGTCCCGAGCGCTGCCTGGATTTTGGTCGCGAGGTCCTCGTAGCGCCCCGTGAGCGCCTTCTCCTGCTTCTGGAGGGACTTCACCCGGATCGTGAGGGTCTCCTTGTGCTCCTCGAGCTCTTTCTTCAAGGCCTCGCGATCGTCTTGCTTCACGAGCAGCATCCCGATGCTCTTGTAGACCGGCGTATCGTCCTTGATCTTCCCGAGTTCCTCCAGGGTCCCTTCGATCTCTCGCAGCTTCGCCTCGAGCTGGACGCGCTGACTGCCCAAGACCTGGAGCTGGTTCTGGAGCTGCTGGTACTGAGCGATCTGGTTCTGGAGCTGCGGGGAAATATCTTTCACGCGGTCACCTCGCCGCGCACCCGGGCCGCGACGTCGGCCCACCGGAGGTACGAGTTCACCGCGGCCCGCAGGGCGCTCGTGTCGTCCGCATCAATCGTGAGCGTGAGGCGGTTCCTCGC
>Ga0209056_10001674_pt1 | contig 24349 bp, 23 predicted proteins | sample GraSoiAngelo_114_FD_185876 | JGI IMG/M metagenome (GOLD analysis project Ga0209056, IMG submission 185876) | Grasslands soil microbial communities from the Angelo Coastal Reserve, California, USA - 14_0903_13_40cm (SPAdes) (version 2) | ecosystem: Environmental > Terrestrial > Soil > Grasslands... | reverse complement strand
CGCTCGCGGTCAAGAGCAGGCATCAGGCCGGGACTGGCCGCGAGAACGGAAAAGGCAACCCCTCGTTCCACGCAACTTCCCGCGGGGCAAGAACCCTGGGCGCGGCTCGCTGGGCCATTGCGCTCCTCCGACCGTGTGCGCCCGAGGGTCCCCTCGAGGCCTCCCCGGGGCCGCCAGACTCGCACGGTCACGGTATCCCGTCGGTGGCGGCGCGGCGGTGTACATCTCGACATTCGCGGCCCGATCCCATATGGTGTCGAGAGTCCGGTGAGGGTCTGGCAGCCCACACAATCGGCATAGAGAGGACCGCGAGATGACCATCAAGCGCCACAACCCAGGCACGCGCATGAGCGCCGCCGTCGTTCACGACAACACGGTGTACCTCGCCGGCCAGGTCTCGGCGGACGCGCCGAACGCGCGGGGCCAGACGGAGCTGATCCTCAAGAAGATCGACGCCTTGCTGGGCGCCGTCGGCAGTCACAAGTCCAAGGCCCTGTCGGCCACGGTCTACCTGGCCAGCATGGCGACCTACGACGAGATGAACGCGGCGTGGGACGCCTGGGTGGATCCGAGCAACGCCCCCGCCCGCGCCACGGTCGAGGCCAGGCTCGCCCAGCCGAAGTACCTGGTCGAGATCTCGCTCGTCGCCGCGATCTGAGCGGCGCCACCGCTCCCGAGGGGGCCCCGTGATCCGCGAAGTGCCCGGCCGCGCGCCGCGCATCCACCCGGACACCTGGATCGATCCCTCCGCCCAGGTGATCGGCGACGTGATCATCGAGGCGGGGGCGAGCGTCTGGCCCTGCACGGTGCTGCGCGGGGACCAGGACAACTACGTCAGGCTCGGGCGGAACTCGAACGTCCAGGACGCCTCCGTCCTGCACGTCACGCCGCGCTACCCGTGCATCGTCGGCGACAACGTCACGATCGGCCACCGCGCGGTCGTGCACGCCTGTACGATCATGGCCAACGCGCGCATCGGCATCGGCGCCGTCGTCCTGAACGGCGCCGTCGTGGAAGAGGGCGCCCAGGTCGGCGCGGGCGCGCTCGTCCCGCCGGGCAAGGTGGTCCCCGCGGGCTGGCTCGTCATGGGCGTCCCCGCCAAGCCCGTGCGGCAGATGAGCGCCGAGGAGCTGGAGGATATCCGCCGGAACGCCCGCGAGTACGTCGATCTCTGGCGCCGCGACTATGGCGCCCGGTAGCGCGGTCACGGCGTTCGACGGGTGTGACGGAAACGGCTAGGATGGCCGCACCGGAGGAGGCCGAGCGCCACCATGACCCGTCTCGCGACCCAGAGCCTCCCCGTCGCGCCGAGACCGGCCGCGGAGGACCCGTTGGCGCCCGGGACCCGTGGCGTGTCCGAGCGGGCGCGGAGTCAGCCGCCCGCGGGCCGCGCGCCGGCCCCGCGGCAGGGGGCCGGCCGCTGACGGGCGCGGGTCTCCTCTCGGCGCTCTCGCCGGCGCGGGCGGCACGGTCGACCGTCGCCTGGCCGGCACCGCGGAGCCCGCGCGCGCCCGCCGGCTCGGGCCGGACTGCCCTCCCATCGTCGTCGCGGAGGCTCGGGTGAGCAACCTGGTGAGCTACGGGCGGGAGCGGACGATCGGCGTCATCACCGTCGACAACCCGCCCCTCAACGCGCTCAGTGTCGGCGTCCGGCAGGGGCTGCTCGACGGTCTGGCCCAGGGACTCCGGGACGCCGGGGCGAAGGCGCTCGTCATCATGGGCGCCGGGCGGACCTTCAGCGCCGGCGCCGACATCCGCGAGTTCGACCGGCCGCTGGCGCCTCCCGACCTCAACGACGTGATCGGGCGGATCGAGGCGAGCCCGAAACTTGTGGTCGCGGCACTCCACGGGACCGCCCTCGGCGGCGGGCTCGAGGTGGCGCTCGGCTGCCACTACCGCTGCGCGCTCCGCTCGACGCGGGTCGGCTTCCCCGAGGTGACGCTCGGCCTCGTGCCCGGCGCCGGCGGCACGCAGCGGCTCCCCCGCCTGGTCGGCGCCGAGCTGGCGCTCCGGATCATCACGAGCGGCGAGCCCATGCCGGCCGAGCGGGCGCACAGCCTCGGACGGATCGACGAGCTGATCGACGGCGACCTCCGCGCGGGTGCCGTCGCCTTCGCCGAGCGGCTCGTGGCCGAGGGCCGGCCGCTCCGCAGGCTCAGCGCGATCGACGACAAGCTCGAGGCCGCGCGCCGCGACCCAGGGATCTTCGACCGGTTCCGCCAAGAGATCGAGCGCCCGGCGCGCGGCTACCTGGCGCCGTTCAAGTGCATCGAGGCGGTCCGGGCCGCCGTGACGCTGCCCTTCGCCGAGGGGCTCCGGCGCGAGCGCGAGCTCTTCCTCGAATGCCTGGCCTCACCCCAGGCGAGGGCCCAGATCCACGCCTTCTTCGCCGAGCGCGAGGCCACGAAGATCCCGGACGTGCCCCGGGACACGCCCGCGCGGCCGATCGGCACCGCCGCCGTGATCGGCGCCGGCACGATGGGCGGCGGGATCGCGATGACCTTCGCCAACGCGGGCATCCCGGTCGCCGTCGTCGAGGCCTCGCGCGAGGCGCTCGACCGCGGGCTCGCCGTGGTCCGGAAGAACTACGCGGCGACGGTGGAGAAGGGGCGCCTCGCGCCGGCCGAGATGGAGCAGCGGCTCGCGCTGATCCGCGGCACCCTCGCCTGGGAGGTCGTGGCCGACGCCGACATCGTCGTCGAGGCGGTGTTCGAGGAGATGGCGGTCAAGCAGGAGGTCTTCGGCCGGCTCGACCGCCTCTGCAAGCCGACGGCGATCCTCGCCACCAACACCTCGACGCTCGACGTGGACCGGATCGCGCAGGCGACCGCGCGGCCGGGCCAGGTCATCGGCACCCACTTCTTCAGCCCGGCCAACGTGATGCGCCTCCTCGAGCTCGTGCGCGGCGCCCGCACGGCGACGGAGACGATCGCGACCGCCGCCGCGCTGGCGGGCCGGCTCGGCAAGGTCTGGGTCCTCTCCGGCAACTGCGACGGGTTCATCGGCAACCGCATGCTCGCGGGCTACTTCCGCGAGGCGGCGTTTCTCGTCGAGGAGGGCGCCACGCCCGAGCAGGTCGACCGCGTCCTCTACGACTTCGGCTTCGCGATGGGGCCGTTCGCCGTGTCCGACCTGGCCGGGCTCGACGTCGGCTGGCGCATTCGCCGGGGCAAGGCCGCCGCGCGCCCGACCGACCTCCGCTACTCGCCGGTCGCCGACTGGCTCTGCGAGCGGGGCCGCTTCGGCCAGAAGACCGGCGCCGGCTGGTATCGCTACGAGCCGGGCAGCCGGACGCCCCGCCCCGACCCCGAGGTGGCGGCGCTGATCGCCGAGAGCGCCCGCGCGCAGGGCATCCGCCGCCGCGAGGTCGGCGACGAGGAAGTTCTGACGCGCTGCCTCTATCCGCTCGTCAACGAGGGCGCCCGCCTCTTGGCGGACGGCATCGCGCTCCGGCCGGGCGATATCGACGTCGTGTACCTCCACGGCTACGGCTTTCCCCGCTACCGGGGCGGCCCCATGTACTGGGCCGATACCCTCGGATTGAAGCGTGTCTCCGACGAGATTGCCCGGTATCATCGCGTTCACGGGCGGCTCTGGGAGCCGGCGCCACTGCTCCGGCAGCTTGCCGAGCAGGGCAGGGGCTTCCGCGACCTCGGGCGCGCCTGACGGAGGACCCGATGCTCGAGCGCCGCACGTGATCCGGGCCAGGATCGCCGGCCTGGGGGCTTACGCGCCTACGCGACTGCTCACCAACCAGGAGCTCGAGCAGCGGCTCGGGACCTCGGACGAGTGGATCACCCAGCGGACGGGGATCCGCGAGCGCCGGATCGCCGACGAGCTCGAGGCCACCTCCGACCTCGCCCTGCCCGCCGCCCGCCAGGCGCTCGAGCGCGCCGGGGCGACGCCGGCCGAGGTGGAGCTGATCGTCGTCGGCACCTCGACTCCGGACATGGTCTTTCCCTCCACCGCCAACTTCGTCCAGCACAAGCTCGGGGCGGGGCACGCCGGCTCGGTCGACGTCTCCGCGGCCTGCTCGGGCTCCGTCTACAGCCTCTCGGTCGGCGCCCAGTACATCGAGACCGGCAAGTACCAGACCGTCCTCGCGATCGGGGCCGAGACGTACTCGCGGCTCGTCGACTGGGACGACCTCCGCACGTGCGTCCTCTTCGGGGACGGGGCCGGCGCCGCCGTCCTCCGCCCCGCCGCCGACGACTCGGGAATCCTCGATACCGACCTCTATTCCGACGGCCAGCACGCGGATCTGCTCTACGTGCCGGGCGGGCGCTCCCGGCACCCAGCCACGCGCGAGAGCGTCGCGCAGCGGCTCCAGTTCCTGAAGATGCCGAAGGGCGACGAGGTCTTCAAGGTCGCCGTCCGCACGCTCGCCGAGGCCTCGCTCGCGATCCTCGAGAAGAACGGCTTCGGACCCGACGCGGTCGACCTCTTCGTCCCCCACCAGGCCAACATCCGGATCATCGAGGCGGTGGCCAAGCGGCTCCACCTGCCGATGGGCAAGGTCGTCGTCAACGTGGACCGCTACGGCAACACCGCGGCGGCGTCCGTCTACATGGCCCTCGCCGAGGCGTGGTCCGAGGGACGGATCCGGCCCGGCGACCTGGTCCTGCTCGCGACCTTCGGGGGCGGGTTCACCTGGGGCACCGCGCTCGTCCGATGGTCCTGAGCCGTGTATCATCGCAGGGAAGGGACCGACGCCTGACCAAAGGAGACCGACCATCATGACCGAGGCCGTCATCGTCTCGACCGCCCGTACCGGGATCGGCAAGGCCTACCGCGGCGCCCTCAACAACACCCACGGGGCCACCCTCGGCGGCCACGTCATCGCGGAGGCCGTCCGGCGGGCTCGCCTGGAGCCGGGAGAGGTCGAGGACGTCGTCATGGGCTGTGCGCTTCCGGAGGGCGCGACCGGGCACAACATCGCCCGCCAGGCGGCCCTGCGCGCAGGGCTGCCGGTGACGACCGCGGGAACGACGGTCAACCGGTTCTGCTCCTCGGGGCTCCAGGCCATCAGCATCGCCGCGGCCCGCGTGCTCGTCGACCGGGTGCCGATCGTGGTGGCGGGCGGGCTCGAGTCGATCAGCCTCGTGCAGAACGAGCACCTGAACCTGCACCGCTTCCGCGAGCCGTGGCTCGAGGAGCACAAGCCCGAGATCTACATGAGCATGATCGAGACGGCGGAGGTGGTGGCCACGCGCTACTACATCACGCGTGAGAAGCAGGACGAGTACGCGCTGCTGAGCCAGCAGCGCACGGCCGCCGCGCAGCGCGCCGGCCGCTTCGACGCCGAGATCGTCCCCATCACGACCCGCAAGCTCGTGCAGGACAAGACGACGGGGGAGACGCGCGAGGAAGAGGTCACCCTCACGAAGGACGAAGGCAACCGCGCCGACACGACCGCGGAGGGGCTCGCCGCGCTCAAGCCGGTGACGGGCGAGAAGGGCCACGTCACGGCCGGCAACGCGAGCCAGCTCTCCGACGGGGCCGCCGCCTGCGTCCTGATGGACCGGCAGCTCGCCGAGCGGCGCGGGCTCGCCCCCCTCGGGATCTACCGAGGCCTCGCCGTCGCGGCCTGCGAGCCCGACGAGATGGGAATCGGCCCCGTCTTCGCCGTGCCGCGGCTCCTCGAACGCTTCGGCCTCCGCCGGGACCAGATCGACCTCTGGGAGCTGAACGAGGCCTTCGCCGTCCAGGTCGTCTACTGCCGTGACCGGCTCGGTATCCCGCCGGAGACGCTGAACGTCGACGGCGGCGCCATCTCGATCGGCCACCCGTACGGCATGAGCGGCGCCCGGATGGTGGGCCACGCCCTGATCGAGGGCAAGCGCCGGCGCGCCCGCTGGGTCGTCTGCACGATGTGCATCGGCGGCGGCATGGGGGCGGCCGGCCTCTTCGAGATCGCCTGAGGCGGTCGGGTGAAGATCGGGATCATCGGCGCCGGGAACATCGGCGGCACGCTCGGTCGCGCGTGGGCGGCGAAGGGGCACGAGGTCGTCTTCGGCGTGCGGGATCCGCGCGGCCCGAAGGTCCAGGAGCTGGTCAAGGCGACCGGGGGCAAGGCCCGGGCCGCCTCCCCGGCGGAGGCGGCGGCCCACGGCGAGGTGGTGCTGCTCGCCACCCCCTGGGCCGCGGCCCAGGCGGCCCTCCGGGGGGCCGGCGACCTGACCGGCAAGATCCTCGTCGACGCCACCAACCCGCTCCGGCCGGACCTGTCCGGGCTGACGCTCGGCCACACGACCTCCGCCGCCGAAGAGGTGGCGCGCTGGGCGCCGGGGGCCAAGGTCGTCAAGGCGTTCAACACGATCGGCGCCCAGCACATGGCCAACCCGCGCTTCGGCACCCAGAGCGCCTCCATGCTCATCTGCGGCGACGACGCGGCGGCCAAGAAGGCGGTCCTGGCCCTCGCCGAGGTCCTGGGCTTCGACCCCGTCGACGCCGGCCCGCTGACGCAGGCACGCCTGCTCGAGCCGCTCGCGATGCTCTGGATCTCGCTCGCCTACGCCTACGGTCACGGCGCCGACATCGCCTTCAAGCTCCTCCGCCGCTGAGCCCAGGGCCGGGAGCCGACCGGACAGCCGAGGAGGCAGAGAGATGACGCGCGGCGCGACGATGCGGGCGGCGTTCTACGAGGGCCCGCGACGCTTCAGGACGGGCACGGCGAGCGTGCCCGCGCCCGGGCCGGGCGAGGCCCTCCTCCGGGTACGCCGGGTCGGAATCTGCGGAACCGACCTCCACATCTTCCAGGGGCACCTCGACCACCGGGTACCGCGGGGCGGCGTGATCGGCCACGAGACGCTGGCCGAGGTGGCGGAGGCTCCCGCGGGGAGCGGGTTCACCGCGGGCGACCGGGTCGTCGTCGAGCCGCTCTGGTTCTGCGGCGCCTGCCGCGCCTGCCGGATGGGCGGCTCCTACCTCTGCTACAAGCTCAAGGTCCTCGGGGTCGACCTGCCCGGGGGCATGCGGGAATACTGGCCCGTGCCGGTGGCGCGGCTCCTCAAGGTGCCGGCCGCGCTGGGGGACGACCATGCCGCGCTGATCGAGCCCCTGAGCGTCGCCACCCACGACGTCCGCCGCGCGCAGGTCGGGACGGGGGACGCCGTGGTCGTGTTCGGCGGCGGGCCGATCGGCGCGCTGATCGCGATGGTCGCCCGCCAGCGCGGCGCGCGGGTGGTCGTGGCGGAGGTGAACCCCTTCCGCCTCGACCTGCTGGCCACGCTCGGCCTCGACACCGTGGGGCCCGACCGCGACCTCGTCGGGTTCGTCAACGACTGGACCGGCGGCGACGGCGCCGACGTCGCCTTCGAGGTCACGGGCAACCCCAAGGCCGTGCGCGCCATGACCGACGTCGTGCGGGTGTGGGGCACCGTGAGCATCGTCGCCATCCACTCCGAGCCGATGCCGGTCGACCTCTACCAGATGTTCGCGCGCGAGCTCAGCATGCACGGTAGCCGGCTCTACGCCCGGGAGGACTGGGAGGAGGCGATCCGCCTGGCCGCCAGCGGCGCCGTCACCCTGGGCCCGCTCGTGAGCCGGACGATCCCGCTCGAGGCGCTCCAGGAGGGCATGGAGCAGGCGCTCGGCGGCGGCCCCGTCATGAAGGTCCTGGTGGACCTGACGGCGTGACCGCCGAGGCCGTCTTCGCGCGCGAGGGCGCCGTCGCCGTCCTCACGTTCAACCGGCCCGAGGCCCGGAACGCGATGACGTGGGCGATGTACGACGCCCTCGCGGCCGCGTGCGACACGGTCGACGGCGACGACGAGCTGCGCGTCCTCATCCTCCGGGGGGCGGGCGGCCGCGCCTTCGTGGCGGGGACCGACATCAGCCAGTTCCGGGCCTTCGAGACCCCCGAGGACGCCCTCGACTACGAGCGCCGCATGGACCGCGTCATCACCCGGCTCGAGAAGGTGGGGAAGCCGACCCTCGCCGCCATCGCGGGCGTGGCCGCGGGCGGCGGGGCCGCGATCGCGCTCGCCTGCGACCTCCGCTACTGCACGCCCGAGAGCACGATCGGCATCCCGATCGCCCGCACGATCGGCAACTGCCTGTCGATGGCCAACTACGCGCGGCTCGTCGACCTCCTCGGCCCGGCCCGCACGAAGGAGCTGATCTTCCGCGCGCGCCTCCTCCCCGCCGAGGAGGCGCGCCAGGCCGGCCTCGTGAACGAGGTCGTGCTGGCCGACCGGCTCGAGGAGCGCGTGCGCCAGGTCGCCCGCGAGATCGCCGGCCACGCCCCGATCACCCTCCGCGTGACGAAGGAGGCCCTCCGCCGCCTCCAGCTCGCGCGCCGCCCGCCCGAGTGCGAGGACCTGATCGTACAGGCCTACCTGAGCGAGGACTTCCGGGAGGGCGTGCAGGCCTTCCTCGCCAAGCGCGCGCCCGCCTTCCGCGGACGCTGACTCCCTCCCCGCTCCCGGCTCCCGCTCCCGGCTCCCGCTTGTCCACGGGGGCGTTGTCGTCTATCGTGGCGCCGGACCAGTCGGAGCCGAGGAGCGACGCCAATGAAGTCCTTCGTCGTCAACCGCTACGGGCGCCTCATCTTTCCCTTCAACTTCTTCCCGGAGCTCGACTTCTCGATCTTCGAGAGCCTCGAGCAGTTCGCGGCGGTCATCCGGCGCGACTTCGAGGAGAAGGCTCCGTCCGAGACCGACATCGTGGCGCGGCTCGAGGGCGGCCTCCACCGCCGGCGCTACGAGCTGCTGCGGGATCTCGCGCTCAACCTGTTCTGGGTCAACCGCTACGCGATGACGATGTACGACAAGCGCCCCACGCGCTGGCGCGACGTGCCCCGTCGCCGCGACGACGTGTTCCTGCCGGTCTTCACGCCGTGGGACGGCGCCGGGCTGGTGGCCCGGATCGAGGCGGGGTACCGAGCGCTCAGCCCGACCTGGGACGAGGGGACCGAGGACAAGGTCTTCCGCATCCTGCTCGACGTGTTCCGCCACAAGAAGGGCGCGGGGGCGGAGCTGCCCGCCATCAAGCCGACGGTGCCGGAGAGCCTCGCCGACCCCCGCAACCTCACCTACCACCTCCTCGCGTACGACCCCGACTACCCGGGCTACAGCTACGCGGACATCGTCGAGTGCTTCCACCGCGTGCCCGAGCTGGAGGCGCTCTCGCGGCAGGCGATGGTCCTCCACAACCAGTACCGCTGGGACCGCGGGCAGACCCGCCTCACCGAGGTCGGCGAGCTCGCCCCCGACGACTTCGTGGTCGTCTTCCACCCGCGCACCGAGGAGGTGCTCCACTTCATCCGGCGCGTGAAGGGCAACCGGCGCGGGCGCGCGCGCCGGCCGACCCCCGTCGAGGCGCGCAAGCCGGCGAGCCCCTACCCGCCCGTGGACGTGCGCGCCCGCTTCGCCATCCTGCCGCGCGTCGAGGCCCTCGCCGTGCACCGGGGCGAGCGGGTCTGCACCAACGACGACCTGATCCGCAACGCCGCCTACTGCTGGTCGCCCCTGACCGCCGACGAGATCCGCGAGAAGACGGGGATCGAGCAACGCCGGTACACCGAGCTCGAGCTCGAGCATATGGCGCTCCTCGCCGCGCGGGCGGCGCTCGCGAAGTCCGGTCACGGGCCGGAGGAGATCGGCGCCCTGATCTTCTGCTCGTGCACGAGCGTGAAGATGATGCCGTCGGTGGGCACCTGGCTCTCGGGCCAGCTCGGGATGTTCCAGACCCATGTCTCGTGCGACCTGGTGGCGGCCTGCGCGGGCCTGCCGTACGGTCTCGCCGAGGCGGTGCGCCTGCTCCAGGAGGTGGAGCGCCCGGTGCTGGTCGTGTGCGGGGAGAAGTTCTCCGACAAGATCGGGACCGTGCGGACCTCGCGGATGATCTTCGGCGACGCGGCGGCGGCCCTCGTGCTGGCCCCGGCCCCCGCCGGCGCGCCGCCGGACATCGAGGTGTACCAGACCTACGCGAGCGGCCCCATGAGCGAAGTCGACTCGATCATCTGGCCCAACCCCGAGTTCGACAACAACATCACCGTCGACGGTCCCGAGGTCCGGGCCCTCGTCCAGCGCTACCTCACGCAAATGCTGGCCGAGCTGACGGCGCTGCCACACCCCGACGGCGGGCCGGGCTCGATGCTGGACGCGATCGACGTGATCGTGCCCCACCAGGCGAACAAGACGATGGTCGTGAGCCTGGCCCGGGAGGCCGGCATCCCGCCCGAGCGGCTCTACTTCAACATCGAGCGCGTCGGCAACACGTCCTCGGCGTCGATCCCGCTCGCGCTTCACGACGCCGTCCGCGAGGGCGTCATCACGCGCCCCGCGCGGGTGTTCGCGCCCGGCTTCGGCGCCGGCGCCGTGGGCGGCTACGTGGTGCTCCGCTTCGACCCGGCCGTCGTCGTCTAGCCTCGCGGTCCCGTCGGGAACCCGTGCCTCGGTGGCATCGCCCCGCGGTCCGTGGTCTCCCCTCGCCCGCTGAGCAGGGATTTCCCCGCGGCCACCCCTGGGTATTTTTCGCCTCGCCGTCTGCACCTGTGTGGGACGCTGGATGTAATAGCGCGAGCGACGCCATGGATCAACGCCGGGATGCCCCCGGGGGAGGACCACCTGGTGAGAATGACGACGGCGATCAGAGGCCCTGGATCAGCACTGCTCGGCTCCGCCCTGCTCACGCTCCTCGTCGGCACGGCGGCGGCCGCGAACACCGAGCCCCAACCGCTGCCGTGGAACACGTTCAGCGAGGCGTCCGCCGAGGCGGTGAGCGTCGAGCAGGTGACGTGCCCGAAGACGCCGGACGAGCCGGTGCTCAAGGCCCGGCTGATCCACGAGAACGAGCAGTACATCTATCTGGCCAAGGACCGGCGCTGGCTCGTCTGGCGAGTGTCCGGCGGCCGCACGAGCGGCGACGCGCCCGCGGGCTACGTCTGGTTCGGCAACCAGGGCCCGGGGGACGACGTGCTGCGGGTCGTCAGCGCGATGCCGTACGACGAGGCCCAGAAGTACTTCCCCGGGCCCTGCGGCTGGATCGATCCCGACATGATCTGATCCCGGGCGGCCTCGAGCCTCAGCGCGGGAGCCGCGGCGGCTCCGCGCAGACGCGCTCGACCTCCTCCACGGTCTTCGGGGTGCCCGCGGTCAGGACCTCCCCGCCGGCGGCCGTGACCAGCACGTCGTCCTCGATGCGAACGCCGATGCCCCGGAACTCCCTCGGGATCGGGTGGACGATCGTCTCCGCCCGGGCCCGCTCCTCCTCCTCGAGCTGCCTGGCCGCGGTCGCGCCGAGGCGATAGCGCCGCTCCCACATCTCGTCCTCGCTGTATTCGCGCAGGGCGAACGTCGCGGTCTCCCGCTCGGGATCGACGTAGAGGCCGGGCTCGACCGTGAGCACCATGCCGGCCTCGAGCGGGCGCGAGACCCGTCGGATCCGGTAGTCGCCGACGTCGTGCACGTCCATCCCGAGCCAATGGCTCGTGCCGTGCGGGTAGAACTCGCGGTAATGGTGCATGGCGAGCGAGTCCGCGATCCCGCGGGGCAGCAGCCCGAGCGCGACGAGCCCCTCGGCGAGCACCCGCCGCACCGCGTCGTGGACGGCCTCGAGGCGGGTGCCGGGCCGGACCGCGGCCAGGCCGGCCGCCTGGGCGCGCAGCACGAGCTCGTAGATCGCGCGCTGCGGCCCGGTGAACCGCCCGTTCACGGGGAAGGTGCGGGTGATGTCGGCGGTGTGGTACCCCCACTCGCACCCGGCGTCGATCAGCAGCAGGTCGCCGTCCGCCATCCGCCGGCGGTTCTCGGTGTAGTGCAGGACGCAGGCGTTCGGCCCGGAGGCGACGATCGAGGGGTAGCCGTTGCGCGGGGCGCCGTGGGCCCGGAACACGAACTCGAGCGCCGCCTGCACCTGGTACTCGTACTGGCCCGGCCGCGCGTAGCGCATGGCCTCGGCGTGCGCCTCGCGGCTGATCTCGCACGCGCGGCGCTGCCGGGCGAGCTCGCCGGGCGACCGACGCAGGCGCATCTCGTGCAGGATGGGCCCCGGGTCCTCGATCGCCGCCGGCGTGACCTGCCCCCGGGTCCGCGCCGCCCGCCCCTCGGCGAGCAGTCGCGTGATCCGGCCGTCGAAGGCCGGGTTGCCGAGACGATACACGAGCGACGGCCGGTCGAGGATGTACTCGCGGAGGCGCCGGTCCAGCTCGTCGATCGGGTAGGCGGCGTCGGCGCCGTAGTCGGCGACGGCGCCCTCCACCCCCGCCCGGCGCCCGGTCCAGATCTCCCGCTCGCGGTCGCGCGGGCGCACGAACAGGACGTAGCGCTCCTTGGCGTGGGAGGGGTTGATGACGGCGACGGCGTCGGGCTCCTCGAAGCCGGTGAGGAAGAAGAAGTCGGAGTCCTGACGGAACTCCCAGGCGACGTCGCCGTTGCGGAGCACCTCCCGCGCGCCCGGGATGACCGCGAGGCCGTCGCCGACGGCGTCGGCGAAGCGCCGCCGGCGCTCCCCGAACGGCGCCTGGTCGAGGTCGGGCGTCACGCCGGGGCCCCGGCCTGCCGCGGGTCGACGGCGCGGGCGACCCGGGCCGCGGCGCCCACCGCCGTTCCGCCTCCGAGACCGGCGCCGGCCGCGCGCCCTGTCATGGCGCGACCCAGCGCCCGAGGAGGATCACCGCCGCCACGTACCCGACGGCCGACGCCGTCAGGGCGGCACTGGCCGTCGCCACCGCGACGGCCGTGAGGGCCGGGCGGGAGACCGTCCAGGCGAGGGCCGCGATCCCGACCACCCAGACCTCGACACCGAGCAGAATCGCCGCCAGCAGGACCGCCGCCAGGGTCGCCGTCGCCATGCCCCGTCTCGCGCCCCAGTTGACATCAGCCCGCCACCGTCGTCAACGGCTCCGCCGCGAGGCGGCCCGCCCCCGGCCGGCGGTCAGTGCGCTCCGCCGACCCGCCGCGCCATCACCCGCGCAAAGAGCGCGGCCAGGGGGGCGCAGGCGAGGCCCAGGAAGCTCAGCAGCCGGAAGTTATCGGCGAAGGCGAGCAGCGTCGCCTGCTGCACGAGCACGTTGTAGACCACCCCGAGCGCCTGTCGGGAGGCGGTCACCGGGTCCGTCTGGCGCGCGAGCCCGGCCCGGAGCGCCCCGAGCTTCCGGACGTACATCGGATCGTAGGGCGTCAGGTGCTGCACGAGGACGTTCTGGTGCACCTGCGCGGCGCGCGCCAGCAGGGTCGTCACGAGCGAGATGCCGACGCTGCCGCCGATGTTTCGCATCAGGTTGTAGATGCCGGTCGCGTTGCCCATCTGCTCGTTGCGCAGCCGACCGAGGGTGGTGGTCGAGAGGGGGACGAAGATGAGGCCGGTCGAGATCCCGTTCACGAGGCTGACGGACGCGACGCTCCAGAGCGAGATGGCGAGCGTCATCTGGCTGTACATGAGCGCGGAGAACCCGAAGAGCACGAAGCCCGCGGCGATCAGGACCCGGCTGTCGATGAACCCGATGAGCCGGCCCACGACGATGGCCGCGCACATGGCGCCGACGCCGCGCGGGCTCAGCGCGAGCCCGCTCTGCATCGCCGGATAGTTCATGAGCGTCTGCAGGAAGAGGGGGAGCTGCACGGTGGTGCCGTAGAGGCCCACCCCCACCGCCACGGCCATCAGGGTGCCGACCGCGAAGTTCCGATCCCGCAGGATGCGGAGGTCGACGATCGGGTGGTCCGCCAGCAGCTCCCGAGCGACGAAGACGAGCATCGCGATCACCGAGATCACCGCGAACCACCGGATCCACACGGCGGAGAACCAGTCGTCCTCCTGGCCCTTGTCCAGGATGACCTGCAGCGTGCTGAGCCAGAGGGCCATGAAGCCGAAGCCGACGTAGTCGATCCGGCCGCGCTCGACGCGCCGGATGTAGGGCGGGTCCTCGATGAAGCTCTGGGCCATCAGGAGGGCGAGCACGCCGACCGGGAGGTTGATGTAGAACACCCAGCGCCAGCTGTAGTTGTCGGTGATCCAGCCGCCGAGCGTCGGCCCGAGGATCGGGGCCACGATGACCCCCATCGAGTACGCCGCCATCGCGGCCCCGCGCCGGGCCGGCGGAAAGCTCTCCATCAGGATGGCCTGGGCGATCGGCTGGAGCGCGCCGCCGCCCGCGCCCTGGACGACCCGCGCCGCCACGAGCATGCCGAGGCTCAACGCCGCTCCGCACGCCGCCGACGCCGTGGTGAAGATCAGGATGCAGGCCATCAGGAACCGCTTGCGGCCGAAGAAGCCCGAGAGCCAGGCGGACGCCGGCAGGATGATCGCGTTGGAAACGAGATAGCTCGTGAGCACCCAGGTCGCCTCCGAGGGAGTGGCGGAGAGGCTCCCGGCGATGTGCGGGAGGGCCACGTTGGCGACGGAGGTGTCCAGGACCTCCATGAAGGTCCCGAGCATCACGGAGACGGCGACGAGCCAGGCGTTGTACCGGGGCTGCCACTCGCCCGCCTCGCGAGCGGGGCCCGCGCCTCCGTTGCCCATCGCCGGTCGCTGGTCCTCCTGTGCCCTCAGCCTGAATTGGCCGGTGCGCGGCGGGAAAAGGTATTATGGCAGCCTGATGGACACAGTATAAGGCCCCCGCGCCGCGCGTCCGGCGGGGGCCCGCTGCGACGGCGGTAGCCGATCCGGAGACCATGCGACCCGGCGACTTTTTCGTCGACCTCAGGAAGTTCTCGGAATTCACCGCCCGCGGGCGCTACCCCCGGCGCCGCCTGCTCGGATTCGGCGCGATCGCCCTCGGGGTGGCGGCCGCCCTCGGCTACGGGGGCTACCTGTGGCGGTATCGCCAGGCGCACGTGTCCACCGACGACGCGTACATCACGGGGCACATCGCGCCCGTGAGCGCCCGCGTCGCGGGGCCGGTCGTCGCGGTCCTGGTCGACGATAACCAGGACGTGAAGGCGGGCGCGGTCCTCGTTCGCCTCGATCCCCGGGACTACGAGGTCGCCCTCGCCCAGGCGCGCGCGGCGGTGGAGACGGCCCGCGGCGACTTGGGCAACGCGAGCGCGACCGTGCCGCTCACCAGCGAGACGACCGAGAGCGGCCTCCGCCAGGCGGAGGCGGCGCTCGGGGTCGCGCAGCATGGCAACCAGGTCGCCGAGCACGACCTCGAGGAGCGGCGGAGCGCGCTCGCGTCCAAGCAGGCGGCGGTGGCCGCCGCCGACGCCGCGGTGCGGGCGGCGGAGGCGGACTTCGAGCGCGACCGGCTGGACCGCGAGCGGGCCGCCGAGCTCTACAAGCGGGAGCTCGTCGCCAAGCAGGATCTGGACCACGCGGACGCCGCCTACAACAACGCCCGGGCGACGGTCGACGCGGCCCGGGAGAAGCTGGCCCAGGCGCGGGCCGACGTGCAGCAGGCGGCGGCGGCGGTCCGGAGTCAGGCGGCGGCGGCGGCCCAGGCCGGCCAGCGGGTGCGCGAGGCCCGGGCGGCGGCGGCCAGCGCGCGGAGCCAGCTGCGCCAGGTGACGCTCAAGGAGGCCGACGTGGATGCCTCCCGGGGACGGCTCGCGCAGGCGCAGGCGAACCTGGAGCAGGCCCAGCTGAACCTCACCTACACGACCATCCGGGCGCCGCTCGACGGCCGCGTCACAAAAAAGACGGTCGAGGTCGGCCAGGTCGTTCAGCCGGGGCAGGCGCTGCTCTCGATCGTCGACCTGGATAACCTCTGGGTCGTCGCCAACTACAAGGAGACGGAGCTCACCGACGTCCGGCGGGGCCAGCGGGCGACGGTCACGGTCGACACCTATCCCGGCGTCGTCTTCCGCGCGCGGGTGGACTCGGTCCAGGCCGGATCGGGCGCCGTCTTCTCGCTGCTCCCGCCCGAGAACGCCACCGGCAACTTTATCAAGGTGGTGCAGCGGGTGCCGGTCAAGCTCGTCTTCGAGGCCGGCGAGAACTCACGGCATCTGCTGGTCCCCGGCATGTCCGTGGTCCCCACGATCGCGCTCCGGTGACGGCCGCGGCGATCGCTCGGCGACGACCGGCACCCCCCGCGCCCGGGCGACCGCGCATGCACGGGCTGCCCGCGGGCACCCGGTCGCGGATCACGAGCCTCGCGTGACGCCGCTGTCGGTCTACCTGCCCTTCAATCGCGAGGCGCTCGGCGGCGCGTTCGCGCCGGCCAAGCGCGCGACGAAGGCGCCCGAGAGCCGCCAGGGCTACTGGCTCGTCGTCCACGAGCAGAGCCTCCTCGTCGCTCGGGAGGGCGATCGCTTCCGGTTGCCGCAGGGCGACCCCCCGTCCGGGCTCGAAGGCCTGCGGGAGCAGGCGCTCTGGCTCGGGACGTTCGACGGCACGCCGTGCTGGGTGCTGGCGCACGCACGGGGCGCCGCCGTACCCGCCGGCCTTCACGCCGAGACGCTCGTCCCCATGCGCGGCACGCGGCTCCCCGACGACCTCCTCTCGCTCGGCGGCATGGCCATGCAGGCGCTGCACTGGGAGAGCACCAGCGGTCACTGCCCGCGCTGCGGCGAGCCGACCGAGCGGATCGAGGGCGAGTGGGGCAAGCAGTGCCGGCACTGCCGCTACGAGCACTATCCGCACCTGCACCCGGCGGTCATCATCTTGATCCGCGACGGCGACCGCTGCCTGCTCGCCCGCAAGCGCGAGTGGGCCCCCGGTCGCTACGCCCTCGTGGCGGGCTTCGTGGACAACGGCGAGTCGCTCGAGGGCGCCGTCCACCGCGAGGTGAAGGAGGAGGTCGGCGTGGACGTGACGGACCTCCGCTACGTCGGGAGCCAGAACTGGCCCTTCCCGAGCCAGCTCATGGTCGGCTTCGTCGCCACCTACGCCGGTGGCGAGGTGCGGATCGAGCCGAGCGAGCTCGAGGACGCGCGGTGGTTTCCGTGCGACCGGCTCCCCGATGGCCCGTCGCGCCACAGCATCGCCCGGTTCATCATGGACCACTACGCCCGCGACTGATCCACCCACCGCCGGGACGGGCCCGCCGCACGCCACGGGGCCCCCCGCCGGGGGGGTCGTCCCCCGCCGGCTCACGGAAGCCGGCGGGACTCGCGGCCGGGCGCGCCCCCGCCCGCCCGGCGGGCCGAGGCGCCGACCGTCCCGGCGCCGGACCCGGTGGCGTCGGGCCGCGTCAGCGGGGGCGCCCGGCGACCACGGCCCAGGCCAGGGCGGCGAGGAACGGGGCGCGGAGCCCGCGCTCGCGGGCGTTCGGATCGTTCGCGGTGCCGGCCAGCACGCGCCCCATGATGCCCTGCGAGATCGCGGCGAGCCGAAAGAGCGAGAAGCCGACGTAGAAGTTCCAGTCCTCGATGCCCGCGCGCCCCGTCCGGCGGCAGTAGGCCCCGACGTACGCCGGCTCCGACGGGATCCCGAGCGCCGCCAGGTCCTTCCTGCCGAGGCCGTCCGCGTCGAGGTAGTACGGCACGCAGGCGTAGGCGAGGTCGGCGAGCGGGTGGCCGAGCGTCGACAGCTCCCAGTCGAGCACGGCCAGGATCCGCGGCTCGGTCGGGTGGACCACGATGTTGCCGGGCCGGTAGTCGCCGTGCACGAGCGTCGTGTCGTCGCCGGCCGGGACGTGCGCCGGGAGCCACTCGATGAGCCGCTCCATCTCCGGGATCGGCTCCGTCTGCGAGGCCCGGTACTGCGTCGTCCAGCGGTGGATCTGCCGGGCGAAGTAGTTGCCCGGCTTCCCGAAGTCGGCGAGCCCGAGGGCCGGCCAGTCGAGCCCGTGCAGGCAGGCGAGCACCCCGTTCATCGCGTCGTAGAGGGCGGCGCGCTCGGCGGGGCTCACGCCCGGCAGCCGGGGGTCGGCGAAGATCCGCCCGCGCACGCAGTCCATGACGTAGAACGGCGTCCCGATCACGGTCGGGTCGTCGCAGTACACGTACGTCCGGGGCACGGGAATGTCGGTCGCCGCCAGCGCGGTGAGCACCCGGTACTCGCGGTCGACCGCGTGGGCCGAGGGCAGGAGCTTGCCGGGCGGCTTGCGCCGGAGGACGTACTCCCGGCCGCCGGCCGTCAGCAGGTAGGTCGGGTTGGACTGGCCGCCCTGGAACTGGCCGACGACGACGGGGCCGGCGAAGCCGCCGACCCGCCGCGCCAGGTATCGCTCGAGCGCGGCGACCTCGAAGCGGTGCGCCTCGCGCACCTCGCCGACCCGTTGCGTGAGCTCCTCCGGGCGCTCGGCCACGATGCTGGATTGTACGGCATGGCCAGCGAGCGCGTCTTGACGTAGACTCGCTGGCGGGCCCCCGCTCGCCGGGGCGCCAGGGAGAGCTCGATGGAATTCGAGTACTCGAAGAAGACCCGGGAGTACATGGAGCAGGTCACGGACTTCATGCAGAAGCACGTCTATCCGAACGAACGGACGTTCGTCGACCAGCTCGAGGCCCAGCCGACCCGCTGGCAGGTGCCGCCCGTCATGGAGGAGCTCAAGCGCCGGGCCCGCGAGCGTGGCCTCTGGAACCTGTTCCTCCCCGAGAGCGAATACGGCGCCGGGCTCACGAACCTCGAGTACGCGCCGCTCTGCGAGATCATGGGGCGCTCGCCGATCGCGCCCGAGGTGTTCAACTGTTCCGCCCCCGACACCGGCAACATGGAGGTGCTGGTCCGCTACGGCACCCCGGAGCAGAAGAAGCAGTGGCTCGTGCCGCTCCTCGAGGGGACGATCCGCTCGGCCTTCGCCATGACCGAGCCGAGGGTCGCGTCCTCCGACGCGACCAACATCGAGGCCAGCATCGCGGCCGACGGCGACGACTACGTCATCAACGGCCACAAGTGGTGGACCTCGGGCATCGGGGACCCCCGCTGCCAGCTCCTGATCTTCATGGGCAAGACCGACCCCACGAACCGCGATCGCCACACGCAGCAGTCGATGATCCTGGTGCCGCGCGGGGCTCCCGGCGTCAAGGTCGTGCGGATGCTGACGGTCTTCGGCTACGACGACGCCCCCCACGGCCACGGCGAGGTCCTCTTCGAGAACGTGCGCGTGCCCGCGTCGAACATCCTGCTCGGCCCGGGGCGGGGCTTCGAGATCGCCCAGGGCCGCCTCGGGCCCGGACGCATCCACCACTGCATGCGCCAGATCGGCGTGGCCGAGCGTGCGCTCGAGGCGATGTGCCGGCGCGCCGCCTCCCGCGTCGCCTTCGGCAAGCCGATCGCCGAGCACGACGTGACCCTCGAGCGGATCGCGGAGTCCCGCATCGAGGTCGACCAGGCGCGGCTCCTGGTCCTCCGGGCGGCCTACATGATGGACACGGTCGGCAACAAGGCCGCCAGGTCGGAAATCGCCCAGATCAAGGTGGCCGTCCCGAACGTAGCGCTCCGCGTGCTCGACCGTGCGATCCAGGTGCACGGCGGCGGCGGCGTGAGCCAGGAGTTCTGGCTCGCCCAGGCCTGGGCCCACTCGCGCACGCTCCGCCTGGCCGACGGCCCCGACGAGGTGCATCGCCGGCAGATCGGCCGGATCGAGCTGCGGCGGCACGTCTAGCGCGACGCGCGCCCGGGCGCCGCACCGTGCGGCGCTCCGGCGTGCCGCCGGCTCGACGGCGAGACCCGGCGGGCCCTGCCCTTCGCTCGGCCGACGCCCGGGTGCGACTAGCCGCGGTAGCCGCGGCCCCGCATACACCCGGCGTAGGCGTCCCGGTAGCGCTGATCGTGCTGCTTGCTCTCGTTGAGGCCGTAGAGCGTGCCCCCGCCGACCCCCACGAGGCCGCCGATCGCCGCGCCCTTGCCGGCCCCCGTGCCCCCGTCGGCGATCGCCCCGCCGGCCGCTCCCACGACGGCGCCGACGACGGCGCCGATCGCGCCATCCTTGACGATCTCCGTCGTCTTGTCCTGGCGCCCGACGTGCGCGGCCGCGTACTGGTTACAGGCCTCGACCACGGCCGCCGTCGGGACCTGCGGGGCGGGCGCGGCACGCTGCCCCGGAGCCGGCGCGGGCTCGGCGGGGACCGCGCGCGCCGCGGGAGGCGTCGACCCGCTCGTGACCGCCTTCGGGCCCGACCAGTCCGCCACCACGGCCGCCGTCACCACCGCCGTCACGGCGACGAGCCCCATCCCGACCGCAAACAGCTTCCACGGATTCCAGTTGCCGTTGCTCATCGTGTCCTCTCCCTCCCGTCGACCAGGGCGCCGGCCGGCACGAGCGCGGCCCCCGCTACCGGGCGCGGCCCGGCGCGCGGCGCCGGGCGGCTCAGGGGTCGATGGCCCGGACGATCCCCTTGACCTGCCCCGGGGCGATCGGCTTTTCCAGGCACTCGAGCACCTTCAGCTCCTTGGCCCGCGCCTTCACCTCCGGCCCGCCCTCGGCGCTCACCACGATGATCGGCATCGCCGCGTCGAAGGCCCGGCAGATGCGGACGACGTCCCAGCCGCTGATCGTCACCCCCTTCACGGGCGGCAGGTCGAGGTCGATGATCGCCATGCCGACCTCGCTCTCGATCATCCGCTTGATCGCCTGCGCCCCGTCCTGGGCGGTCTCGACCAGGAACCCGCCGCCCACCAGGGATTGCCTCAATCCCTCGCGACTGTGGAGGTCGTCGTCCACGAGCAGGATCGTCTTGTTCACGGTGGCCCGGGAAAACCACAGCAACGCCGGTGCCACTCGGGAGAGCCGGCGTGCCGGGATCGAAAGTGCTTGATATCGCGCGCGTTGCCTCCGGGGGCGAGTGAGGATCGGCAAGCGCGCCTATAGTGGTGTGATTCGTCGTGTAAGCGTTACACGCCGGAGTCTGTAAGATTCTCCCGCCCCGGCCTGTTGGCTCCGGGTCACCTGAGTTCCGTGTCGCTCTCGGACTTCGACGGCGCCGACAGGTCTGCTCTTCCCTCCCGGAGGCCGTCGAAGGCGGACGCGTGTCGATCGATGACGCTCGGCTGCAGGCCCCCCTTCGAGCTGGAGGAGACCCCTCGCCGACCTCACGGCCGACGCCGCTTGGCAGAAAGGGCGTGGCGGCCGGCAGGAGAACGCCGTACGCGCGCTTGACTCCGCGCCTTCAACGAAGTATAAACAACGGCCCACTGGATTCGGGGGCCGTTGGGCCCCACTTGTCCGCCTCACCGGGCGGCCTCGCGGTATCTGACGAGGCAGGTCTTGTGCAGCCACCCCCCCGAGACCCCCTAGGACGTGCTCTCCAGGTTACCGATCACTCGACGCCCCGACCCTCCGCTGTCCAGGACGGCAGCCGACGGTGCGCGGAAGGCCGAGTCCAGAGACGCGGCGACGGACGAGCTGCCGGGACGGATCGGGGCACCGCTCGAGGCCCTCGACCGGCAGGTGTGGAAGCTCTTCCACGACGAAAAAGGGCGATGCAGGCGAGGAAGCTGGAGGCACGAGATGCCGACTCGGATCCTGCTCGCTGATGACCACCTGATCGTCCGCCAGGCTCTCAAGGCACTGCTCGAGGGGCTGGGCTTCTCGGTGGTGGGCGAGGCCGGCGACGGCGCCGAAGCGGTCCGCGTCGCCCGCGAGCGGTGCCCCGACGTCGCCGTCCTGGATTTGACGATGCCGATCCGCAACGGGCTCGATGCGGCTCGGGAGATCCTGCAGGCGTGCCCGCGCGTGAAGGCGATCCTCCTGACGGTGCACACGGAGGACCACTACGTGCTGGATGCCCTCCGCGCCGGCATCAAGGGCTACGTCGTGAAGACCCAGGCGGCGGCCGACCTGGCCCGGGCGATCAACGAGGTGGGGAAGGGGATGGTCTACTTGAGCCCGGGCATCTCGCAGACCGTCGTCCAGGCCTATCTGACCAAGTCGGACCTGCCGCCGGACCCGCTCACCCCGCGCGAGCGGGAGGTGCTGCAGCTCGTGGCCGAAGGCAACTCGAGCAAGGAGGTCGCCAAGCTCCTCGGGATCACCAAGAAGACCGCGGAGTCCCACCGGACCCGGATCATGGAGAAGCTCGAGATCCACGAGACGGCGAGCCTCGTCCGCTACGCGGTTCGGCGTGGCCTGATCGAGCCCTAGCTGCTCGGGCTCCTTCCCTCCTGGACTCCCCGTCCGCCACGTCTACCGGCCGGCACGCTCGGCCGCGCGGCGGTTGGGGGGGCAAGATCGGCGTTTCCGCGCCCCTCACGGAGCCGCCGGTCTCTCAGTGGCGCGTCTCCACGAGCTCCCGGGCCAGGATGTGCGCCTTGTCCGCGAGCGTGGCCGCCCGCTGTAGATCCTGGCGCTCGAGGGCCTCTCGCGCCTTCGCGAGAAAGCTCTGGATCGTCGAGTACGTCTCCGCCTGCGCCGGGGGCAAGGCCTTGCCGTCGAGCGGCCGGAGGAGCCCCTCCGTCGCGTCGAGTCGCGCCCGGGTCTCCCGGCTCAGCCGTTCGGCCGCCTCCGGGCTCACGTCCGGCGACAGGACGGGCGCGACGGGTGCGGCCTTCTCGGCGCCGGGCTTGGGCGGCGCCACGGCCGCCGGGAGCTCGGCGCAGCACGCCAGGAGGGCGGCCGCGAGCTCGCCGGCCAAGAGGTGGGCCTTCTCCGCGAGCGCGGCCGCCCCCTGGAGGTCCCGGCGCTGGAGGGCATCCTTCGCCTTCGCGAGGACGCCCTGGACCGTCGCGTACGTCTCCGTCTGCTCCAGGGGCAAGGCCTTGCCGTCGAGCGGCCGGAGGAGCCCCTCCGTCGCGTCGAGTCGCGTCCGGGTCTCCCGGCTCAGCCGTTCGGCCGCCTCCAGGCTCGCCTCGGCCGGCCGGGGGGGCGCGACGGGCGCCACCTTCTCGGCAGCGGGCTTCGGCGGCGCCACGACCGCCGGGAACCCGGCGCAGCCCGCGAGGAGCAGGGCGAGCGCCACGCACCAGATCGACCTCCTCAACGGTCCGCTCGGCATCACGGACCTCCCGCCAACCGGACCGGGAGCTGGACGCTCACCGTGGTGCCGCGGCCGACCTCGGACGTGACGCCGATCGCGCCGTCGTGGAGCTGGACGATCCGGTAGGCGACGGCGAGCCCGATCCCGCTCCCGTCAGGCTTCGTCGTGTAGTAGAGCTTGAAGATCCTGTCGAGATCGGCGGGCGCGATCCCGACGCCTTCGTCGGCGACGCGAACGATCACGGATCCGGGAACCGCTCGCTCGGTCGCGATCCGGACGGCGCCGCCGCCCGGCATGGCCTGGCATGCGTTCAGGACGATATTCATCAGGGCCTGGTGGAGGAGCTCTTGATCGCCCGCGATCGCGGGGAGCGCCGGGTCGGCGTCGGCCGAGAACCGCACGCCCGCGGGCCCCCACTCGGCCTCGAGGAGCGCGACCATGTCCCGGAGGACGGCGTTCAGGTCGACGGGCTTCAGGTTCAGCTCCTGCGGTCGCAGGAACCGGAGGAAGCCCTGGACGACCCGATCCAGTCTCCGGATCTCGCTGGCGATGATCTCGAGGTTCTCCTGCACCTCGCCGGGGGCGCCCTCGAGCCGTTCCCGGAGGAGCTCGAGATGGATCATCATGGCGTTGAGGGGATTCTTGACCTCGTGGGCAACGCCCGACGTGAGCCGGCCGAGCTCGGTCAGCTTGGCCGAGTAGCTGATCAGCGACTGGAGCGTCTTCACCGACTCCAGATCCTTGAAGAGCGCGACGGCGCCGCGCGCCAGCCCGCCGTCCGTCACGAGGAAGCCCGAGGCGAGCAGCGCCCGGGGTCCACGCGCGGTCGGCACGACGACCGTCGCCTTGCGCACGCCGGCGGGGTCGGCGAAGATCCGCTCCACCAGCGCCCGGCACGGGTGGGACGGGTCCAGCATCTCGTCCAGGCGCGCGCCCACCGCCTGCTCGAGAGGCCGCCCCACGATCGCCTCGCTCGCCTTGTTGAAGAAGAGGATCCGGCGCTCGTCGTTGAGGAAAATGATCGCGTCCTCCAGGCCGTCGACGACCTGCTGGAGATGCGCGCGCTCGCTGAGCATCTGCAGCCGCTCGGACTGGAGCTGCTGCCCGAGAAGTTGGAGGCTCCCGGCCAGGTCACCGAGCTCGTCGCCCGGCTCGAGGGCGGCGTCGACGTTGAAGTCGCCCTGCCGGAGCCGGCCCATCTCGCGGACGAGGATCCGGATCGGGCGCAGGAGCACGTTGGCGAGACCGATCGCCACGAGCGACGCCACCGCCAGGGCGAGGCCCGCGAGGGCGAGGCTTCCTTTGAGCGCGGCGGTGAGCTCAGAGCGGAGCAGGCTCGCGGAGACGCCCAGCCGGATGCTTCCGAACGGCGCCCCGTTCAGCGTGAGGGGGAGGACCGCCTCCCAGACGCCGCCGCCGCCGTACAGGATGCGCAGTCGGCGGACGGGGCCAGCCGAGACCAGGGTGCGAAGATCCGGCCGCTCGGGGGCGACCGACCCCTCCCTGTCGCGCTCGCTGTGCAGGATCACCCGGCCGGCGCCGTCGGCGATCAGCGCGTAGACGAGGTACGGCGAGTAGCCGACGCTTGCTTCGAGCAGGCTCTGGAG
>Ga0209056_10001671_pt1 | contig 24378 bp, 23 predicted proteins | sample GraSoiAngelo_114_FD_185876 | JGI IMG/M metagenome (GOLD analysis project Ga0209056, IMG submission 185876) | Grasslands soil microbial communities from the Angelo Coastal Reserve, California, USA - 14_0903_13_40cm (SPAdes) (version 2) | ecosystem: Environmental > Terrestrial > Soil > Grasslands... | reverse complement strand
CCCCGCTGCGGTGGCGGTGAGCCAGTAGCCGGTGCTGGTCTTGTCGAGCGTGAGCGTCCCGAAGGTCGCGACGCCCTTCACCGCTGCGACGGTCGTGGTGCCGCCGAGCGTGCTCCCGCCCGGATTGTTGCCGAGCGTCACGCTGACATTCCCGGTGAAGGCCGGCACGAGGTTCCCCGAGGCATCGAGCACCGAGACCTGCACCGCCGGTGCAAGCGCCACTGCCGCGGTGCTCGTCACCGGCTGGACGGTGAACGCGAGCTGTCGTGCCGCGCCCGGCGTGATGTCAAAGGCGGAGCTCGTCGCGGGAGCGAGCCCGGAAGCGCTCGCCGTGAGCGTGTAGCCGGTGCCGGTCCGATCGAGGCTCAGATCGAAGAACGTCGCCACGCCGCTCGCCGCTGGCACGGGCGTGGTGCCGCTCAGTGTTGCGCCCCCGGGGTTGCTCGCGAGCGCGATGGAGACGTTGCTCGTGAAGCCCGGCACCAGGTTCCCGAGCGCATCGAGGGCGCGGACCTTCACGGCCGGGCTGATCTGGTGGCCCGCGATGGTCGTCCCGGGCTCGATGCCGAACACGAGCTGCGTCGCCGTCCCCGCGATGACGTCGAAGGCGCTGCTCGTCGCCTTACTGAGGCCGGTCGCCGTCGCGATCAGCCAATAGCCGGGGGCGGTCTTGTCGAGCGTGAGCGTCGTGAACGTCGCCACGCCGTTCACCGCCGCGACGGCCGTGGTGCCGCCGAGCGTGCCGCCGCCCGGATTGTTGCCGAGCGCCACCGTCACGCTATCGGCGAAGGTCGGCACGAGGTTCCCGGCGGCATCGAGCGCGCTCACTTGCACCGCCGGCGCGAACGCGGCACCGGCGGCTGCGCTGTCGGGCGGCTCCACGGTGAACGCCAGCTGCCTGGGGGGGCCGGGCACCACGTCGAACGTCGCGCTCGCGATCGCAAGCAGCCCGTCGCTCGTCGCCTGGAACGTGTAGCCCGTGTCGGCCTTGTCGAGGCTCAGGTCGAAGAACGTGGCTACACCGTTGACCGCCGTCACGGTGGTGGTGCCGCTCAACGTCGCGCCAGCGGGATTACGCTTGAGCTCGATCGTCACGGCGCCCGCGAAACCCGCGGCCTTGTTCCCGCCGGCGTCCTCGGCGCGCACCTTAACGGCGGGGCTGAACTGGTGACCCGCGACGAGGGTGCCCGGCGGCACGAGGAAGTCGAGCTTGGTGGCCGTGACCGACGGACCGGTGGTGTCGCGCACGCAGGTGGCGAGGCTCAGGGCGGCGGCCAGGCCGAGGATGGCGCGCCCGACGGAGGGGGGAGCGTCGCGGGAAGGACGGGGGTGGCGGTTGCGGGCCATGGTTTGGGCCAGAGCCCCGTAAGTGGCAGTTTTTGGGCCCCGCTAACTAGTTGAGACTACGGTCCGCTGAGCGAGCGTAGCCCAAAGGTGTGGCAAAGCGCTGACAGTCATGGAGCACGGTGGCTTCCGGTGAGGGCGAGCAGCTGTGCTCGAAACAGACGCGATTCGGGATCTTGGCGGGTAGCCAGCAGGTCGAGCGCGCGGATCCGGAGCGAGCGGCACTCACCCGGCGGCAGGCCTTCGATGCTCACGACTTCGGCCACGAGCGGCGCCGCGATCGTATAGCGTTCGCCGTCGAACGTCACGAAGTGCCGCCGCTCGAGCAGTGCCAGTCGCTCCAGGACGGCGTCGCGCGACGCGCCCGTGAGCGCCGCCACGAGCTCCACGTCGATCCTCGACACGCCGATACTCACCCCCTGCAGCACGCGAATGGTGTCGCGATCGAGCTCGGCCACGCGCCCCATGATCGCGCGCCGGGCGAGACTCGGCACCGCGATCGGCAGCGGCGCCTCGATGGTGCCGCGTGGCGGCGGCCAGGTGAGCACCTCGTCACGCAGCGCGGACGCCTGCTCGAGACCCCGCAACAGCGTCACGATCAGAAAGGGATTCCCGGCGGTCTCGAAGAACACCCGGCGCGCCAGGCGATCGCGGTCCGCTTCCGCCTGGCACCACGGGCTCGAGCCGAGCACGAGGAGCCGCGCCTCCTCTTCGGTGAACGGCTCCAGGCGGAGTGCCGACCCAGGGAGGCTCCGCCCCACCGCGGCGGACAGCCGGACCAGCTCGCGCGGCATCCCGTCCCATCCGTGCAGCGCCGTCACGACCAGCACCACCGGGGACGGGGACCGCCGCAGCTCGCCCAGCGCGACCTCGAGCGCGCCGAGGCTCGGTCCATCCGCGAAGTGGGCATCGTCCACGCTGATGCCCACCGGTTGCTCATCCGCGATCGCGCGGAGCAGCGCGGCGAGGGCAGTCGCCATTTCGGCCGCGTCGCGCGGCGTCGCGGCATCGCCCAACGCCGCAAGTACGCCGGGGTCCACGGCGGTGCTCCCGGGTGCGCGGAGCAGGCCACCGCGCAACAGTGCGCGCAGCGTGCTCCAGGGAGACTCTCGGTCGCTCTCGAGCGGCCGGGCGCTCGCGAGCACCGCGCCGCCCAGCGCGAGCCGCTCCCCGCATTCGACCAGGAGCCGCGTGCGCCCGGCCCCCGGGTCGCCCGTCACGAGTAGCGTGCGCGGACCGCCGCGCAGGCCCGCCTCGACCACGGCGAACGCCTCGCGGTAGAGCGCCTCCCGCCCCACCAGCGCCGGCTCCTCCGCCGCTCGCAGCGCCGTGGACCGCCGCCACCGCATGCTCCGCACCCGCTCAGCGAGATCGCTCAGGGCGCGCCCGGGGCGCTCGCCGAGCTGGCTCGCCATGCGCGCCGAGAAGTCCTGGAAGGCGGCAAGCGCGCCGGCGATGTCACCGCTCAGCGCGGCAGCCCGCATCAACAGCCGCGCCGCCGGCTCGGCGTACGGCTCGTATGCCAGCGCCCGGCGTGCCAGGTCTATCGCCTCGGCGTACCGGAAGGCGCCGAGCGCACCCTCCCCTGCCGCGGTGAGGGCGGCGGCGGCCCGCGCATGGAACCGCGCCCGGGTGTTCCCCGCCCACTCATCGAACCCCGGGGCCTCGTCTAACGCAAAGCCCTCGAGGAACTCGCCACGCAAGAGCTGCGCGGCCTCAGCGGGTTGCCGATCCACGAGTGCATCGAACCGCTCGGCATCCACGTCGAGCGCGGTGTCGGAGAGGGTGAGCGAGTCGCCGTGCGTGAGGAGGCGCGCAGTGCCGAGCAGCCCGCGCAAGATCGCCACGGCCTGGTTCAAGGAGTGGCGGGCGTAGCTCTCGTTCTTCTCCGGCCACAAGAGGCCGAGCAAGTGCTCGCGTGAGCGGGTCCGGCCGGGCGAGAGGGCGAGGTAGGTGAGGAGAGCGAGGTGCTTGCGCCAGAGGACCTTGGCCGGTGCGGGCGTGCCGTCGAGGCGCGCCGTCGGGGCCCCGAAGCACTGCAACTCGAGAGAGGGAAAGTCGAGCGGCGCTGGCACGCCCCTAAGCATACGTGGTTTGGGCCGTCCGTGTGGCGTCCGTCACGCGCCGTTCGTGACCGGGTGTGGTCACGTGATGCCCGCCCGGCTCCACTTCATCGGGACGTGACCGCCCCGCGATACCGTGGGACCGTCAAGACGGTAATGACCCACACCCACGGAGGACACTATGTTCGCGCACCCGCTCGCATTCACCCGTATGGCCAAGCGTGTGGCTCCGCTGGCCCTCCTCGGCGCGGCACTCGCCTGCGACCGGACACCGACGGCCCCGCAACCCCCACCCCCACCCCGAATCATGACGTCGCTCGGCCTCCCGCCGCTCGGAACGGGGTTCGACGGCTCGCAGTACTTCGGGATCAACGTGCAACTCGCCGCGCAGCAGCAGCACGGCTCGTCCGCGACGGCGGTGCAGGTATCCGGGCATCTGTACGGCTGGCGGGCGCAGGTCGGCAGCGCACAGTACTCGATCGATATGCGGCGCGCCGTCCGCGACCAGTTCGGCTCCGACTACGTCCTGGGGGCCGTCGGCGTGGGGATCTACGACTGGCGCGCCGTCCACTGGTCCGCGCTGTCCCAGTATCCGAACGAGTTCGTCGTAATCCCGGTGATGCCGATCGCGAGCGACCGTTTCTTCGACGTTACCGCAGTGGCCCAGGGGCTCGCGAACCTCAAGTCAGTGCTCCTCGCGACCCGCAATTGGTACGCGCTGCGCGTGGGCAAGACGTTCCGCATGCTGCAGCCGCTGGTAGTCTTCAACCAATGGCCCATGACTTCAACGCAGTGGGACGGCTACAGCGCGAGCAACGCCGCCGCGTACCAGGACTACGCGTGGAACGCGTACGCCAGCGTCTACCCGCAGCCGGTCCTCCTGTCCACGGGGGAATACGCCCAGCGCGTCATGATCGCGCCGTTCACGGGCGACGGCCTGAGCCAGTTCGGCGGCTCTGGTACCTTCAACGCCGTCGCGTCGAGTCCCCCGTTCCGCCCCGTGTTCGCCATTACGGCTCCAATCGCGAGCAGCATCGGCTGCCCGACCACGTTCACGAACCCCCAGGACTTCCACTGCTCGGCGGCCGAGTACGACATCGGCCACTGGTTGGGGGTCACGTTGGGTCTCGCGGACTGCGTTACGAATCCGACCTTGAACGAGTGCGTGAACTCGGGCGGCTCCATCATGCACGTCGCGGAGCCCTGGCTCGCGGGCCTGACGGCCATCGAGATCGCTAGACTCTCTGAGTCGCCGTTCTTCTTTTGATCAGTCCGGTCTTCACCCCGCTGATCCCCCTCCAAAAAGGTCCTCACCCTAGTCCCCCTCTCCCTTCGGGAGAGAGGGACTAGGACGTAGCGCCCCCGCAACACGCCCGCCGTCGTTCCGCTACGTAACGCGTCGGCATCGCTATTGCCCCGCTCGCTCACCAGTCGCGATCTGCCGACCACACGTTCCGGACCAGAGGAGGACCCATGAGACGACTGCTTCTCGCCGTAGGTCTGCTGCTCGCGGGCGCGTGCGAAGCCCCGCGCGACGTCGCCGCCCCGGCCCGACCCGGCCCGCTGCGGCTGCAGGCGAGCGTGCTCGACCCGGCGCTCGCCGCGGCGCTCGCCACCGCTGCGCCGGCCACGACCCTCGAGATCATCGTCAACTACGACGAGACCGTGACAACCGCGACGCCGTGACGAACGCCATGCTCAACCTCGGCGCCGGCGTCGTGCAGTTCAAGAACCTGGCGCTCGTCGCCGGCGTCGCGACACCGGCGCAGGTGAGCGCGATCGCCGCGCTCCCGGGCGTCCAGTCCGTTTACCTGAACCGGCAGCTGCAGTACTACGGGCAGGGCGCCGGCCTGTACGCCCTGATGCTGCACGAGAGCGTGCCGACGATCCGCGCCGACGCCGTGCAGGCCATGGGCATCACCGGGAAAGGGATGGGGATCGCGATCCTCGATTCGGGAATCGACGGGCTCTACAATCCCGACCTGGTCTACCCGACGCACACGGTTCAGAACATCAAGGTCATCTTCAACCTGAGCGACGTGGTGACGTTCAAGGGGCCGGCCCCGAAGCCGCTCAAGCAGGGCCTCGACATCTTCGCCGAGAATTTGCCAAACAGCGAGACGTCAGTCGGGCACGGCACCCACGTCGCGGGGATCACCGCAGCGCTCGGCACCGCGTCGGCTGGCTACTACAAGGGAGTGGCGCCCGGCGCCCAGCTCGTGGGCATCGGCACCGGGGACGTCCTGTTCATCTTCTTCGCGCTCGCCGGGTTCGACTACATCCTCGAGCATCGGCAGGACTACAACATCAAGTCGTGAACAATTCCTGGGGCACGAGCGGCGCCTTCGACCCCAAAGACCCCATCAACAAGGCCTCCAAGACGGCGCACGACCATGGTATCACCGTCGTGTTCGCCGCAGGCAACGATGGACCGGACCAGAACACGCTCAACCCGTACAGCGTTGCGCCGTGGGTGATCGGCGTGGCGGCGGGATGCAAGCTGGTGAGCCCCGACCCGACCAACTCGGCCATCCACTGCGACGACCCGACCGGTCAGAATCGCGCGCCGATCCTCGCCGACTTCTCCTCGCGCGGCATTCCCGGCGACAGGCTGTACCACCCCGACATCACCGCGCCCGGCGTGCACATCGTCTCGACCCGCGCGTCCACCGGCACGGTGCTCAACGCCGACGACGCGCCCCATGACTTCGATCTTACCAGCAGCTGTGCCATCAGCCAGGCGAACTTGCCGTACTACACCTGCGCGTCGGGCACGTCGATGGCGACCCCCCACGTCGTGGGCGTCGTGGCGCTGCTGCAGGACGCGGCGGGCGGAAAGCTCACGCCCGACCAGGTGGCGAACGCAATCACGGGCAACGCCCGGCCGCTGCCCGGATTCGCCCTCTGGGAGGTTGGGGCCGGGTACCTCGATGCCCTCGCCGCGGTGCAGTCAGTGAAGCCGTAGCCCCGTGTGGAGCCGCCCGTGTCTGCCAAGTCGCGGGCGGCTCGCCGTTTGCGCGAGTGAACTCGCGGCTCGGCACTTGCCCGTAAACGGGCGCTGCCTAACGCTGCTGTGGTACCGCGTTCATCTGGTCAGCGTGATCGCCCACGCGGGATCCGCGTCGAACGCCGCGTTCGTTGTGACGCGTGTCTGCAACGAGCCGTCCGGCTTCATGACGTAGATCTCGAAATTGCCATCGCGGTTGCTGACGAACGCGAGCCGGGCACCCGTGGGCGACCACGCCGGGTAGTATTCCTCCGCCGGTTGTCCGTGAGGCGGGTCTGATGCGACCCGTCGACGTTCATCATGTAGATTTCGCCGTTGCCGTCCCGGTCCGACCGGAAGGCGATCTGGTCTCCGCGGGGCGACCACGCCGGGTTGCCGTCGGCCGCCGGATTCTGCGTCAGGTTGAGCGGGTTCGAGCCATCTGCGTTCATCACGTACACTTCGCTGTTGCCGTCGCGATTCGTCTCGAACGCGATCCGGCTCCCGTCGGGTGACCAGGTGGGGAGGAGGTCAACGGCGCCGTCGAACGTCAGCCGGACGGGATTCGAGCCGTCGGCATTCATGACGTAGATCTGCGGACTGCCGTCCCGGTCGCTCACGAAGGCGATCTGCCGATCGCCGGGGGACCACACCGACATCTGCTCGGTGGCGAGGTTGTGGGTGACATTGATCGGCGCCGACCCGTCGGCGTTCATCACGTAGATGTCGCAGCTCAGATCGGTTGCGCGGCAGGCGGTGAACGTGATCCGGCGCCCGTCGTGTGACCAGTTGGGCCGGGCGTTATACCCGGGGACCGCCGTGAGCTGCATCGGCTTGGTCCCGTTCGCCTGCATCACGAAGACCTGAAAGCCGGTCCCGTCGCGGTCGCTGGCAAAGGCGAGCAGCTGACCGGCGAGCACGGCGGCGTCGAGCGCCGGTACGGCGACCAGGGACGCGTGGAGGTCCCGCGGCCAGGTGGATGGGTCGGTACAGCCGGCGCTCACCGCGATGCCGATCAGCAGCAAACGTGAAACCTGTAGCGGGCGCATGGTGGTCCCTCCCGGAGGTGACTTAGCCCTTCTTCTTGTAAGGGAAGTTCTTGGCCACGGTCTTCCCGACGTCGTTACGGAGCGCGTCGGGCGAGCTGAACAAGCCGCCGGCCTTCTCGATGTTGTGCTGGTAGATCAGCTGGCCGTCGCCGCCGTCGTAGATGGCGACGTCCGCCTTCACATCGCTGCCCTTGGCGAAGCCGAACAGCGCCGCGGTGACGATCTGCCCCGCCGCCCCGTGTTTCTTGAACTTCGTCACGCTGCCGCGCATCACGGCGTCGACGCCGAGGATCCTGCAGAGCTCCGGGGCGGGGAGCGCGGCGGCCGCGCTGTCGGTCAACCCGGCCCGGTGGATCAGGAGATCGCTCTGTGCGATGTCCTGAATCGTCGTCGTGTACCGGTCGCGGTGCTCCGACAGCTCGTAGTAGATCGCTTCCCGAATCGCCTGCCCGGCGTGCGCGCCCTCAGGCTCGGTCGAGAGGTTAGCGATGGGCGCGATCGCGAAGGCGTGGACGCGCGGGGCGTAGGTGGAGTCGAAGTTTGCGGCGACGAACGGGTGGGCGCAACCCGCCAGAGCGATCGTCACGAGGCCGAGCGAGAGTGTCGTCGGCCATGCTTTGTTCGAGTACGCGCCGAGTGCGTTCATACGAGCTCCTTTGCCGGGATGACGTCGAGCAGCCGGCGTCGAGCATCGCGTGCGCTGGCCAAGTGACGGTCAAGACACTCTGTTCATGCTCACGAGATGTTTCAGGATGGAGCGTCGCGCGGAGGGAGATGGGAAAGGGGAGACGGGAGAGGGACCTAAAGTCAAAAATGGGAGAGGGGAGAGAGGAGAGGTTCGTGACGGTGCTCAGCTAGCCGCCGGGTCGCACAGGGCGCCGAAGCAGGCCGTGTAGAGCCGCCATCGTTCGGTCGAGTAAACGCTCGAGCTCTCGAACGACATCTTCCGATAGATACCGGAGCTCTCCCGCCGCCCGCGTCAGGCACTCCGCCTCGGCCGCCGAGCCCATGGCAATCCTGAGGTGCCGACGAAATAGCGGTGGAGTGCCGAGCGCGTATCCTTCCACGATGTTCGCTTCGATGGATATGACCGCGCGACGTAGTTGCTCGAAGAGCGCTTTGGACCGGGGATGAAATTGGGCATCAGACTTGGTGAGGGCGAGCAGTAGTGCTTCGTGCGCTCGTTGCCACACTACGAGAGAGCGGTACTTGTGCATGATCATAAGGTCGCATGCTCATATACAACGCACCGTCAACTCGCCTTGTCACCGCAGAGTACCTCTCCCCTCTCCCCTCTCCCATTTTGCTTTAGGCCCTCTCCCCTCTCCCTTCTCCCGTCTCCCATGTTTATTCCGTTTGACAGTCCCGACATGACGGTGCATGATGGTCTCGATCGCTATGACGCCGGTCGTCCGATGGGCCCGACTCCGGCGCCCCGCGGACTGCGGGCTCCGCGTGGGCGCCTGGTATCCGGTGGCCGCCCTGTCGGCCACGGAGGTACGGGTGTACGTGCGCGGCCAGCTCGTCCGCGTGGCGCGCACGCTGGTGGAGCTGCGCACGGCGCCCCCCGGCGAGTGGACGGTGGTGCGCGGGCCGTTCAACGCGGCCCGCGTGCCTGCGAGCGCGCGCGACGGCTACATCGTGTGCCCCAACTGCCGCCATCGGGAGCCGATCCCCGAGGAGCGGCCGGCGATACGGCGATGCGCGCGCTGCAACACGGCCGCGGCGGTGGCGTGGAGCGACGTGCCCGCCCCGGCCGCCGCAAGAGTCAGCCCTTTGAAATCGGATCGCCGTTTGACGCGTCGTCGCAGCTTTGGGAGTCGCCGGCGGACGCCGGAGCGCCGCATCGCCGACCGGCGCGTGCTCCCGTTGCTCGGATATCAGATCGAGCAACGCCTGGCACAGCGACGCAGCGCGCTCCCGCGGCGGTACGTGACCGACCGCCGCTCGGGGATCGAGCGGCGGCGCCGCGTGGCGGCCTGGTAGCGGCGGCGCACGCTGCGTTTAGGGGAACACCTCGCGGAACAGCTTCAGCATCGCGGCCCAGGATTGGCGATCCGCGGTCGAGTCGTAGGCCAGCTGCTCCATGCCGTACGTGCCCGCGTCGGGATTCGTGAATCCGTGCTTCGCGCCCGGATAGCTCACGACTTCGAAGCGCGCGCCCGCCGCCTGCATTTCCCGCTTGAACCCTTCCACTTGCTCTGGAGGCACGAACGGGTCCGCGCCGCCGGCGAGGGCCAGGATCCGGGCCTTCACCTTGCCGGGCTGCGCCGGCGTCTGTGTGGCGAGTGCGCCGTGGAACGACACAACGGCCGCCAAGTTGACGCCGGCGCGCGCCATCCCGAGCACCACGCCGCCTCCGAAGCAGTACCCGATCGCCGCGAGGCGCGTCGTGTCCACGCGGGGGTCCTTCTTCAGCAGGTCGAGGGCCGCGTTGAAGCGCGCGGCCAGGACCGCGGGGTCCTTCGTCACCTCGGCCACGAACGCCTGCGCGTCCTTGGGATGGGTGGTGACCCTCCCGTTGCCGAACATGTCGAGGGCGAAGCCGACGTAGCCCGCCTCCGCCAACCGCCGCGCCTGGTTGCGTGCGTGCTGGTTCAAGCCCCACCACTCGTGCACGACCAGAACGCCCGGGCGCTTGCCGGGCACGGCATCGTTCCACGCGATGAAGCCCTTCAGCGGCGTGTCGCTGGCCCGGTACTCGACCTCGCGCGTCTGCACACGCGCGTGCGGCGCTCCCTGGGTCAACAGCGCCGCGGCGAGAGCCAGCCCCAATCGCCAGTACATGTCGTCATCCCTCCTCTGGTGTGCCGCGAAGACTAAGGGGGACCCCGCACGAGCGGCTAGGGGCCAGGCGTTCGGGGGGAAAGGCGGCCGCGACGCTAAGATTTTATAAAGTACCTTGCGGGGTGCCGCGGGCCGCGCATATCCCTGTACCATTATGGGCGTGACGCACGCCAACGACGACACTCTGATGGCCACGATCCGCGCCCGCGCGCTGCTCGTCATCGAGGACGACGCGCCGATCCGGCGCGCCCTGCAGAACGCGCTGAGCGACGTGGCCGACCGGCTCCTCGAGGCGGCGACCGGAAAGGAAGGGATCGACCTCGCCGCGACGGAACGTCCCGAGCTGATCATCCTGGACCTGGGGCTCCCGGACGCGCTCGGCGTGGACGTGTGCCGTGAGATCCGCTCGTGGTCCCGGGTTCCGATCGTCGTGCTTTCCGCCCGGCATTCGGACACGGAGAAGGTGCTGCTCTTGAACGCGGGCGCCGACGACTACGTCACGAAACCGTTCAGCACGCCGGAATTCGTGGCCCGCGTACGGGCCGTCCTGCGGCGGACGCGCCTGTCGCGCAGGGGGACGACGGGCGATGACGGCGCCGTGGTGGAAGCCTACGGGCTCGTCATCGACATCGCCCGCCGCCGGGTGGCACGCGGACAGACGATGATCCGCCTGACGCCGATCGAGTGGGACATCCTCCGCACGCTCGTCTCGAATGCCGGCCGCACGCTCACACATCAGCAGATCTTCGACGCCGTCTGGGGCTCAGCCCTTGGCAGCCCGCAGCAATACTTGCGCGTGCACGTCACCAACCTGCGGCGCAAGATCGAGGCAAACCCGGCACGCCCGGAGCTGATCGTCACAGAGCCCGGCGTCGGGTATCGCGCCGAGCTCCCGGCGTAGCGGTCCGATGATGCGATCGCGCGTCTGGATCTGGATCGCCTGGGTGACCGTGTTCGTCGTGGTGACGGCGGTGCTGCGGGTGTTCCGCGCCGGCCTGGACACGATCCCGCCCGTGTTGGTCTACATGCTCCTGATTCTGGGCGGCAGCGTGGGTGGGGGACGGCCACTGGGCTTCACACTCATGTTGGCGGGCTTTCTGTCGATCGATGTCTTCTTCCAGGCGCCCTACGACCGGCTCTCGGTCGGCAAGCCGTTCGACTGGCTCGTGCTGCTCTCGTTTCTGACGACGGCGGCGGTCACGACCCACCTCGTGACCGCGGAGCGGGCGCGCGCCGCGGAGGCGGCCCGCCGGGCGGACGAAGTGGCGTCGCTCGGCGGCGTCCTAGCCGCCGTGTCGCACGATCTGCGGACGCCGCTCACGACGATCACCGCCCTCGCGCAGGCGGGCGTGGCACGCGGGGACCCGAACGCGCGCGGCATCGAGGAGGAGGCCAATCGGCTGGCGCGGCTCGTCGCCGACCTGCTCGACCTGTCGCGTCTCAGGGGCGGCGCGCTGCCGGTGCGTCCGGAGCTCAATACGGCCGAGGACCTGGTCGGAGCAGCGGTGCGGCAGACCGCCGGCCTGTTCACCGAACGGACGCTCGAGACCACGGTGGATCTGACTGAGCCGGCCCTCGTGGGCCGGTTCGACTTCGTGCAATCACTCCGCATCCTGAGCAATCTGCTGGGCAACGCGGCGCATCATACCCCCCCCAGCTCGCCGGTCGAGCTCTCGGTACAACGGGTCGGAGGGACGCTGGCGTTCGCGGTGGCGGACCGCGGGCCCGGCATTGCCGTTGCCGAGCGGGACCGCATCTTCGAACCGTTCTACCGCCCGGCGGGCGCGCCCGCCGACGGAGGCGGCGGAAGCGCGGGGTTGGGGCTCGCGATCTCACGGCGGCTCGCGGAGCTCCAGGGCGGCACGGTCGACTACACTCCGCGGGTGGGGGGCGGCAGCGTCTTCACGCTGCGCCTTCCCGCGGGGGACGGTGCGCCGTGACGCTGCACGCCCTGCTCGACGCCGTCCAGAAGGCGCGCGATCAGACCCGCGAGATTCTCCGCGCCCTCGAGCTGACCGGGCATCCGCAGACCAGCGAGTCGAGCGGCGTGTATCTCGCCCTGGTGATGCTCCAGAAGCGGCTCGCGACGTTGCATGCCGGTGCGCCGCTCGGCGAGTTCGTGGCCGAGCTGGGACAGCTCGCGGGGATGTGCACCGGTAAGCTCGCGCCGGTCAAGCCGCTGCTCGACGACGCGGAGAAGATCGCGCGGGGGAGTTAGGGTAGGCTATCCCGACGTGTGAACACGCCGCGCCACGCGCCGTCCTGGGCGATCCAGACGAAATGATCGTGGTCGACGACGGCTAAGGTAGAAGTCCCCGCCGGCTGCACGCCTGGCGAGGCACCGATCGCATCGAAGGTGATGGTCGGTTGGTCATCGTCCAGACTTCCCGTCAGGAGCTCCGGTGCGGACGCGACACTGGAGATCGAGGCGCTAAAAAACCGATCGCTCGAGAGATCGAAGCCGACCATGCCCCGGCCCTGAATCCGCGAGTGATCGACCTGTTCCGTCCATTCCAGGTGGAGATCGTCGAACAGCGCCTTCACGACACGCGTTCCCGAGGCGTCGGGAGCGCCGGCAAAGTTGCCCGCGAACCAGATCTCGAACCGCCACGTTCCGACCAGGCTGCCGAGCACGCTGCGTGCGGGGCCGACATGCGACGTGACGGCAGCCGGTGCACTCGCCTTGCCCCGCCTGGGTACCTCTTTGGCGCCCTGACCGGCCAGCGTCGGCGCGAACGTCACGGCGAGGACGAGCAGCCGTGCCCCACCATATGCCGCCCTGTGCAGTGCGCGCCGGCCTCTACTATGATAGCTTGACATGTTATAGTTTGTGGCCGGTATAATATGTATAGTTGCCATACTCCGCAAGGAGCGCAATATGCCACGGTCTCGGGGCGTGGACGTCCGCGATCGCCGCAGGGGTATGGTATGCTTGCGGTTATGACAGCGCGGCCCTACGGTGCTGCGCTAGGCGGCGATACCCACGATCTGCCGGATCGTCTCCTGGCGCTCGAGCGCGCTGAGCATGAACTGCGCCACGTCGGCGCGTGACACGAGGAACCCACCCTTGATGTTCCGGCCGTACGCCGTGCGGTAGCGGCCGCTCAGCCGCTTGTCGGTGAGCCGCGGCGGTCGCACAATCGTCCAGTCCAGGCCGCTCTCCCGCACCAACTCCTCCATATGCGCGAGGTCGGCGTAGCGCGTGCGAAACGCCGCCCGTGCGAACGGACCGAACAGGTGTCGCATGAAAAAGCCGTCGCCCGGATCATACTTCGGCGGATAAGGATGTGCCGGCGTCGGCACGGCCCCGATCGGCGCGGCACTCACGACCACCAGGCGCCGGACGCCCTCGGCCCGCATCGCCTCGATGATGGACTGCGTGCCGCGCCAGGCGATACCGATGTCGGACGCCGACCGGGCGCCCAGCCCCGAGATGACGGCGTCCGCGCCGCGCACCGCGGCCTGGAGGGCCAGCGGGTCCGGAGCGGCGAGGTCCACGGGGACGACGCGCGCGGGACGGGACACATTCTTCGGGTTACGCACGGCCGCCGTGACGTCGTGACCACCCGCGACCGCTTGCTCCAACGCCTGCCGCCCGATGCCGCCGGTTGCCGCGAAGATGGTGAGCTTCATCGCGTGCTCCACGATCCCGCGGCGTTCGCGCGCACCGCGACGCGGGCCCGGCTCCACGCCGGCAACGCCGCCACGGCGCCGAGCACTGCTGCGACAACCAGGACCGCGAGCGCACCGGCCGCGCTCGGCTTACCGGACATGACGAAGATGACCCCGAGAAGAAGAGCCGTGCGGAGCGTCAGCGACAGCGTCAGCACGGGGTCGTGGAGCCGGTGGGCGAGTGGCGGCGCGATCGGATCGTCCTCCGTCTCGAGCGCGCGAGCGATCGCGCTCCCCCGGCGGCCGCCGAGCGCGACCCCGAGCACGGCGATGGCCACCATCCCACCGAGCCCCACGATGATCCACCCCTGCGGTCCCCAGCGGGTGGCTGTCAAGTGGATGCCGGTGACGAGAACGATGAGCGAGGCAGGGCCTCCGACGATCCTGGGCGCGGCCAGGAGCCGGGCCCACTCCCGGGCCTGGCCGAGGGCAGTGGCGCGTCGAAACCCGTAGACACTCGCCCACTCCAGGGCGAGCACCGCGGCCAGACCGAGAGCACCCGCAATATGCAGGAACAGCGAAATCAGGTACACGGACATCGAATCCTCCCGTTGGTGAACGCCGGGCGGTGATAAACGTTGCCCCCCGGCGTGATCATGACACGCGAGCGGGCGGATTTGTGACAAGCGCGGGAGCTAGTGTGACGCCGACAGGGTCTGGAGCTTGTCGGGGTTGCCGATGGCGTAGATCGTGTGAATCCGTCCGTCGCGGATGTCGAAGATCAGGGCCGCGAAAGGCCGGCCGGCCACATAGGCGATGAAGCCCGGCTGCCCGTTGATCTGTGCCCGCCGGACCACGCTTTCGGCGGGGACGAACCGTTGCACCACGCCCATGGCGAACCGCGCGACGTCGGAGGCACCGTGCACCGGCTTCAGGGCGGCCCCCCGGATCTTGCCGCCACCGTCGGCCCAGAGGGTGATGTCCTCGGCGAGGATGGCGAGGAGGCCGTCCAGGTCGCCGGCCGAAGCGGCGTCGGTGAAGCGTTCCACGAGGCGGCTGGCCTGGGCCGGATCGGCGTCGAACCGCGCGCGCCGCGTGCCCACGTGCTTTCGGGCGCGCGCGAGCAGCTGACGGCAGTTGGCTTCGGTCTTATCCACGATGCGCGCGATGTCCCCGTACTCGAAGTCGAACACCTCGTGCAGCAGGAACACCGCCCGCTCGACTGGAGACAGACGCTCGAGCAGGACGAGAAACGCCATCGAGAGCGATTCGGCGAGCTCTACGGCGGTCGAGGGATCGGCGGCCTGATCGGTCACGAGGGGCTCCGGGAGCCAGGGCCCCACGTAGGCCTCTCGCTTGGCCCGCGCGGAGCGGAGGTGATTGATGGCGAGCCGTGTGACGATGGTCGCGAGATAGGCGTGCGGCGAGCGCACGTCCGCCTCCGGCGCCTCCTGCCAACGCAGGTAGGCGTCCTGGACCAGGTCCTCGGCATCCATCACGCTACCGAGCATCCGGTATGCGATAGAGAAGAGCAACGGCCGCGCCGAGTCGAAGACAGCTGCGCGCGTTTCCATGCGGTTCGCCAAATATGACAAGCGGAGGCCGCCACTTGTGACAGGCTCCCCTCTCCCATTTTGCATTGGTATTCAACATCTGACCCAACGCGGCGCCCACCTGGGAATCGTTCCACCCGGTAATCGGCCACGGCACCCGTGACACCTATCACCCGTCCGACCCGGCTGACCGGACTAGGTTGTGATCACCTCAGGGCGACGCTCGGCGCCGCCCGCGTGCGCCCGGCGCTCCGCTTAGCGGAGTCGCTCCGTTCACCAGGACAGCACGAGGAGGGTTTTGTGAGCACCAGATTTTGCGTGGCGGCAGCCCTGGCGGTGATGGTTCCCGCGGGGCTGTACGGTCAAACCGGCAACGGCGCACCCAGCGGACCGCATTTCAATCTGAATATCATTGGCGTGTCGCACGACAAGAGCCCCAACATGAACGGGAGCGGCAACGTCATCTTCGTAGACCTCGGGACGAAGACCGGCGACGCCGTGACGACGAAGATTCTGCTCAGCCAGTCCGCCGATGGCTCGTTCGAGGTGCTCGACAAGAACGGGACGGACGGCGAGGCCTCGTTTGCCCTCCCGGTCCCCGGCACCTACACCGTCTGGGCGCGCGCGCTCGGCACGCCGGGTGGCCAGTCGAAGATCGCGACCTGCGCGACGTTCATCGATCCCACCACGGGCGCGGCCACGCTGCTGTGCTCGACCGACAACGAAGTCTTCGTACGGGGAACCGGCAAGAGCAGCTTCCGCAACGTGACCAACGCGCTCACGACGATCACGCTCGTAGCCGGGAGCCCGGCCGAGCTCGCGTGCGGCACGCCCACCGTAAGCCTCTTCGCCACCTGCCTGCAGGATTTCCTCTGGCAGTACGACAACAACGGCCTGAAGCTCTTACAGATCCGCTTCTACCAGAGCTAGCGCATCCCTCGGGGCAGTCGGTGCTCGGAAGTCCGGAGCGCCGACTGCCACGCAGGGGCCCGCTCGTTAAGACCTTGACGGACGGATAGTTAGCGCGTGACCTGCCGCGCCGGCGTGACCTGGGCGCCCCGCTGGACTCTTTACTGTACTGTGTGGCAGGCGCGCATCAGGCTGCACGAGCGCCGCCGAGCCAATTCCACGTGGAAAGTCATGGAGATCATGAGCGCTGGCGACGCCCCGACACCCGACTCGCGTCCGTCCGATGCGAGCCTCCTGGACCGCATCGCCGCGTTGAGCGACAAGGCCGCCCTGGCCGAGCTCGACGCGCGCCACGGAATGACGTTGTACGCGATCGCCTATACCGTGTTGCTCGATCCAGGCGCCGCGGATGCCGCGGTGGCCGCAGCGCTGCGGGACGCCTGGCAGAGAGCCGCGGCGTTCGACCCTCGGACGGGCAGCGCCGGGCGGTGGCTCGCCGACTTGACGCGTCGCGCAGCGCGTGAGCGACGCCACGTGTCGAAGAGGCGCGGCAGAGCACGCGTCGTCCGGTCCGTGGCGCCGCTCCCTGCGCGCCGACCCCCCCACCGTGCCCGCGCCGTCGCCCGGTGGCTCGCAATCGCGAGCGCGCTGGTCATGCCCACCATTCTGCTCCGGTGCTATTGACGTAGACGCGCCTTGAAGTTTTGCCATGCCTGCAGGATCTTCGCTTCCACGACCTATGGGCAAAGGCACGATAGCCATTCTGACCGGCGGCGGGGACGTCCCCGGGTTGAATCCGGCCATCCGGGCGATCACGATCCGCGCGCTGCGCGACGGATACCGTGTCGTGGGGATTCGGCGCGGCTGGGCGGGGCTGCTCGACTACGTCCGCGATGCGAACGCCGATAACAGTGAGAACGTGCAGCCGCTCTCCGAAGCGATCGTCAATCGCGCCGGTCGCACGGGCGGCACCTTCCTCCACACCTCACGCCTGCGCCCCAGCCACGTGCCGCGCGAGCGCCTGCCGGCGCATCTGACGGGCTATGACCAACCGATCAACGACGCCACCAAGGACGTGCTCAAGAACCTCGAGCACATCGGGGTGGATGTCCTGATTCCCATCGGTGGGGACGACACGCTCAGCTATGGCAAGCGCCTGCACGACGAAGGCGTGAACGTCGTCGCGATACCGAAGACGATGGACAACGACGTCTACGGCACCGACTACTGTATCGGCTTCAGCACCTGCGTGACACGCACCATCGAGTTGACGCACCGGTTGCGCACCTCGGCGGGCTCGCACGAGCGTTTCCTGGTGATCGAAGTGTTCGGGCGGTACGCCGGTTTCACGGCGCTCCTACCGACGATGGCGGGCGCAGCCGATCGATGCGTCATTCCTGAGCACGCCGTCGACGTCGAGCGGCTCACGGAGCTCCTCACGCACGACCGCAACCGGAACCCGAGCCGCTATGCGGTCGTGCTGGTTTCGGAGGGCGCGCGCCTGACCTCGCACGACGGCATGACCTTCGAAGGTGAGGAAACGGACATGTTCGGGCACCGTAAACTCGGCGGTATCGGCGACCGGGTCGGGGAGGCGCTGAAGGATTCGTCCCCCACGTACAACCACGGTCGGCGCATCGATGTCGTCAACCAACGACTCGGCTATCTGGTGCGTTCCGGCGACCCTGACGCACTCGACTCAATCGTGCCGATGGCGTTCGGGAACCTGGCCCTCGATCTGGTCGCGAGGGGGGAGTACGGTCGCCTGGTCAGCATCCACCGCGGGTTCTACGACAGCGTGCCAATCGGGAGCGTGACATCGGAGAAGAAGGTCGTGAACGTCGCGAAGTACTACAACACCGATCGGCTGCGGCCGATCTACAAGTTCGATGGTGCTCCGCTGTTCATCATGACGAGCGATTGAACGTCCACCCTTCGAGGCTGCCATGCCGTTCACCCCCGCGACCTTTCACTTTTTCCGCGGGCTCGCACGCCACAACGCGAAGCCCTGGTTCGAGGCCCATCGCGGCGAGTACGAGGAAACGGTGCGCGAGCCAATGCGCGCGCTCATCGAGGAGATGGACGTACGACTGGCGCGGTTCGCACCCGAGATCACGGGCGACCCGAAGCGCTCGATGTTCCGGATCTATCGCGACATCCGGTTTTCCAAGGACAAGTCGCCCTACAAGACGCACGCTGCGTGCTGGTTCTACCATCGGGACGCGGACCGGCGGGTGGGGAGCGAAGCGGAAGGTGGCGGCGCGGGGTTTTACGTCCACGTCCAGCCCGGTGCGTCGTTCGTCGGCGCAGGGATCTGGATGCCGCCGCGGCCGATGCTCGATCGGCTGCGGGACGCGATCGCCGAAAAGTGGAAGGCCTTCGATCGCATGGTGCGGGACGCGGCGTTCAAGCGGCGATTCGGCGGCCTCTCGGATGAAGCGGTCCTGAAACGCATGCCACGCGGATTTCCGGAGACACACCCCGCGGCGGCCTGGCTCAAATACCAGTCCTTCACGGCCGGCCGGGCACTCGGCGACAGTCGGGTGACAAGCGCCCGGCTCCCCGCCCTGCTCGAGACGGACTTCGCGCGGCTGCTGCCGCTGGTGCGATGGTTGAACGGCGCGCTCGGGCTTCGGACGGCGCAACGGCGGTGACTTTCCCCCTCTCCCCTCTCCCATTTTATTCTTAAGCAACCCGAGGGGGAGAACAGCGTCATGACCCACACATTGCAGCGTACGCTCGCGTCGTGCGCGGCCGGCCTGATCATCGCGACGCAGGGACCTAAGGTGGTCGAGTACCCCCTGCCCCGCCCCCGGGCCTTCCCGCACGACCCGGCGGTGGGGCGCGATGGGATCGTGTGGTACACCGACCAGGCGAACAGCTACATCGGCCGGCTCGATCCGACGACCGGGAAGGTCACGGACTACCCCACACCGACTCGCGCTTCGGGCCCGCATGGCATCATCGTCGCCCCGGACGGCGCCGTGTGGTACACGGCGAATTTCCAGGGCCGGATCGGCCGCCTCGACCCCGCGACCGGGACCATCAAGGAGTACGTGCTGCCCCGCGAGGCGCACGACCCCCACACGCCGCTCTATCACGCCGGAAAAGTCTGGTTCACCGCGCAGGGTGCGAACGTCTACGGGGTGCTCGACCCCGCGTCGGGCGAGGCGAAGATCTTTCCGGTCGCCACGCGAAACGCCCGCCCGTATGGCCTCGTCGCGGGGCCCGATGGGTCGATCTGGATGGCGCTCTTCGGCACGAACCAGATCGGTCGCATCGATCCCTCGGACGGCAAGCTCCGGATGTTCCCACTTCCGGCATCGGGCGCCCGGCCCCGCCGCCTGGTGGCGGACTCCCACGGCATCGTCTGGTACTCCGACTACGCACGCGGCCGGCTGGGCCGGCTCGATCCCGCCACGGGACAGGTGCGCGAGTTCCCCTGCCCCGGCGGCGACGACAGCAACCCGTACGCGATCGCCGTGGGGACCGACGGGCGCATCTGGTACGACGAGTCGAGCAAGGACGAGATGGTGGCGTTCGACCCGGCCACCGAGCGGGTCGAGACGGTCCGGATCCCCACGGCCGGCTCCGTGGTGCGGAACGTGGCGCTGGACTCGACGCGGGCGCGGCTGTGGCTAGCCCTCTCGGGAATCCAGAGGCTCGGAAGGATCGATCTGAAATAGAAATGAGAGAGGGGAGAGGAGAGAGGTGCTACGAGCGGGTCAGTCCGAAGCGGAACTGAAATCTCCTCGTCGGATATCTCGATAGCTGCCACGTGAAGTGCACCGCCAGGTTGAGCGGGAACAGGAACGGCGTGAGGTTGCCGAGCCCGAACCCGGCCTCCGTATAGGCATGCGGCGCCGTTAAGAGCAGGGAGTCCCCCGGATTCGCCGGATGGTTGTGGAAGTCGGTCCAGAACACGCCGCCGTGCAGGCTCAAGGTGAACGGCAGGCTCCGGATCAACGGCAAGCGGCTCTTCGCAAACAGCAGCCGATCAAAGTCGTGGCGAACCGTGAGCATGGCGGCACGCGTCCCCGCGTAGTTCGAGTCTCCGGGCGTGTTGAACCCGCCCGTCTGGAACGTCAATGCCCGCATCCCGAAGTCGACGGCGAAGTAGCGCTGCGGCGGCACCCAGCCGGTCGCGATCCCACCCGCCGCGAAGATCGTCGTGACCCCGAGGTTCAGGGTCCGCTGACGGCGCTGGATCGAGATGGAGTAGCGCCGGAAGGCGAAGTCGCCGCCCAGCACGTCGTGCGCCGCGATTTCGGCGCCGAGCGTGAGCCGGGTCCAAGTGAGGCTGGGCAGGTACACGTCGGCGTCCCGAGTCCTGAGCTGCGAGCGCGAATCGTACGTGAACGTGCCCGAGACGGAACGAAGTGTGCCGTCCAGGATCGTCGGGTTTGCGCGCTGGACATCTCGCGTCGCAAAGACGGCGTAATCTGTCATCACGGGCAACGTCGTCTGGCGCTCGTCGTTGTAGCGCAGCTCGAATCGGCTGAAGGCGAACAGCTTGCTGCCGACCGCCAGGGTCAGGCCGCGCTCGCGATAGTAGTCCAGCGGATCGACCCTGAACAGCAGCGCGCGATACGTCGGGTTGTACGTGCGGCTGACGAAGGTGGGCCGGTTGACCGTCTCGTCGTGGTACGAAGCTCCGATCCAGAATCGCCGCGCCGCCGAGAGACGGAAGTCTCCACCGATGCGGTACTGCCACCGCGCGCTGCTGGTCGCATAGCCCACCTTCGTGTCGAGCGACAGCCCAGGGATCCCCCGCCACGTCGGGCCCAGGCCGAAGTAGGCCCCATCCACGCGATTGAAGTGAAAGAAGTCGGGGTCGGTACTGAGGAACACGGCCGCACCGACCCCGTCGCGCACGCGCGCCCCAAAGCTCGGCGGCACGCGCTCGAGCGAATCGATTCGCGCCCACGCGCTGCTCTCGGCCGGCGTGAGCGGAATCGCGCGAGGGCCGGCCCACACGACGCTGTCCGCGTGATCGGCTCGATCGCTCACCACCACCCGGAACTCGCGCAGGTCGGGCGGGCGGTTGCCCTCGTCGAAGCGAAAATCGCCGAGCGAGGCCACGTGCTCGAACACGAAGTCGCCGGGAATCCCGGGATGCGGCACGCCGATGTGCACTTCGCCCGTCAGGCGAATCTCGGAGGGCATCCAGCGGCCGTCCCCCACGGCTCGCAGCCGCTGCCGGTAGCGGATGTTCCGCACGAAGTTGAACCGCACGGTGCGATTCACACCCACGTCGATCCCCAGCACGTCGTACGTCGAATCGGCGATGTCGATCACGCCGACGAACAGCGGCGACGCGTCAGACTGGGGACGGAGCGCGAGGCGGAACACCCGGCGCCCCTCCACGGCCAGCGTGTCCAACACCCCGTACGTGTAGTAGTCCAGCGCGTCGTCGGCGATGGGCGAGACGAGCGAATAGCGGCGGAGCACGATCCGCTCGCGGTTGAAGTTCACGATCTCGCCCACGGTCACCAGGTTGTCCTCGGCGCTCAAATTGTTCGACTGGCGCCGGGCGAGGATCGTCTCCTGGTAATGGTCGGGCTGCTCCCAGTACGCCGTGGTCCGCGTCTCCGTGATCAACAGGACGGAAGCGGCGGAATCGGCCGGCTTCGCCAGGTCGCGAACCACGAACTTCACGGAAGCGGCGTAATTGTAGTCGTGAATCCGCTGGAACAGCTCGTGCTTGCGGGCGATCGCGGCCCTGATGATGCGGCCCGCCGGGTCCTCCGTCGACGTCACGGTCACCGCGGGTAAGGCCACCGCGGCGGGATGGAGGTACACGTCCTGTCGGGTGACGCCGGCCGGCGCGGTGACGAGGAGCGACGCGGGCTCGTAGCCGATCTGGCGAACGGCGAGGTGCAGCACGCCCGGCGCAGCGGTGACGCGATAGCGACCCGCATCGTCGGTGAGCGTGGAGACCCCCGTCTCGAGGACGCGGACGATGACGAGTCGGAGCCGCGCGCCCGTCAGCGTGTCGTAGACCGTTCCCACGACCACGGCGGTGTTGGGAGACCCCGGAAGGGGCGGCTGCTGTGCACCGGCGCGTCGAACGACGCCGCCGAGGATGGCGAGGAGGAGAATAAAGGAGCGAGATGGGCGCCGCACGAGTGGGAAAGTATACCCGCCGCGTGGCGTGGGGATCGCGCCACGAGGCCCAGCTCACTTCCCCGCGCCGCGCGGCCTCACTACTCTGGTAGCGTGATCAAACCCTTGTTGCGGCTGCTCGTCGCCGTACACGACGTGACGCCGGCACACGCGCGCCGGCTCGAGGTGCTGTATCACCTGCTCGATGAGCTCGGCGTGCGCCGATACGCACTCCTCGTGGTCCCGAACTGGCACGGCTCCTGGCCACTCGTCGAGTATCCCGACTTCGTGGCCCAACTGCGGGAGCGCGCGGCGAACGGCGTGGAGATCCTGCTGCACGGATGGCGTCACGACGAGGTGGGTCTGCCGCGCTCTCTGGCGCACCGACTGCGCACCTTCGGCCGCACCGACCGCGAGGGCGAGTTCGCATCGCTCACTCCCGTCGAAGCGGCGGCGCGCATCGCCCGCGGCCTGGCGGCGCTGCGCTGCGCCGGGCTCGAGCCGCTCGGCTTCGTGCCGCCGGCGTGGCTCGCTGGACCGACCCTGCCGCGCGTCGTGCGCGAGGAAGGTCTCACGTTCACGGAGGACGCGCACGCCGTCGTCGCCCTGAACGGGCAAGGCCAGCGCATTGCCGCCCCCGCAACGTGCTGGAGCACCCGGCGCTCTTGGCGCGCCGCGGGCTCAGTGGTCGTCGCGTCGCTGCGCCTCCGTCTCGAGCGCGCGCGACCCCTGGTGCGCGTCGCGCTGCATCCGCCGGATGCCGACGTTCCGGCCGTGCTCGCGTCGTGCCGCCGCACGCTCGTGGCGCTGCTCGAGCGGCGGCGGTTAACGACGTACCGGGAGCTGCTGCTGGAGGAGAGGTCGAGAGTAGCTGCGCGCTAGGTCGCGAGTGAACTCGCGGCTCGGCTCTCGCGAGTGAACTCGCGGCTCGGCCTGTCCGTGAACGGACGGTCGATTGAACGGACGCCGATTGAGCGGCAGGGCCGAGCCGCGGCTTCAGCCGCGCCCTCAACACGCGCTCGCCGAACTGTCCCGGTCTCCACGAGTCGTCGCGAGTGAACTCGCGGCTCGGCCTGTCCGTAAACGGACGGTCGACCGAATCGACGCCGCTTGAGCGGCAGGGCCGAGCCGCGGCTTCAGCCGCGCCCGATCACATCCTCGACCGCAGCTCGGATCTCCACTCGTCCGCGCCGGCGGACTCGTACTCCGGTTGGTCTCCCTCCCAGCCAGGGATCGTGAGGTCGGAGTGGCGCGTGGGCTGGGAGCGCAGGTATTCACGGACTGCGGTGAGGCTCCGAGGGCTCACGGAGGAAATCGAATAGCCTTTGGCCCATCGCAACCGATGACCCTCCGTGGAATGCCGCTCCTTACCCGCTACGGCGGCGCTGCCGCCCTTCAGCCGCTGCAACAAGCGACTCAGATTCGTTGTGGGATGGACGCGGAGGAGGAGGTGCAGGTGTGTGCGGACCATGCCAATCTCGAGGATCCGGGCGCGCTCCTGATGCGCCACACCACGAAGAAAACCACACAGGAATCGGGCGAGCCCAGCATCGATCAGGGGCTCGCGGTGGCGGGTCGTCCAGACGACGTGGCCGTAGAGACGGTGGATCACGCCCGCGAATCTGAAATCCTCTGCGCCGACGGACGTCATCATTTTCGCGCGGTTCGTGCCCTATTCCTCGCCGCTCGGCCGTCGCGAGCGAACTCGCGGCTGCAGCCGCGCGTAACGTCACGAGCCAACCCTCCTCACACCGCCCGGAAGTCCACCAGTTCGATATCCCCCCCTTGCAGCCGCGCCCGCACCTCAGGCGAGACCAGCGCCGCCAACTCCCGCTCGCGACCGCTCACGTACCGCGCCCACTGCGCGAGCTCCGCGTCGGGATAGCCCGGATGCACCATCAGCTCCGTGACGCCCGGCTCGAGCCGATCGAGCAGCGTGACCAATCGTTCCGCGAAATCGCGCCGCCCGG
>Ga0209056_10001670_pt1 | contig 24394 bp, 22 predicted proteins | sample GraSoiAngelo_114_FD_185876 | JGI IMG/M metagenome (GOLD analysis project Ga0209056, IMG submission 185876) | Grasslands soil microbial communities from the Angelo Coastal Reserve, California, USA - 14_0903_13_40cm (SPAdes) (version 2) | ecosystem: Environmental > Terrestrial > Soil > Grasslands... | reverse complement strand
CATCGGCAATGTCAATCGAAACCTCGAGCAATCGATCCAATTCCATCGGCCGCCCCGCAATTGCGTGCTTCAGCGTTTTGCCTTCCAAAACTCCATGCCGATGAATGCTCTGCCCGCATCCTCTCCGATGTCATAAATCGTGCATCACTGCTGTCCGGTTAAAACTCGAACAAAATCAGCTGGTTAGCGTCTCCGCCTAACTCGTTATGGGAGTCGATCGCTTCCAAGGCCCGTAAAATGGGCATTTTCTCGAAAAGCGTGAGACTCAAAATCTGTAGAATTTGGTAAAAGCTCACTTCCAGTCGCAGGCGCTTCCGGACGATCGCAACCAGTACGTAAATGGAGACGGCGATCCAAATCTGGGTCTTCACCGCGTTCTCGCTGGTGCCATAGAACGACTTGATGCGGAGGTGCTGTTTGATAAATTTGAAAAAAAGTTCCACCATCCAGCGTGACTTGTAGATTTTCGCAATCGTAAGGGCGGGAAGAAAGAAGTTATTGGTCAGGAACTTCAGTCGCTTTTGATTCTGGAGATCGAAGTACGTGACACGTCGTAGCGTATCCGGATACACCTTGGCCGATTCACTGGCCGTAAGGATGACGGTGTGATCAGAGCGCACCCCGCTGCTCCGGTCCACGGGATGAGAGTAGCGTCGCTGGAGCAAAATGTTTTCTTTGCTGCGCACGACAAAGAATGCGGAACACAGAGTGAACAGGTGAAGGCGTTCAAAATCGACATAGCCGCGATCCATCACGTAGAACGAACCCGCCTCGGGAATGATCTGGTCGAGAATATTGACGTCGTGCGTTTTCCCTTCTGTAATGCGGATATAACGTAGGGTGTATTGTTACGCGGAGTCTGCCTCTGACAGGCCCCGCCAGTAAGTCAAGTTGAGGTCTTTTTGCTCCGCATAAGAGTGGCCGCTTTTAGCGATGCGATCAGCTTGTCGGTAGCCTTGAAGCGTCCGGAGCGCAGTTTCGGAGGCACAACCGATTCCAGGGCTTCCAGTTTCACCGACGGATCCACTCGCGTGTACATTTCCGTAGTTTGTGTCTGCGCGTGACCAAGCCACAGCGAGACCTTTCGCAGATCTTTGGTCGCCTGCAGAACAGTTAAAGCGCAGGTGTGCCTTAGGACGTGTGGGTGCACGCGCTTCGTTGCCAGCGAGGGGCAATGCTGCTTCGCAGTTCGGACGTGCTTGCGCAGGATGTATTCGAAGCCTGAGCGAGTCAAGGATTCGCCGCGCGCACTGACGAACAGTTCTGGCACCGGTACGCTTCCCCTCACCGCCAACCAGGCTCGGAGCGCCGCAGTGGTTGTCTTCCACAACGGCAGGCACCGTTCCCTGCGGCCCTTGCCATGGACGAGCATGCTGGGTTGCGGTTGGAATTTCAGGTCATCCAGACGGAGGCCGATCAATTCGGAGACGCGTAATCCACCCCCGTAGCACAGGTGCAGCATGGCGCGGTCGCGGATGCCTTTCCATCCGGTTGGATCGGGTGCGTCCAGGAGAGCCTGCGTTTCCTCCGCCGTCAGATGCCGGACCAGTTTTGACTCGGCTTTCTTGGCGGGAATCGCCAGGATGCGCCGGATCTGCTCGAGCGCCGAAGGGACGCGATATTCCAGGAAGTGCATGAAGGATTTGATCGCGGCCAGCCGGATGTTTCGGGAGCTTGGTCCGTTGCCGCGTGTGGTTTCCAGATCGTTCAGGAAGTCGAGAACCAGTGGTGCATCGATTTGCTCCACTGCCAACTGGGAGGGTGCCACCTTGAGGCGCTTGCTGGCGAACGTTAAGAGCAGCTGGAAGGCATACGCATAGGAGTTGCTCGTGTTCTCGCTCGCATGGCGTTCGATGGGCAGGCGTTGCTCGAAGAAGGCCGTGAGATGCGGAGCGATCGGTGTGCTTGCTTTGGCCTGTACGAGTGGGAACTTTTCACTGGCAAGCCCCGGCGCTGCTCCGCGCCGGGACTTCTCGGTGGTTCCACGGCATCCAACGGGGCGTGTTTTCTGCTGCCTCCGCCGCGTGTTTCCGCAGTTTGCGGTCCTGGTCATGCCCGCCTTCCCATAGCAAATTGTTCTGCACGGTCGGCAATGTCCCGCATCAGCTCCGGCACCGCTTCGAGATACCAATACGTGTGGGCCACCTTGCTATGACCAAGGTAGGTTGATAACGCCAGCATGTGTTTGGTGATGGCATCGCGGCTATCCGGGCACGTTTGCAGAGCCCTGACCGCGAAGCTGTGTCGAAGTGAGTGGGGCGTGGGTCGAACGCCCCCAGGTCCGGGCGGCAGCCCAGCTCGCTTCACCGCCGTGCCGAATGTCTTATCCACATCGTCCACCGAGAGCAGTTTTCTTCGCAACGACACGAACACATGGTTGTCGAAGGGGGCGTAGGGGTGTCGTTGTTGGAGATACCGTTGGAGTTCTGCCTGTGCCGTCTCATGCAAGGGCACGAGGCGGGTCTTACGGAATTTGGTGCGTCGAATCACCAGGCCATCTGGCGTGATGTCGTCAAATCGCAGGTGGATCGCTTCGGACACGCGCAACCCCGTGCATGCCAGCAAGGAGAACAGCGTGCTGTAGGTCACTCCACAGGGTCGATACCTCGACTGTGAGGCCGCGGTGACAATTTGCTGGATCTGCTTCTCTGTCAGAATGTACGGGGTCGGTCGTGGCGACCCTTCAGTGCCGAAAACCGCTGGCGGCACCTCATGGCGTTCGTCCTCGGCGCGGAGATAGCGGGCGAATCGGATGATGATTCCGAGCCTGCGGGCGCGCTGCGGAATCGATCGTGTCAATCCCGCCCACTCGATGGCGATATCGGTAGAAACGTAGTGCTGCTTTCTCGCTTCGGAGAACGCAGCAAAGCTTTTCAAGTGAAAACCTTCGCACCGCAACGCGAAACCAGCGGCCCTGCGAACCGCCAGATAGGTCTCGACAGCGCGGGTCAACATGGCTACACCTCCGGCCAGGGTTGTGCAATTTGCCGTAAAGCCGGGATATCGACTTTGGCGTAGATCTGCGTAGTCTCAATGGAGCGGTGGCGCAGGATGACAGCGATGTCCTCGAGCGATGCACCATGTCGCAGCAGGGACGTCGCCAACGAATGCCGCAGCAAATGCGCGGCACCTCGATTGGGGCGCACCACGCCAGCGCGGCGTAATGCCTTGTCGACGATATCCGAGACGGCAGAAGCAGAGCCGAAGGCACGAAACGGTGCACGGCAGCGGATAAACAGTGTATCGGCATTGGTCCGCGGCCGACCATTTTTCAGGTAGGCCACGATCGCCCGACCCACTTCTTTGGTCAGCGGCAATCGCGTGGGACGACGCCCCTTACCACAAACGTGAACCGATGCGTCCTTCCAGTCGAAGTCACTCAGGCGAAGATGCACGATATCGCCCGCCCGAAGACCCAAACGGGCCAGCAGCAGCAAGATCGCCCGATCCCGTCGGCCAACGACTGAGGCTCGATCGCAGGAAGCGATGAGGCGTTCCACATCTTCTGGTGGAAGGTAGCGTGGCAGAGAAGCCAGACGCCAATGAGCCACGGTGGGGATGGCGGCATCCAACCCGACGGCGCATTGGCCCTCAGCGATTAGGAACCGCAGGAACATGCGAAGTACCGTGGCGCAATTTTTGGCCGTTCCCCACCCGCAGGAGCGACTCTTCTGGAGAACAAACGCTCGCAACCGGCGGGCATCAAAGCGGCTTGGTTCCTCTCCAAGCCGCCGGAGCAACTCGCGAATGTAAATGCTATAGGTGGAGAGGGTCACATCACAGGTACCCCGCTGCTGGTGCATCCACTGACAGAAGGCCGACAACAGAGCGGGATCGTGAACCGGGGGCTCGACCGAGGACAGGGTGATGATCCGGACGTCTCGCAGGTGGGTCAGGAACAGGCGCGCACCACACTGATCCGCGTGGCCATAGTGTGGGCAGCGGCATCGACTTAGGTGGCGGTCGAATCTCGCAAGAGATTGTTCGTTCAAATTACACATCGGCATGCCGTGCCGATGGGTCCAATAGATGAAGTGTTCCGCCGCTCGAAGGTGTCTGCGAGCGATTCTCGTAGCGTACCCTGCCTCCGATAAAGCTTGAGTGAAGTTTTCAAGCAGGGACCCAGCAGGACCATCCCGAAGTGTCTGAGTCCGCGCGCGCGACTTGAAGAACCGTGACAGCATGGGCAGGCTTATAAGCCAGCGGCAGGGGCGACACCAGAGGGATGTTGTTTGCAAGAAGCTGGAGACGCCGACCCAGAAGGGTCAAGCGAATGAAAAATCAGCACTTGGCAGGTAGCCAAGTTGTTGTTTGCAAGATTCACCAGCCGCCTCTTTTGGTCCCGCAAGCACTGTTGGCGGCGATTTCGTTCCGCCTGCTGAGGGTGGTCCTGGCGATATTTCTTCCAATAGTCGGGGTGCGTCTTGCGCCACTTCCGCGGACTCTCCAAGCAGACCTGCTGATACACCGGATCGGAAGCGATCTTCTGCCGATGATAATCGCGGCGGCGTTGGCGCTGGCATGCAGGCTGTCTGCAAACCCGTTGTTGAGGATGATAAGGGTCAGGCTGAAAGGCTTGCTGACAGTAACGGCAACGGCGCTCCTTCATCAGGCGGCTCCAGAGAAGAATGGAAGGGGTTCATTCTCTCTGGAAGCGCCATTAAACCTGAACGCGTCAGCCCTAAAAATTCAGCACATAATTGAAAACTATGATTCACCCCTTCTCTGCCGATGGTGCCGCTGCAGTTTCTCCCCGCTATCGAGAGACAGCATGACTCCTCGTACGATCGGAGTACTTGGGCCCAGAAAGACGTCACGATTATGCGGTGTAGTGTCGTCTACAGAATCAGCAGATCTTTCAGCTAGGAATCGGGATGGGTGGGTAGTGGGCTGCGGAGCTCCGCGTAACAATACACCCTGCGTTATATCTTTTACGCTTTGCCGTGCGTAACGGATAAACGTAGGGATGCTGCCATGCAGGTCCAGCAGGGTATGCATCTTGACCGCCGCTTTGTGCCGGCGAAACCGGGCCCAGGGAAACAGTGACAGACACAGATCGATGGTGGTGGAATCCAAGGCATACAGGTTTTGATCCAACTCCACGCCCAGGGGATCGTCGGCATACAAGGGGCGCGCGATACCGATAAGAACCTGAGCGAAGTCGGCATAGATTCGCCAGTCGCGCAACTCGTTGGCATCGGCGAGAGTCGACCGGGACACCTTACCGCGGAAACCCATGTGATACAGCTTGCTCTGCATGGAGCGTAGGCAAGCTTCGATATCGCGGAGACTCTCCCTGTAAGTCAATTGTGCGAAACCCATGGCGAGAAACTGATCCCAACAGGAGAAGCTCTTCAAGTAATGATCGCCACGATAACGAGCTACGCACTTTTGAAACTCTTTGTGAGGCAGATGCTCGATCAATTGAGAAAAGACAGTTTGGCCAAGGTTCATGGCCCATTGTCGCTCCGCGACGAAATGCCTCAAAAATGGTCATTTTCCATCCCATCAAATTCAAATCGTTCCCGAATCCAATTGCTGTAAGCTCTTCATGGACAATAGATTGCCGGTGGGGACCCAACTTTTCCCCGGACACTAGTGAGCCGGGAACAACAATCCCATTGAAGTAGTCTCCTTCGGCATAGAGGAGAGGCACTTACCTGAGGCAGGTCGCTAAGGCGCCCGCACTAGCCCGGGGCCGGTAGTTTCCCGATACGCCGGGCACTATTACCAAAAAGCTCATCATCCCTTTCCGCGACCGGTGCAACCTGATCTCACCGCCGAGGATATCTGGCATGTTGCCCCGGTAGGCAGTATGCATTCGCGGCCCTGTGTCTAAAACCAAGCATTGCAGTGCAAATCGGCCTGCATGATATACTCCCCAAAAATCCTGCTGCTTGAAGATTGAGGGCTCCTGTCCATGGCCGTTGGCGTTCGCACTCAGGATCTGCGCAAGGTCTATAGCACCGCTCCTCCATTAGGTGCTGCTGGTCTGTTTATTGCGCGCGCCGATGCGAAAGGTGGGAAGCAGCCCAAAACCCAAATTCCAGCCCTCGACGGACTTTCGCTTGATATTCTTCCCGGAGAGATTTTCGGCCTTCTTGGCCCAAACGGCGCGGGCAAATCCACCACGATCGGAGTCCTAACCACTCGGGTGCGGCCTACGTCCGGGCAAGCCTGGATTGGCGAGCACGACGTGTGGAAGGAACAGACCCGGGTCAAGCATCTGATTGGTGTTGTGCCCCAGCGCCCCAACCTAGATTTTTCTTTGACAGCCCGCGAGATTCTCATTTTTCATGCGGCTTACTTCGGAATTGGGTCAAAGCAAAGAAATGAGCGCGCCGACGCTTTGCTCGCGAGGTTCAAGCTTACCGAGCGCGCCAACCAGATGGTGCGCGGCTTTTCCGGCGGAATGATGCAGCGGCTTTCTATTGCTCGCGCGATGATGCACGATCCGCAAGTTCTGTTTCTCGACGAGCCGAGCGCCGGGCTCGATCCTCAAACGCGTATTCTCCTGTGGGAGATCATTCGTGAATACCATCAGACGGGAAGGACCGTCCTGCTGACCACGCATAACATGGAAGAGGCCGACACGGTGTGCCAGCGCTTGGCCATCATTGACCATGGCCATGTTATTGCCCTGGGTACACCGGCGCGGTTGAAAGCATCGATCCCCGGAGGATTCCTCCTGCGCCTTCGTTTCGGGAATCAGACGGCGGATCTGCTTCAGCGTTTACAATTGCTGGCTGGAGTCCGCGAGGTGCGCGCTGCGGACAGCACAGGTGCCGACGTCTATGCGGATCGCGGCGGTTCTCTCATTCCTGAGATCGCGAGCTTGGCCGCGAATTCTGGCGCGGAATTGTCAGACGTTCACATTTCTGAACCGAGTTTGGAAAACCTCTTCCTGCACCATACCGGAAGGAGCCTGCGCGATTGAACTGGAAAGCTTTTGCTGCCATGCTGGCGCGCGACGCCCACGTAGCCCGGCGTAACGCGATTCAACTCTTCCTGCAGACCTTCCTACAGCCGCTGCTCTTTGTTTTCATCTTCGGCCGGGTGATGGTCGGCAGTGGTTATCTGCCTGCCGCGTACAAGAGCCTTCTGCTCCCCGGCATCATCGCGATCAGCATGGTCTTCACCGGAATTTGGGCTGTGGCCATGCCGCTCATCGCTGAGTTTCAGTGGACGCGCGAAATCGAAGACCGCCTGCTCGCCCCGATCGGCGTTGCCTGGATCGCCATCGAGAAAGTCATCGCCGGAATGCTGCAAGCGCTGGTCGCCGGGCTGATCGTGATTCCGCTGGCATGGCTGGTGCTTCGACCCGGAGTTGAAATCAGTATCGGCGCGCCTTGGACCTTCGCTGGGGTCATTGTACTGGTAGCCACCTTCTCCGCATGCGGCGGACTGGCTTTGGGGTGCAGCATCAATCAGCAGCATATTGGCCTGATGTTCGGCATGGTAATTACTCCCATGATTTTTTTCGGTTGCACTTACTATCCATGGAGCGCTCTGAAAACTTTCCCTATCCTGCAGAAAGCTGTGCTCATCAACCCGCTGGTGTATGCAAGCGAAGGATTGCGCGCAACCTTGGTTCCGCAGTTCCCACATCTGTCAATAAAAGTCGTACTCATGGCGCTGCTTTTGTTCGACCTTGTGCTGCTGGTTGTCGGACTGCGGCAGTTCGAGAAGAAGGCGGTGAGTTAGCTCAGGCCGACACGCTCTTCTGGGGAATGAGAGCAAAACCGGTGATCATTCGCAAGGCATCAAATTGGACGTCAGAGCAGCCGCAGAAGCAGCCGCACTCCGTATGGGAAGACATGAAATGTCTTGGAGAAGCGCAAAGGACCGTATGTTCAGCCTTGCTAGTCAATTTGTTTTGCGGCGCCCTCTGAATTCAGAGCCGTTTCGGTAGATGCGCAGGCCACATACAGCGCCGTTGTCATGCTTCATAAACTCAACCCAGTTGTTTTGCGTCTCGGGGAAGGCAAATCTGGTCCCATGGACGGGAATCAACATTGATTTTTGTTCGCCGGGAATTTCGATCATCAGTTGTCCGTCCTCAGCCGTGATGAGCACGCTGAACTTGCCCGGCGCGTCGGTTGAGTACACCCCAACATAGGAAAAGAGGTTTTCTCTCGATAGGTTCGTGGGGACAAAGGGTTGACCCAAGGACTGACCTGGCGGGGTAGTAGTTATGTTCCGATGTACCTCCCCCGAGGCGCTCAATCTGGCCTGTTCCTGAGGTTCAGAAACCTCCGCTGAAGAGTTGGCTTCCGGGGGTATGTGCCTTGCAAGCCATACACGGTCTGCTTCTGGAGTATTCGTTCCAGATTCTATGATGGCTTGCGTGCGTGGGTGCGTGCTCGCTTGTGTGCCAGGGCGCACGATCGCTCGTGTGGGGGATGAATTGGGAGTGCTCGCGGGAAGTTGGACCTCGGAGTTGGCGGGAAACTCAAAGCTGACCGAAGGCAAATAGACGGAATGGATCCTACCGTGACCAAGAGCGAGAAACACTGAGGAGCACGCCATCCATGTCAGAACTGCTCCCCCAATCAAGGCGCTTTTTCGAGGCTTGAAATTCTCCAAGGTATAGAAGACGGGAAGACCGCCTACACCGGCTGGTACGCTCACAGCCGCTTTTTCTTCCCAATATTCCGAGCGCATGGTCCACTGCCGCAATAGCGAGATGAACGCATCCGCCAAGAGCCCGGCAGCTGCCGCCCTTCCTTCGATATGGTCGAAGATTGAACCGCGTCGTGTGGACAAGCCGAACTAAAGGCACGGTCAGCAAAAGACACGCGGACCGCATAGGGCCGATCGGGGTGCGTGGTCGGCCACGCTCGCAGTACGGTCGCCGTGTAGGCTCTGCACCCAAACCGTCGGCGACGGGGACGATTAGTCGGAAACTCTTCCACAATCCGATAAGGGAAGCGTGGCCCGTGATTTCCCGAAGAGGACCGCCCAAGTAAACTGGAGTGCCGCGGAGGCACGAAGAAATACCCGGATCCTCACCACGCCATCAGAAGTCTTTCGAGCCGCGGTTGTTATTCGCCCTGCGTCGCGGCCTCTGTTTGCATCGCCGCCAGCTCACATCCTGGTTTATCTTGTTCGGCCCGCCGCTTGGTGTATCTTCCTATAAACTGATGGCGTACAACGCGTTCATCTCTTATAGTCACACCGCCGATGGCACTCTTGCAGCCGCCATTCAATCGGCCCTGCATTCTTTTGCCAGACCCTGGTACAAGCTGCGCGCTTTGCACATCTTTAGAGATCAAACCAACCTCGCAGTGAATCCTGCGCTTTGGTCTAGTATTCGCGACGCCCTCGATCAATCCTTGTACTTCATTTTATTTGCTTCGCCTGAAGCAGCCGCCTCTCCTTGGGTGGCGAAGGAGGCCGAGTATTGGATCGGCAAAAACGGGACGGCGCGCGTCCTGATTGTCCTTACTGGCGGCACTTTGAAGTGGGATCATCTAGCCAGCTCTTTCAAGTCCGAGAGCACGAATTCTCTGCCCCCAAGCCTTCTACCCTCCTTCCCCGAGGAGCCTCTTTTCCTCGACCTTCATTGGGCACGCGACGGTGTCACTCGCCTTCGGATGCGCGAGCCGCGCTTTCACGAAGCCGTCCTCCAACTCGCTGCTACTCTGCACAACCGGCCCAAAGACGAACTCGACGGTACGGATATTCGCATCCGGCGGCAAAATCGCTTGTTGGCCACCTCAGGCCTCATCGCCATTCTTCTGACTGCGCTCTTCGCACTCCGGCAAGCTCGGCTGAGCCACGAAGAATCGATCCAGAATCTCGCCGCCAGCCTCGCTGCGAACTCATCCAAAGTCCTCGCCGATAGTCCGGATCGAGCTCACGAGGCAGCGCTTCTCGCCATCGAGTCAAACCGTCTTAACCCTTCGTTCGAAGGAAATCAGGCATTGCGGGCAGCGGTTTCCCTTCTACCGGCAAGCGCGCATGTGTACCCACCTGAAGACTCAGACCCAACCGAGCGTATTCGCGACATGGCATTCTCACCCGACGGCAGCATCCTCGCCGTAGCGCGCGATGACGGTTCCACCCAACTCATTGATGTCGTGAACTACAAACCGCTCGGATTCTTCGAGGCGGACGAACACCCCGCGGCTCGCATCGAAATCCCCGGCGAGCCGCAAGGCGCCTCGCTGGACAACAATTCAGCCGTTTCCGTTGCCTTCAACTCCTCCGACTCGCTGCTTGCGACCGGCACTCGCGATGGCATCGCTCATGTCTGGGGCTTGCCCGGGGGGCGCGAATTGCTGCGCATCGCCCACGGTGCTCCTGTTTCCCAAGTGGCATTCCGCCCCAAGGCCAACCAACTTGTTACCGCTAGTGACGATGGCCATGTCCGTGTTTTCGATGTCGCTCGCGCAGTCCTCGTGGCCGATTTCAAATGTCCGGGCAAAATGGTTTCCGCTTCCTTCAGTCCCGGCGGCGACCTCCTCGCGGCGTTATCTTCAGAAGGTGTGGTCTCGCTTTTTGATCCAGTGCATCGAAAGCTTCTTCGCACGTTAATTGGCGGTGAAGCTGCCTTCAACTTGGCATTCAGCACGAGTGGCAAGCGCCTGGCTACTTCAAGCGGCGATTTTGCTTTTGTTTGGGAGGCAAATACGGGCCGGCAATTATTGAGAGCCACACATGCGGCTTCGTCAGAAACGCTCACTCCGATGCAGTGGATCTACAATGCCGCCATCACCTCCGATGGCAAACTTCTGGCCTATGCGGCGCGCGGTGATAACTTGGCTCATGTATGGAATGTGGAGACTGGCCGCCAGATTCTTGAACTGAAACATGATTCCGCTGTTGCGGCCGTCTCCTTCAATGCGGATGGCACAAAACTTGGCACGGGCTCATACGACGGCACCGCACGCGTCTGGGAACTCCCTTCAGGAAGAGAACTGGAGCGTGGGTCGCTCGGCGGAAGCGCTGAAGTTGTCGCTTTCAGCACTGCTAGCGGGCGCTTCGCCGCTGGCGGTGGAGAGGGCTCGGTTTTCGTCTCCGAGACGCGCCGCGCCGACCGCCCTGCCTACTTCGATCTGCCCGCGGACGTCCGCAGCGTTGCATTTAGCCCGGATGGCAGGCGCTTCGCCATCGCCACGAGATCGGCAAACTGGTTATCCCAGGTGCGAATTGCCGACATCGATGGCAAAGTTCTGCGTGACATCGAATTCCAAGGTGCTCCCGTCATCGACCAGCTGTTTTTCCCCGATCCAAATGAAGTGATTGCCCAGTGGAGCAACAAGCTATTTCTCATTGTCATTGACTCGTCTTCGGTAATTCCTTTAGCTGAGGTTTCCGGAGAGATGCGGATCGACCCATCGGGTAAGGCGCTTGCTGCCCAGCATGACGGCGTTAGCCGACTGTATACCTTACCCGGCCTTGGACAGACCACATCTGTCGATGGCACTTCTTCCGCTTTGCTGCGGACGGCGGACGAAGGCAGGCTGTTGGCCTTCGGAACAACCAAGCCGCCAAACGAATTCTCTATCGACATTTGGAGTGTCGCCAGCAAAGCCCGCGTCAGCCGCATCCAACTGCCCGCAGAGTTGACTCGCCTCGCCTTCAACTCAGCTGGCACAATCCTTTTCACTGCGCAAAGCGAAAACCTGCAAGCGTGGGATATCCCGTCCGGCAAGCAACGTTTCTCGCTCACTGCCAGTGGCGGCATCGACCTAATCGTTTGCGATCCTTCTTCCGCCTCCTTCGCGACGGTTACTCACGGCCGTCTGACCGTATGGGATGCCACGACTGGCGCTCGCTTGGCGCAGCTACCCGATGTGGGCTACCTCCACTCAGCCGCTTTCAGTCCCGACGGCCGCTATCTGCTAACCGGGTACGACGAACGCGCCGCAGCGCTTTGGCTCTGGCGCTCGAGCGATTTGCGGGACCAGGCCTGTGCTCGGCTCACTCGCAACTTGTCTCACGATGAATGGAATCGTTGGTTTCCCAAACAACCCTATCGCCAAATTTGTCCCAACTTGCCTGCCACCAACTGAATCATTCGCGCGCTACGCTGGATGAGCCATTCAATCTGAGCGGCGCTGATGTTGGGCAACGGCATGGTGACCCTCCATGCGTTCAGCACGCTATCACGCGTGCGTCCTCGCCGCAGCCTCCCCCTGATGCCCGGAGTGTAATCCTTTCTCGGATCAGAACGCACAATGAACCCCTCCTTTGAGCAAACGCTCGTCGAGGTCTGGCGGCAAGTTCACGCCGAGAACGCCGACGCGGCCGAGCTAGGCACAGAGCGTTACCCTGTTCGGCGGACCACCAAACGAGGTTTACGGCAGGTGGATTTCGTCTTTGGTGGGAACGAGATTCGTGGGCTGGGGCAGAACCCTGATACAAAATCCCGTTGGGCACAAATGGCACGGTCTGACAAGAAGGTGATGCAGTTTCTAAGCACGGCCGCCACGTGGCGAACGTGGTTAACGGGAAGGTAACTCTATGCAGCAGGTGAGAGGGAACGAGTCGATGACTCAGGCAGTGAAGGAAAGTAAGGGGAGATTACAGCCGATTTCACATATGTTCGATGGCTTGGAGATCGCATGGCGTTGAGGAAGACACGAAAACGTGGGACAAGGTGATCATTGATGGCCAGAGTGATCTGAAAGATTGGGTTGATATCATAAAGAGATTGTGAACGACAAGAAGATTCGAAAAATGTCTGCCTACACCAACAACCACTACGCTGGGTTCGCGCCTGCGACGGTGCAACTCTTCCAGCCGCTATGGGACAAAGGGCGATGAAGATGGTGTACCGGGGTTATTACGTACGTTTGGCGCGATGATTCGCCTTTTTGTCCGCTTTCCGCTGCGCCCTGCGTTGCGCCTTCTCGTACTTCTTCATTGCTTTCTGCTGCTTCTTGGCTGCCTTCCTATTCATCTTTTGCTGCTTCTTGTCCGCCTTCCGGGACTGGCGTGCATTTTCTTCGACACTCATGCGTTGAGCTTTGGCCGGTATCGACCATGCAACACCCAAGGCGACCAGCAGTGTCAAAACGGCAATTCGTTTCATTCGGAATTTCCCTTTGACTTCAAATACGGTATCAGTGTGTACCCTCCCGCCCGTGAAAAGGCTCAAATCTGACCGCTCTAGGACCGCCGACCACATGATTACATGCGAAATTGAGCCCGCTGATCACAAGAAGGCAGAATGTCTTCCCGCTTCTTCTGCACCCCTAATCTGACAAGACAGCATGCACTATCATTCATTTCGCTTGTTGCAAAACTGTTTTTCGCGGAAACTGAGGGAGTTCGACTGTTTTCTTGCTCACAGAAAGGTAGTGTGTCAGTTTCCGATTATGCGACTCTAATCGTCCACTAGCAGCCGGACGTGGTTCTGAACAAGGCAGCTCCGAACACCTCGGGCGCGGCAGTTCACCCAATGCAATTAGGTCAGCAAGAGCATTAAAATCATGGAAACTTTTCGTTTGCGACGCATGGACACCCCGTCGCCTCCTCTTGGATGAGCCCCAAACCCAGCCCATTGCGGAATTAACACCGAACCGAGAGAACTGGAAGGGTTTGCACTAAACCGTTCCTTCCAGTGGCTCGCTAAAAGTACAGCTTCAGAGCGAATTGTATCTCCCGCGGATCGCCCGGCCCGCCCGAATCAGTGCCCAGAATGGGAGCAATCGTGTTGGAGACCTTTCCAAACGACCCTGGCGAGGAAACATCGGCACTAGGGTTCGCGAAGTTGGGATGGTTGAAGGCGTTGAAGAATTCCGCCCGAAACTGTAGTTGCAATCGTTCCGTAAATTTGAATTGCTTGAACAGACTGAGGTCTGTCATCTGAATGCCCGGGCCGTGGAACAACCGCGGAGCGCACGTTCCGAATGTGCCCGGCGCAGGAGCCTCAAAAGCCGCGGGATTAATGAGGAATCCGGCGGTTGTATAGGAGCTGGGATCGTTGCTAGCGCCGACAAACGGATTCCCGATACAGTCAGCATAGACGGCATGCGTAAAGCCCATCAGCCCATCGTTCGGCGCAGTGACACTGTATGGACTGCCAGTCTGCAGCGTCACGATCCCATTCAGTTGCCATCCCCCCAGCCATCGGCTGGCTGCGTTGTGCTCGGAGAGGAAGCGTCGGCCTTCGCCGAACGGCAAATCCCAAATGAAATTTCCTACAAAACGGCTCCGGATATCGAGATTCGAATTGCTCATCTCTGCCCCGTAGTTGTAAGCGTTTTGAGGAAGAGCACCGGCGGTGAGGTTGTCGCCAAAATTGGCGAGCCCGTGACTCCAAGTGTAGCTCAAAGAGTAGCCCAAGCCCTTCGCCATCTTCCTGCGCAGGGAGACTTCCAGAGCGTTGTAGTCCGTATTGCCATCGTTACTCGCGTACTCCAGGAATCCGTGTTGGCCACTGGAAGCGCACCCGGGGCCCGCGAAGGTGTCTATGTTCGATACCGTGTTCAGGTTGGCGAAGGGGTACTGCAAGACGGGACACCCGCGGTCAAAGGTGGTCACATGAGGCTGATTGTAATCACGCAGGCGGTTCATCTTCCGGCCCCAATTTCCTACATAGGTGACAGAAAGCACGGTGTTACCTGTCAGCTCAATCTCGGGACCAAAGCTGGTCTGTTCCACGTAACTCGACCGCTGGTTCGGATCCTGGGCACGGAGCTGGAGTTGCGTCAAATCGAATCCCGACCCCATGATCGTTCCCAATGGGAAGCCATTCTTCAGTTGAAAGACAGTGTTTGCCCCACCTTGGTTCAACTGCACGTCAAGAAGGAACGGCGGGTTCAGCTGGATCAGGCTTTCCGATCCAATGCGGTTGCTATGCTGATAGAAAACTCCATAACCGCCGCGCCAGACGAGGCGATTCGTCAACTGGTAAGCAAAACCCAGACGCGGTGCAAAATCGTTCCTGTCGGGATGAATCAACGAACGGTCAAACCAACCGGAGGCGTTACTTGCGGCCGTCACGATTCCCCCGCCGTCGGCCGGCGTAAAGTTTGTAGTATTGTTTTTCCGCTCCATGATGGGTGAGAAAAGCTCGTAGCGAACCCCGTAGGTGAGGGTCAGCTTCGGAGTAGTCTTCCAAGTGTCCATGGCGTAAAAGGAGTGCCCCGGTTGAAAATAATGAACGACCAATGGCGTCGTGAAGTGGACGCCGTCCACGTCACCGAGCAAGAAGTCCGCCAGGCCGAAGGCCCCGCCAGCAGTGTAGATACCGTCTGTCTGCAGCTCGCCTTGAGGAGCCCGCAGGTCGAGAAAGTTGTCGGTCCGCTTGAGGAATTGATAGCCGAATTTGAAGCTATGACTGCCTTTCAACCAGCTCAAATTCTCAATAATATTCCAGGCCTGCGAAATCTGGTACTGAGGCCGCCACGGCGACGTTCCGATTCGCGTCAGGCCATTGATTTCGATCGGGGGCAGTCCTCCCGAACCCGGCCCGTCCGGAATCCCCGTCAGCCCGATAAGACTCTGGGCCTGAGACTTACCAAGAGTTACCCCAACCGGGTCGCTGTGGGCGTAATCGCGGTTGAACCCGAACCGCGCATCGTTGACCATGGTGTTCGAAAGGGTACGAGTCCACCCGAGCGCTAGCGACTGCGTATGAATGCGATATTGAGTCGCGAAGTTGCCGCTCCCGATGACCCCGTTGCCAGTCCACGGGGGATCCTGGCGGCTCAGATGGCGGTAGCTATAACTTCCAAACAAACGGTTTTTCTCGTCGAGCGTGTGATCAATACGCCCATCAAGTGAATAGACGTCGTCGGGCACCGCCGTCGTAAAGAGATAATTAGGAGCTTTCGTCCAGCTCCCTGGAGTACCTTGTAGAGCCATCAAAGAAGCTACGTTAGGATCGGGGAGCAAAGTCATGAGCTTAGCTGCAACGGGATCACTGCACGGTTGGTTGGTGGTACTGGTGGCTTGAATGATGTTTCCAGCCACGCAGCCGGCCTGTCCAGTCACGGATGAATCGCTCAAGGAGTAAGGCAACTCCGTGAAGTTGCCCGTCTTCATCAGCGGTGTCGGAACCGTGCTAGTAACTGTCGTGGACTGACGGTTGCTAAAACGTTCGAAATCGCCAAAGAAGAAAGTCTTATTCTTTATGAGTGGACCGCCAAGCGTGCCCCCAAATTGGTTCTGTGTGAAGCGGCCGCGCGGCTGATGGTTGGCGTTGTTAATCCATGAGTTGCCTTCCAGTACGGCATTCCGGATGTATTCAAATAAATTTCCATGGTATTGGTTGGTGCCGGACTTCAAGGTGGCATTGATCACCGCTCCGGCGGAGTTGCCGAATTCCGTCGAATACGTCCGAGTTTGAACACGGAACTCCGCAATGGCGTCCGGTGGGGGTTGGACCACTTGCACAGAGAATTCCTGTAAGTTTTCCGACCAGGAGTTGTTGTCGATACCATTCAAGAGAAAATTGTTCTGAAGTTCAAGATTCCCATTGACGCTAAACCGGTCTGGCGCCGGGTTATTGGCCGCGTAGAACTTCTGTACGCCGGGCTCCAGCAGTGCCAAGTCGGCGTAGCGCCGTCCGTTCAGGGGAAGGTCATTCACACGCGCAGTGTCGACCACATTTCCGACGTCGGCCGACTGCGTCTGAAGCAATGGCTCGCCCGCCGTGACCACCACTTCTTGGTTCACCGATCCAACCTTCAGCGTAAAATCGATTTCGAGGCGGTCCTGCACGTGGAGCACGATGCCATCTTGCACAACCGTGCCAAAGCCTGCCGCGTTCACTTTGACCGCATAAGTGCTGGGGATTAGCGCCAGAACCTGGTATTCTCCCGACTCGTTTGCGGGCGTGGTAATCGAAATCCCTGTGGCCTTATCTGTGACCGTCACAGTCGCACTCGGGACGACGCCGCCGGAGGAGTCCAGTATCCTTCCCGCGATGGCACCGCGGTCGATCTGGCAAAATGCGGGCACAACGCACATCGCCTGGAGGATCCCCAGCGCGCCCATTCCGTAAAGGAATCGTCGGATCCCTAAGTCTCGATTCATTTGAAGCCTCCTTTTTGGTGCACAATCCCCGATTGGAGACGGCAGCAAAAACGACTCTGGCTCTCCTAATTCCTCAAAAAGCCGACAGGGCTGACACTCGCGACAGCATGGAATTCGGATGTCGATTCCGCGAAGAATCTTTTGGCGATCCAAAAGATTCCCATCTACGATGAAGCACTCTTCAGCAAGGCTGCCGAAAAACAGCAACTTCACGCTATCGAACACGTCGCCCGAGATGTTTCGCCCCAGAAGGCGCAAGGCGAGCTGACATCGGGAACCTCACCCCGAACGCACCGAAACAATTCGGCTGCGAGTGAATTGACCTCTAACACTCAACAAAAACCTCGTCAAGTTTATTTTTCGACCTATCTTCATCCAACGTAGTTGTGCTTCGAAAGCAGGAAAGTCGTTCCGAGAGTTCGCTTCCCGTGTGTTGTCAGAACTTTTGGGGTTCTTATTGACAATGCTCCTTCCAAACGTACAATGCCGTTCTGCGAATGAAAATACGGAGGCTTGATGTTTGGCCTCGCAGTTCTTGCGCGATTGCGAAGCATTCTAGATTCAGGGGGTCGTACGCAATCCGAACTCACTGCGCGCCGCTTTTGCTGGCGATTCGGTGGGTCATCGCGAATATCACACTGGACTCGTTCCGGCGAGTTCAGATTTGTAAGTCGGGCAGTTCTGGCAGGAGAAGCACGGGCATTGCGGCCGCCGAAAGCCGGGCCGGCTTGTTAATCGGTGGAAGATTTCAGACCGCAGCTGCTACGGTGCCGATCGAGTGGGACATTAGAGACCATTATTTGATACGACCAATGAAACCTAAGAATTCGCCCGAGAAACCCGAAGTATGCAGAGGAGAGACCATGAGACCTCGGTGCCAAAACGCATCCTCCATTATTCTCATTGCCGTTGTCTGCGCACTCCCATTCTTATTTCGGTCGCTCCCGGTCAGGGCCCAGTCTCCTGGAGCAACGTCCCTGGGACCGATTGCAGCGGCACAACCCCTGTCTTTCGATCGAGGCGCGGCGGCACTCTGGCAGAGTCTACAAAAACTGCACACGCGGGCCAGCCTACTGATGGTTACAGCTCACCCCGACGATGAGGACGGTGGCATGCTGACTTACGAGTCGCGCGGACAGGGAAGCCGCGTCATCCTGCTGACACTGAACCGCGGAGAAGGTGGCGCCAACGTGATGTCCTCTGACTACTTTGATGCTCTGGGCCTGGTTCGCACGGAAGAGCTTCTGGCCGCCGATCGTTATTACGGCGCTCAGCAATTCTGGACGCGGGTCTGCGACTATGGCTTCTCGAAAACGAAGGAAGAGGCTCTCGACAAGTGGGGACACGACCGCGTGCTCGCGGATGTGGTACGCGTCGTCCGCATGACGCGCCCGCTCGTCATCACTTCCGTCTTCGTCGGTGGACGTACCGATGGCCACGGCAATCATCAGGTCGCAGGCCAGATGGCACAGGAAGCGTTCAAGGCTGCTGGGGATCCCAATATGTTTCCGGAGCAGATCAAAGAAGGCCTGCGGCCATGGAAGGTCCTCAAGGATTATGGTCGTGTCCCCTTTACGCCTGTTACAGACAAGGGAATTCTCGATTATGCGGACGGCAAATATTATCCCGCGGAGTTTCGCAACTACGTTGACGATACCCTGGTAAAAGGTGCGCTGACGACGGAGGTTGAAATTCCCGAGGGTGATTACAACCCGTGGTTTGGCTTGACCTATGAGCAGATCTCTCGCCTGGGACTCGGCCACCAGAAGTCACAGAATGGCGGCACCGGTCTCCCACCCGCAGAGCCGGAGCAGAGTCCTTATCATCGTTTCGCTTCGTTGGTCCCCGCTTCCGAAAAGGAATCGTCATTCTTTGATGGCATTGACGTTACCCTGATGGGCATAGCCGGCCTTGCTCAAGGAGGCGACGCCGCTTTCCTGAAGGACGGACTCTCTCAGATCAACGCTATCGTCGAAAAGGCTACGAGGGATTTTTCGGCCCAGCATACGGAAATGATAGCTTCTACCCTCGCCGAAGGAGTAAAGGCAACAAATGCGCTGATGGAAAGAGTCGCTTCCAGCGGCCTCTCAGCCGAATCCAAATATGACGTGACGCACGAACTGAGAATCAAGCAGGCCCAATTTAGCAACGCGCTCGCCGAGTCTTTTGGCCTGTCGATTCTCGCCACGGTGGCGCCCACCACAGAACCCACCGGGCCCTTCGCACGCTATTTCCGAAATCCACCGACCTTCCAAGTGGCGATCCCCGGGCAAGAATTTTGGGTGCAAGTCCACGCTCACAATCCAACCAACACCGCGGTGGAAATCGAGAGCATCCTCCTAGAAACGCCTCAAGGCGAGCGATGGACGATCGACCCCGCCACGCGCTCCCCCGGCACGCTGAACGGTAGAGAGTCGTTAGCTGCACGGTTTTCCGTCCGTACGCCGCAGAATGCCGGTTACAGCCGACCTTACTTCACGCGACCCGACATAGAACAACCCTATTACGACATTCAGGACTCCAATGATCTGGATTTGGCTGTGGCTCCCTATCCTCTTTCCGCTAGACTACGCTTCGCTTTTAACGGTGTGCCCTTCGAGGTATCGCAGGTCGTTCAATCGGTCAAGCGTGTGAACGGTCCCGGAACGGTGCTCGAGCCGCTCATCCTGGGCCCGGCCATCTCGGTTTCCATTGCACCGCGGGCCGGAATAGTCGCTCTGGCTGCCAAGTCGTTCGACCTAAGGGTCATCGTGCACAGCAACGTCAAGGGTCCAGCGAAGGGGACAGTGAAGCTCGATCTGCCGGAGGGCTGGAAAGCGCCACAAGAAGAGTTTTCAACTAGGAAGGACGATGAAGATCAAACTCTCACCTTTCGCGTGACGCCTGTGCAGTTGGAAGAAAAACCTTACGCTGTCACAGCGATAGCTGCATTCGCCGGTCAGGACTACAAGGAGGGTTATTACACCGTAGGCTACTCGGGATTGCGTCCTTATAATCTCTACCGTCCGGCGATCTTCCACACAACAGGAGTTAACGTGAAAGTAGCGCCCGATCTCAACGTCGGTTACATCGTTGGTGCAGGTGACGAATTACCGCAGTCCCTTGAGAACCTAGGAATCCAGGTGCATTTCCTGTCAGCCGAGGATCTCGCCAGCGGGAACCTTTCGAAATTCGACGCCATCGTCATGGGCGTCCGGACCTACGCAGTCCGTGAGGACCTGAAAGCCCATAACGGCCGCATCCTCGACTATGTGAAGAGAGGGGGCGTAATCATTGTTCAGTACAACACTCAGGAATTCGATCAGAACTATGGCCCCTATCCGTACAATATGGGGTCCAACCCGGAAGAAGTTACCGACGAAAACTCCAAAGTAGAAATCCTGGCTCCGTCGAACCCCGTTTTTGCTTGGCCCAACAAGATCACGAACAAGGACTTTGACAACTGGGTGGAAGAGCGCGGGTCGAAATTTCTTCAATCGTGGGATGCATCTTTTGAACCGCTGCTGGAAACTCACGACCCCGGACAGGCTCCTCAAAAAGGCGGACTGGTCTACGCGAAATACGGCAAGGGCGTTTATATCTACAACGCCTACGCTTTCTACCGGCAGATGCCGGAGGGAGTTCCCGGCGCATATCGCATTTTCGCCAACATGGTGAGCCTGGCGAAGAATCCCCAACTGACCGGTACACGCGCAGCAAAAGAATCTGGTGCCACTAAGAAATAAGCACAGTCAGGAATCGAGGCGGAAAGAAGAAGGTTAGAGGCCGGATCAAATCACCGATGCGGTATGTTCTGAATCTTGTATAAGAACGTCTTCATGGTTTCATCACGTCGAGCGTTTTCGTCCGCCTGGCGCTGCGCAGCGGCGTCGTACAGTTTCATTTCCTGCCGCGCTCGTTCCGGCTGTCCAATGTGTTGATAGATTTTGGCTAGGCGGTAATGTGACTCGGCCAGATCCGTGTCCATGCGAGCGCAGACTTCCATTTCTTGGCGCGCTCTCGCCCATTGCTCCACCCAACTGTAGATCTTGCCAAGTTCACAATGCGAAGGAGCGTTGTCCTTCGGAAGGAGGTTAGCGGCTGCCTGCAGACGCCGCACGATGTCGTCGATGTGCGCCCTGTCGCCGGAAGTGTAGTCCCTCTTGAGGGTCAGCGCGCCGCAATAAAACTGCATTTTTCCTTCTTTTGGATGATGATCCGCATATTGGCACAGGCGATCCAAGGCCACAGGATCAGGAACGGCTGCTTGATCCATTTGGATGTCTCCCAAGTACCCCAAGGCGGTAAAGGGCTCTGGAGCCAGGTCTGCAGCGTGTACGAGGATTCGGCTGGCCTGCTCATCGCTTCCCGCAAAGAATTCCACCATTCCTAACGCGAGCTGAATCCGCCAGGAACTCGGTAGTAGCTCCTCCGCCTGTTTGAGAACCACTTTGGCAGCCTCGAAGCTCTTGTGCCGAATCAATTCAACCGCGAGCGAAACCCGATACTTTTCCTCCGCAGGAGCCAGCGCCACGGCCGCCTGGTAGCTCCGGACGGCGGCCAGATTATCGCCGCGACCCTCCTGGATATCCCCGAGCAGGTCCTCAAGATCGGCGCTATCGCCGACCTCTCGACATTTGTCTGCGCTCACCAGGGCTTCGCCCAAATGACCGGCCTTGAACTGTGCGAGAGCCAGGTTGAAAGCCAAATCGGCTCGCTCCGGTTCGAGTTCCGCAGCCTTCTTGAAATCTTCGATGGATTCTGAAAACTGTCCGTAGGTGGTCAGAACTTCTGCGATGCGTTGGTGGAGAGCTGCGGTCTCCTCCGGGGGCAAGCTAGTCGCACGAAGTGACTCCAGCGTCTGTTTGACGTCATCGCTTCCGCCTAATTGCGCCTCCAGTAGGACTAGCCCGATTCCGGGATCGTGGTTAAGGGAGTAAGCCGGACCTACCAGGCGTGCGGCCCGCTGCCAGTTGTTCGAATGAACCTCGGCTGCTGCAGTCGCGACGTTGAGCCCAACGTCATTCGGTTTTAGCAGTAGCGCCTTCTCCATTTCGGCTGCGGCAGCCGAAGGATTTCCCAGGCCGAGGGCTACCGAACCCTTTAGCCGGTAGAAAGCTATGCGCTCTTCCCGACTGCTGGGCGGTGGCAGACCCGCCAGGGCACTTTCCGCCCCCTTGTAACGATGGAGGCGCGCTAGTACGGCCGCCCACTGCGTTCGAGTTTGCCGTGTACCATGGCTGAGCTTTACGGCGCGTGCAAGCATGGGCTCAGCCTTTTCCGGGTGCCCTGCTCTGTCATGCAGTCCGGCAAGGGCTGCCAACGCGAAATAATTGTTGGGCGTGATCTGCAAAACACGCTGAAACTCTGCTTCGGCGCGGTCGCTTTGGCCAGCAATCGCGAATGCCTCACCAAGGAGCATTCGGACGGAAGTGTCCCTGGGATAATTCTGAAGATAACTAGACAGGGTTTGTATGGCCTCTTCAGGGTTTCCGCGCTCAAGGGAAGAGTGAGCTTGCGCCAGAGGACTAGAAGGCTCACTTCGCGCGCCCTGGTTGCGTACGCCGCGTCCCAGCACTGAGAGGATGATGACGAAACAGGCGCTGGATGCTGCGAAACATCGCAACAAGTTGGTGCGCATGGTCACAATGATGACTTCTCCCGACTAGGCGGGTCGACGCGACATGCCCAGGGCATGTTACCGACGACGAATCTGCGACAGCTCCGCCCGTTTTACCAACTGCCCGGAACCTCATCATGGCTTAGCCAGTTTTCAATGAGCTTCACAATGGCGTCCTCGCTGATCCTGACCAGTTTCCGCCCCTTCTCGGCGGAGGCCTCGCTCACATTACCAGAATATCCGGGCCATTCTGCAGCCTTGGACTTCTGCAGATAATACGGTGCCCCGCCGGAAAGCTCGGGCGGCTCAGGTAGGTCGCGTGCATGATTTAAGTGAATCAAATCGGGTCGGAAGGCCGCTATGGCAGACGTTTCCAGTGGTCCACCGTGGCCGTGTCCGCCATTCGATTGGTGAAAAAGACCCATCGTTTTCATCGTTTCGCTGGAGACAAATTCCCACCAGTTTGCAAACAGCAACGCCGCGTCCTGAATCTCGTCGGCGATCCGTGCGACCGCACCGCGTGCCGGCCCGATGTTTCCGTCATGGCCGTTCAGGATGAACACCTTACGAAAACCGAGATGCAGAATGTTTCTGAGTATGTCCTCGAAGTACAGGGTCATGACTTCAGGACGGACCGAGATCGTCCCCTGAAAATGCGACGTGTGCGCGGGACACTGAGTGAACGTGACCGCTGGAAAGAGCAGCGCCCTCGTGCGCGCCGCTACCCGCTCAGCGATCCCAGATATGATGATCGAATCCGTCCCCAGGGGATTGTGGGGTCCGTGAAACTCCAGGCTTCCGAGAGGCAGGATGCCTATCGGATGACCAGAAACTGCCTCCGCCACTTCGAATCCGATCACTTCCTCGAATCGTTTTGGCTTCTCAGAGCCTTCCGCGGTGGACACGTTTGCGTGCACGGCCTCTGCGATACTCGGAAGCGCGAGGCCGGCCAACAAGATATTCCTTCTTGTGATCTGCGCCATGACTCCTCGTCCTCAAAGCTTTCGCAGATTAGCTTAACATTCGGGAGGCTGTCCTAGCCCAATTCCTCAGCCATGCCGTAGCCACAGGATGGTTTACCCTTTCACAGCGAACTTGGCGACCCATCTCCTCCCTTCCTTGTGGCAAGAACTTGCTACAGTACTTCGCTGATGCCAACGCGAATTGCGAGAAATGTGGATCCCCACACAAAATAGACAATCGCGAAAGCCAACAGAGTCTTCCACGTCGGGCGATGGGCTTTGGCTTCCATAGCGGATTCCTGCCAGCCCGCTGCCAACTCCCTCGCCTGATCGCTCATACCTCCCAGCGCACTCGGAAGCACGGCCACGCGCTTATGAAAAAAAGCATTCCTCAGGGGCTAAAACCCAAAGAATAGAGCTCACCCTGCGAATACCACATTGAGCACATTCCGTCCCTTTAGTACGAGCAGTCTATCGTTATATGAGCCTCGGCCTGCCAGGCTAGTGGAAGATCGCAGATGATTGCTTGGACGCAAATCAAATCCAAGTCGTTGCTTCGGTTGCGCTTACGAGTTCCGAGCCTTCCTTGGCCTGCTCCAAAGCTGCACCAAGAGGGCAGCGTCGTTTGCTTCTAATCCAGCCCTCTCGTGTCAAGTTCAGATCGACGATCGACATAGCGACATAGCCGCCGTCGGGTCGCATCGAGGCTCGTTTGGCGGTTTCGCTGACTTGTTTGGTCTGTTTCTCGCCTCCAACCTGCCTGGCCGCACACTTGTCCCGACTGGCTCACTCGGAGCGCTCAATTTGGCTGTCTCTCATGGTTCGCTACGCGCCCGGC